>Ga0208030_1001595_pt1 | contig 12527 bp, 11 predicted proteins | sample MalvirDeepMed_M9_FD_184246 | JGI IMG/M metagenome (GOLD analysis project Ga0208030, IMG submission 184246) | Marine viral communities from the Global Malaspina Expedition - Malaspina viral metaG DeepMed_M9 (SPAdes) (version 2) | ecosystem: Environmental > Aquatic > Marine > Oceanic | place...
ATAAACTACGAAGACGATGTCAAAGCTGATTCGTAAAATAAGTATCGGTAAAGATTATAAGAATGACGCTATGCACTATGCCGTGGGGCAAGAAGTGTATGGTGGTCATACTATCTGCGATATTATAGAAGAAGACGATAAGTTTTCTGTCTATATCAAAAAAAATAAAGACGTATTACCTTGGAAAGACTTTAACAAGAATATGGCTGTATCTGTGGAATATAATCTACAATACTAATGAAAAGCGTTTACAACTTTGTTGTAAAACCAAAAGGAGAAAGATATAACAATACTAAAAAACTAGATGGTGGAGAGTTAATCCTTAACACAGAGGTATTCAACCATCAGTATGTTAATAGAGAGGCAGAAGTTATATCAACTCCAATTATTGGTGATACAGATATAAAACCAGGAGATACAGTTGTAGTTCACCACAATGTGTTTCGTAGATGGCATAACGTAAAAGGTGTTGAAAAGAACAGTAGAGCTTATTTTGATGAAGAAACTTACTTTATAAACGACGATCAAATCTTTTTATATAAAAGAAATGATAAGTGGATAGCTCCAAAAGGATATTGCTTTGTAATACCTTTAAAAGCTACAGATCAGTTCAACACTAAATCTGAAAAACCTTTACAAGGTATAGTCAAATATTCTGACGGTACGGTTAAGGTTGGCGATCTAGTTGGTTTTAGACCAAGTAGTGAATATGAGTTTATCGTTGATGGCGAGAGACTATTTCGAGTTTTATCTAATTTTATTACAATCAAATATGAACATCAAGGAAACGAAAAAGAGTATAATCCAAGCTGGGCAAAAAGCAGTTGAAGAGCTGATTAAAGTAGCTAAGGAAGCAATCGTTGATTCAGACGATGATATATCAGCAGATAGACTTAAGAATGCCGCGGCTACTAAAAAATTAGCTATATTTGACGCATTTGAGATACTTAACAGAATTGAAGAAGAAGAAAACTTGCTTGAGGGTAAAACACCTGAAGAGGCAAAGGAAAAAACTTTTAAGGGATTCGCAGAAAGTAGATCTAAATAATGTACGAGCAAAGTTTAGTTAAGACGGTTGAACCTGTAAAAAAGACTACTATAAGTAGACTTAACAAAGGTAAGAAATGGAAATACGGTTACGATAAAGAACACGATATTATAGTGTTATCTCAAAACGGGCAAATAGGTGAGATAATAGAAATACAAGGGCTAGTTATTGCGCTACCAAAAGCTCCTAAAGAAGTATACAAAGATCCGAAGAACAAATGGGTGAAATTCGAGTATCCCAAGGAGTTGCAGAGAATTAAAAATATATTCGATTGGAGAAACTATCCGGAAAGCAGTAAAGAAAAATGGTACGATTATATAGACGAAGAATTTAAAAGAAGGGAAGAAGGATTCTGGTTCACGAATAATGGTAAACCAACCTGGATAACAGGTACGCAGTACATGTACTTACAATGGAGCAAGATTGATGTGGGTGCTCCAGATTTTAGAGAGGCAAACAGATTGTTTTATATATTCTGGGAAGCTTGTAAAGCAGATAAAAGATGTTACGGAATGTGCTACCTTAAAAATAGACGTTCTGGATTTTCTTTTATGTCATCGGCGGAAACGGTTAATTTAGCTACTCTTGCAAGTGATAGTAGATTTGGTATATTATCTAAAACTGGATCAGATGCAAAAAAGATGTTTACAGACAAAGTGGTTCCTATATCAATTAATTATCCTTTCTTTTTTAAACCTATCCAAGATGGTATGGATCGCCCTAAATCTGAACTTGCTTATAGAGTACCAGCTAGTAAGTTTACAAGGAAAAAAATTACGGCTAATGAAAAGCTTGAGGATATTAAAGGTTTAGATACAACAATTGATTGGAAAAACACTGGAGACAATAGTTATGACGGTGAAAAGCTAGCTTTACTAGTTCACGATGAAAGTGGTAAATGGGAGAGACCCGATAATATTTTAAATAACTGGAGGGTTACAAAAACATGTTTACGATTAGGTAGTAGAATTATTGGTAAATGTATGATGGGCTCAACTTCAAATGCTTTAGATAAAGGTGGAGAAAACTTTAAAAAATTATACAATGCCTCAGATGTCACGAAGCGAAATAGAAATGGTCAGACAAAGTCTGGCTTATACTCTCTTTTTATCCCAATGGAATGGAACTATGAAGGATTTATTGACGAGTATGGAATTCCAGTCTTTACTAACCCTGATATCGACAGACTTACACCAGACGGTGAATTAATAGATGTAGGTGTAATAGATAACTGGCAAAACGAAGTAGATGGTTTAAAAGATGATCAAGACGCTTTAAACGAGTTTTACAGGCAATTTCCAAGAACTACAGAGCACGCGTTTAGAGATGAGACTAAAAATAGTATATTTAACTTAGTTAAATTATACGAGCAGATAGATTACAACGAAGAGATGTCTAGAACTCTAGGAATTACTCAAGGTAATTTCCAGTGGGTTAACGGTGTTAAAGATTCACAAGTAATATTTTATCCAGATCCAAAAGGTAGATTTAAATTAAGCTGGGTCCCACCTCAACAAATACAAAATAGAGTAATACTTAAAAACGGTGTTAAATATCCAGGTAACGAGCATATGGGTGCTTTTGGCTGTGATAGTTACGATATATCAGGAACTGTAGACGGGCAAGGATCAAAAGGAGCTTTACACGGTTTAACTAGGTTTAGCATGGAAGACGCTCCTGCTAATAGCTTCTTTTTAGAATACTTGTCAAGACCACCAACGGCAGAGATATTCTTTGAAGATGTTTTAATGGCTTTAGTGTTTTATGGTATGCCAATACTTGCAGAGAATAATAAACCTAGATTATTGTACTATTTAAGAAGAAGAGGGTATAGGGGTTTTAGTATGAATAGACCTGATAAAGTATGGAACAAGTTGTCTGTTGCAGAAAAAGAAGTAGGTGGTATACCTAACTCTTCAGAAGATATTAAACAAGCTCACGCCGCAGCAATTGAGATGTATATACAAGATCACGTTGGTATGAAGCAGGATGGAACGTTTGGCGGTTGTTATTTTAACGAACTGTTAAACGATTGGGCAAAGTTTGATATAAACAAAAGAACAAAGTTTGATGCGTCAATAAGTTCTGGTTTAGCTATAATGGCAAACAATAGACATTTATATGCACCAAATTCTAAGGTTGAAAAACAACCACTAAATATAAACATTTCTAAGTATAGTAATACTGGAAGTAATTCACAAATAATCAAATAATAAACATGGCAGAGTCTGGCATTAAAAGTTATTTCCCGAGTCAAACAGTTAGCGATGCTGAAAAGCTAAGCTACGATTATGGTTTGAAAGTAGGTAAAGCAATAGAGCAGGAGTGGTTTAACGACGATAGAAACATGAATAGGTATAGATCTAATCATGCTGATTTTCATAATTTAAGGTTGTATGCTAGAGGCGAGCAATCTATTCAAAAGTATAAGGATGAGTTATCTATAAACGGTGATTTGTCCTATTTAAATTTAGACTGGAAACCAGTTCCTATTATATCTAAGTTTGTAGATATAGTTGTAAATGGTATAGCCGAAAGAACGTATGATATAAAAGCCTATTCTCAATCTCCAAATGGAGTTGAAAAGAGAACTGAGTATATGGAGGCTATAATGAACGACATGGAGTTTCAAGAATTTGATAATTTCGCTGCCGAAAACTTTGGTGTAGACACTAAAGAAAGCGATCAAAAAGAATTACCAGAAACTCCAGAAGAATTACAGCTTCACATGCAGCTAACCTACAAGCAAGCTGTTGAGCTAGCTGAAGAGCAAGCGTTAAGCGTTTTGTTTGAAGGTAATAAGTATGAGTTAACAAAAAAAAGATTTTACTATGATTTAACGGTTTTAGGTATAGGTGCTGTTAAAACTTCTTTTAATACATCTGAAGGTGTTACTGTTGATTATGTTGATCCAGCTAACCTAGTGTACTCTTACACTGATTCCCCTTATTTTGATGATATTTATTATGTTGGTGAAGTTAAAACTATTCCTGTAAACGAATTAGCAAAAGAATTTCCTCATTTGTCTGAAAGTGATCTTGAAGATATAATGAAAAATAAATCTTACAATAGGTCTAATTATAATTCTAGACATAACTACGATAAAGAAGACAATAACCATATACAAGTGTTATACTTTAACTACAAAACTTATATGAACGAAGTTTATAAGGTTAAAGAAATGTCTACTGGTGCTGATAAAATTATACCTAAAGATGATTCATTTAATCCTCCAGAAAACATGGAAGGTGGTTATAGTAGAATGTTAAGATCTATAGAAGTACTTTACGATGGAGCTATGATTTTAGGTACTAATAAATTGCTTAAATGGGAAATGGCCAAAAACATGATGCGTCCTAAAAGTGATTTTACAAAAGTTAAAATGAACTACGCTATCGTTGCCCCTAGAATCTATAATGGCAAAATTGATTCATTAGTAAAACGTATAACTGGTTTTGCTGATATGATTCAATTAACACACTTAAAGTTACAACAAGTAATGGCTAGGATGGTTCCTGATGGCGTTTACTTAGACGCTGATGGTTTAGCTGAAGTTGATCTAGGTAACGGAACAAACTACAACCCGCAAGAAGCTTTAAACATGTTCTTCCAAACTGGATCCGTGATAGGAAGAAGCTTCACGTCAGAAGGTGATATGAACCCTGGTAAAGTACCTATTCAAGAAATTACATCAGGTTCTGGTGGAAATAAAATGCAAGCTCTCATTGGTAATTACAATTATTACTTACAAATGATAAGAGACGTAACCGGGCTTAACGAAGCTAGAGATGGTAGTACACCAGATAAAAATGCTTTAGTAGGCGTTCAAAAACTTGCTGCAGCTAATTCAAACACAGCAACTAGACATATACTACAAGCTGGATTATACTTGACAGCTGAAACAGCGGAATGTTTATCACTCAGGATATCTGATATTATAGAATATTCTCCAACAAAAGATGCTTTCATACAAGCTATTGGAGTTCACAATGTGGCAACACTAGAAGAAATGTCTGAACTACATTTGTATGACTTTGGTATTTTTATAGAACTTCAGCCAGATGAAGAGGAAAAAGGTTTGTTAGAAAACAATATTCAAATGGCATTACAACAAAAAAGTATAGAGTTAGAGGATGCTATTGATCTTAGAGAAATACGCAGCGTTAAGTTAGCTAATCAATTACTAAAAATACGTAGAAAGAAAAAGCAAGAAAGAGATAGACAGCTTCAACTAGAAAATATTCAAGCTCAATCTCAATCTAACACTCAAGCAGCTCAAGCAGCAGCTCAAGTTGAAATGCAAAAAGACCAAGCGTTAAATGCTGGTAAAGCTGAGTTAATGCAAATGCAAGCCCAAGTTGATTCTCAAAAAATGATGCAAGAGGTTCAAATGAAAAAAGAGCTTATGGCTTTAGAGTTTCAATACAACATGCAGCTTAAAGGAGTTGAGGTTAGCGGGATGAAAGAAAGAGAAAAACAAAAAGAAGATCGTAAAGACGAAAGAACAAAGATACAAGCAACACAGCAATCAGAGATGATTGAACAAAGAAATAGTGGAAAACCACCTAAAAACTTTGAGTCCGCAGGTAATGATATACTAGGTGGAGGATTTGATTTAGGTTCGTTTGACCCTAGTTAGAATTATTAATTATTATTATATTATATTATGGAAGAAGAAAATGAAAAAGTAGTCGAAGAGACTACCCAAGAAACGACTGAACAAGTTGATGAAAGTAAGTTTGAATCTGCTGGAGACGATAACGTTATCAAAGTAGATTTAAGTTCTCCACCACAAGAAGAGAAAGTAGAAACTGAGGTTGTGGCGGAAGAAAAAACTGAGGAAGCAGAAGCGGTAACAGAAGTTACTGAGCAAACAGAGGTGCAACCAGAAGCCGAAATACAAGAAACTCCAGCGTTAGAGGAGATTACTGAAGAAGAGGTTGAAGAAATAGCGGAAGAAGCAAGTGAGGCTATTAAAGAGAACTTAGAAACTGGAGAACCTTTACCAGAAAACATCCAAAAGTTAATGGACTTTATGGAAGATACTGGTGGAGATTTAAATGACTACGTTAAGCTTAATAAAGATTACAGTGAAATGGATAATCAAGATCTACTCCACGAATACTACAAGCAAACAAAACCTCATTTGAATAATGAAGAAATTAACTTCCTTATGGAAGATACGTTCTCATTCGACGAAGATGTAGACGACGATAGAGATATACGTAGAAAGAAATTAGCGCTTAAAGAGCAAGTTGCCAGCGCTAAAAGCCACCTAGACGGGCAAAAGTCTAAATACTATAACGAGATCAAAGCTGGAAGCAAACTTACGAGTGAGCAACAAAAAGCAATTGATTTCTTTAATAGGTACAACAAGGAGTCAGAAGCAACTCAAAAAACAGTTAAAACAAACTCTGATATTTTTACACAGAAAACAAATAATGTTTTCAACGACAAGTTCAAAGGTTTTGAATATAACGTCGGTGACAAGAAGTACAGGTTTAATGTAAACAATGCTGAAGAGGTTAAAAACACTCAGAGCGACATAAGCAATTTTACCAAAAAGTTTTTGGATAAGAACTCTGCTTTAACAGACGCTAAGGGTTATCATAAATCTTTATACACAGCAATGAATGCGGACGCTGTTGCAAAACACTTTTACGAACAAGGAAAAGCAGATGCTATGAAAAATAGTATTGCTAAAGCCAAAAACGTTGATATGAACCCAAGACAAAGTCATGGAAAAATTGAAGCAAGTGGTTTAAAGTTTAAAGTGCTAGGTGATAATTCTTCTGATTTTAAGTTTAAAATTAAAAACAAAAATAAATAATTAAAATTTAAAATTACAAATTATGGCAATTACAGGAGGAAGTTTGTTGAATAAAGTGCCATCGGCACAACAACAAACATTAAGCTCAAATTACATTGACTTCGCAGGAGGTTCAACTGGATGGGAGCAACAATATTTACCAGATCTTATGGAAAAAGAGGCTGAAGTTTTTGGAAACAGAACTATATCAGGATTTCTTTCACAAGTAGGAGCTGAAGAGGCAATGACAGCTGATCAAGTTGTATGGTCTGAACAATCAAGATTACATTTATCTTACGTAGGTACGGTGGCTACAGCGGGTGATACTAACGGTACATTTACAGTTGTAACTGATATCGATGGTTCTGCTGATGGTGAAAATGGATTTGCTGTAGCATCTCACGGTGTTAGAGTAAATGATATCGTACTTATTGCTACAGCTGGTATCGTTACCAAAGCTTTAGTAGTAGAAACTCCAGCTACAGCTGTTATTACAGTTGAACCTTATGATAAGGCTGATTTAACTGGTCATGCTACAACGGCTAGTGGATCTGTATTATTAGTTATCGGTTCTGAGTATGGTAAAGGAGCTGCTTATGCTGATTTAACTGGAGCTGCTGAAGCGACTAAAAGAACAGCTTTAACGCCAACTTTTAAGTCTTACAGCAACAAACCAATCATAATGAAAGATTACTATGAGATCTCTGGATCTGATGCTTCTCAAATTGGTTGGGTTGAAGTTTCTGGTGAAGAAGGTCAAAACGGTTACTTATGGTACTTAAAAGCTGAAGGTGATACTAGAGCTAGATTTACTGATTACTTAGAAATGTCAATGTTAGAGGCTGAGAAAACTGTTGCTAACTCTATTATTGGTTTCAACGGAAGTATCGTTCGTGATGGTACTGATGCTGGTGCTAATGGAGCTGGTACTGAAGGTTTATTCGCCGCTATTGAATCTAGAGGTAATGTTACTTCTGGGGTTACTGGTGTTAACGCTGCTACTGATTTAGCTGAGTTTGACGCTATCTTAGCTGAGTTTGATAAGCAAGGTGCTATTGAAGAAAACATGATGTTTGTAAATAGAGCTACTTCGTTAGCAATGGATGACATGTTAGCTTCTATGAATTCTTACGGAGCTGGTGGTACTTCTTATGGAGTATTTGATAACTCTGAAGACATGGCGTTAAACTTAGGTTTCTCTGGTTTCAGAAGAGGTTCTTATGACTTCTACAAATCTGATATGAGATACTTAAACGATAAGGCTACTAGAGGTGAGATTAACCGCGTTGCAACATCTGCAGCGATTAGAGGTGTTGTTATCCCAGCTGGTGTATCTTCAGTTTATGATCAAGCTTTAGGAAAGAACATGAAACGTCCTTTCTTACACGTTAGATATAGAGCTTCTCAAACAGATAATAGAAAAATGAAAACTTGGGTTACTGGTTCTGTTGGTGCTACTACATCTGCACTTGACGCAATGCAAATCCACTATTTATCTGAAAGATGTTTAATTACACAAGGTGCTAACAATTTCATGTTAATGAAATAAGCATTTATTATATTAAAGACCGGGGCTTCGGCCTCGGCCTTTTATTTTATTAATTTATATTATATTATATTATGGCAAAGAAAAAAGAAACAAAGAAGGTTGTAGAACCTTTAATAGAAAAAGACTTCGAAGAAGTTGAAACACCGGTTATGGATATTCCAAAACCAAAAAGAGTTGAAAAGAAAAACCCAAAACTACAAGATGGTTGGGAAATAAAAGATAGAATATACAGGTTAAAAGGAAATAAAAAACCTTTATCAAGATCTATTAAGTCTGCGAACATACATTGGTTTGACGAAGAAAAAGGCTACGAAAGAGAACTTAAGTATTGTCAAAACCAAAGAACAGTTTTTGTTGATGAAATGAAAGGCGAGCAAAGATTAGAGCACGTTGTTTTTAGAAATGGTATGCTAATTATACCTAAAGAAAAAACAGTTTTACAAAAACTATTATCATTGTACCATCCAGACAAAGATATAATGTTCTATGAAGAAAAACCAGTTGCAAACGCAATAGGTGAAATTGCTTGGTTAGAGATGGAAATAGAAGCATTAAATGCTGCTCAAAATATTGACATTGACATGGCTGAAGCAATCATGCGTGTTGAAGTTGGTTCTAAAGTATCAGACATGAGTTCTAAGGAACTTAGAAGAGATTTACTATTATATGCTAAGAGAAACCCAGAGTTGTTCTTAGAATTAGTAAATGATGAAAATGTTGTGCTTAGAAACTTTGGTATTAGAGCAACTGAAATGGGTATATTAAAACTATCATCTGATCAAAGAACTTTTACTTGGGGATCTAACGATAGAAAACTAATGAATGTTCCTTTTGACGAACACCCTTACTCAGCTTTAGCCGCTTGGTTTAAAACTGACGAAGGTATGGAAATCTACTCTAACATAGAGAAAAGATTAAGTTAACAACAAAATAATATGGTTGCCCTTCGGGGTGACCATTTATTAAAATTTAATTTTATGACAAAGAAATCAAAGGGTTTAGGAGACTCAATAGAAAAAATTACAAAAGCAACAGGAATAAAAAAGGTTGTGGACACGGTTAGCAAGGTTGTTAAAAAAGATTGTGGATGCGCGGCAAGAAAAGATGCTTTGAACAGAGTGTTCCCTTATAATAAATAAAAGAAATTATGGCAGTAAGTATAGATAGAGTATATCAAAAGGTTTTAGCGTTAGCTAACAAAGAACAAAGAGGTTATATAACTCCTCAAGAGTTTAACTTATTTGCCGACCATGCTCAGATGGAAATATTCGAGCAATATTTTTATGACTTAAATCAATTCAAAAGAACACCTGGTAGTAGTGGTGAATACTCAGATATTGTATCTATAATAAAAGATAAAATATCCATGTTCGAGCACTATAACGTTGGTAGTTATAACGTAACAGTTGCCAATAAGTATGGAGATTGTATAGCTTTTGACACGGATATACCAGATTTATATAGATTAGGGGAGATCTCAGTTACGTATCCTGCAAAAGGGAAGAGTGGAGTTTGCGAGCAGTTAACACCAAAAGAATTTACTATAAGAAATAGAAGTAAATTATCTAAACACACTGAAGATAGACCCGTATACATTAAAAGAGATAACCAAGGTCAATTACGTATAAAAATATATCCATATCCTAAAACTGTAGGTTTTGTGGATTCCAACGGAAATGCAGTTCCCGATGGTAGTGATATAACAACTGCCACGAATAAAGCTGGAATATCAGCTGATTACATAAGAAAACCTAAAAAACCAAATTGGTCTTATGTTGTTATAAACGAAAAACCACTTTACAATTCAACTAATACTGTAGATTTTGAACTACACGCTTCAGAGGAAACGGAATTAGTATATAGAATATTAACGTTAGCTGGTGTTGCGATCGAGAAACCACAACTTGTACAAACCGCGGCTGGTTTAGGGGCAGGTCAAATTCAACAAGAAAAACAATAAATAAATGGGATTATTAGACGATACTACACATAAAAATTATTACCAAGGTAATGATTTTGGAAATTATCAATTTACATCTTTAGATGATATTATAACTCAATTCCAAATAGCTTATGTTGGTGAGGGTAAAATTATTCAAAAAGTTAAAAGAGCTGACATTGCATTCCATGCACAAAGAGGATTACAAGAGTTTTCTTTTGATACTTTTAAATCGATCAAGTCTCAACAAATAGATCTACCACCAACATTAGTTATGCCACTGCCTCATGACTATGTAAATTACACAAAATTATCTTGGACTGATTCAGCTGGTATAAAACATCCACTATACCCTACGAACCGTACCTCAAATCCATTTCAAGTAAGGCAGGAAGATGATGGTGAGTATTCTTTTCCTGAAGAATTAGAGTTAATTGTTAATAATGATTTTTCAGCTGCCACTCTTGCTGACAATAAACCAGCTCCACCGTGGAAGAGAAATAGCCTCCCACAAACTGGCAACTACACTACGATATATGCAGATTGCAACATAAGCCAAGAGGTATTAATATTTTCTCACAGAACTAGAACTAGTCACGGTGATTCTAGTGGTTGGGGTCATGCCATGTCTATGTGGCAAGCGATAGATGTTAGTGATCAGGATTACGTGGATATTTCTGCTAAAGGAACCGCTGTAGATATGACAAATGGTCCTGGTGTTCTTAGGTTTGGTTTAAGCACAATGCCAGGTGATTCAAACACTAAAAACTTAAACAACCAAACCTATGCTGATTCAGGTACTAATCATTTACCAGAGAGTTTTGATCTCGTAGGACCTAACGGCGTGGGTAGTTATATAGAGTGGAGATCAAGTGATGGCACAGACGTGTCAAAAGAGTTGCTTAAAGTAGATGTTAGTGCGTATGATAAAGTTTATGTTTTAATAGTGTCTTACCAAGAATTTTCAGGCATAAATAGCACGCTTACAGCGACTAACTATATAGACGATGTGTCTGTAACAAATAGTTACGCTAGCACAAAATTACAAGCCGCTATTGGTAACGAAACAGAATCTTCTACTTGGGGCTCCTACAAAGCAAACACTCCGTCTGAAAATCAAGACGATTATCAAGATGACACTTACTGGCCGCAGGATGGATCTAGATACGGATTAGACCCTCAACACGCTCAAGCTAATGGATCGTTTTATATAGATCCTAGATTAGGAAGAATACATTTTTCATCTAATATTTCAGGAAAAACTGTGATCTTAGATTATATAAGTGATAGTCTTGGTACGGACGCGGAGATGCAAGTTCATAAATTTGCAGAAGAAGCGATGTATAAGTATATAGCTTACGCAATTTTATCTACATCGTCCCAACCAATACACCAACAGTTAGCGCCTAGATTTAAAAAAGAAAGATTCGCGGAAACAAGGAAAGCTAAATTAAGATTATCTAATATTAAATTAGAAGAATTAACTCAAATACTTAGAGGTAAGTCTAAGCAAATAAAACACTAGTACATGCCAGAGATTAAGCATAATTTTACCGGTGGTAAGATGAATAAGGATCTTGACGAGAGACTTGTTCCAAACGGAGAATATAGAGACGCAATGAATATACAAGTGTCAACTTCAGAAGGGTCTGATGTTGGTACTGCGCAAAATATACTAGGTAACGCTTTGATTGCTGGTCAAGATTTTATATCTGAAAATTCAACTTGCATTGGGTCAATCGCTGATGAAAAAAATGATAAGTTATATTATTTTATTACTCAAAAAGAATTTTTAAATATAGATTTTACTGGAATTAGTGGTACTACTTATGGTCAGACAGAGTGGTATTTGGATAGCAGTTGGGAGGCAGATAATAACAGGCTTGAAGCAAGCGCAGCAGCTACGACCGGTGATAATGCTAGATATCCTATTCCGGGAACTGATAATTTAATAGCTGGAAAAAGTTATATAGTAACGTTTACTGTATCAAATTACACGGCAGGAAAAGTGAGATTAATTTTATATGGACAAAACAATGAGTATGGAACTACCTCTGATATAAGTAGTGGTGGTACGTTTACAGAAATTGTTACTATTAACCCTAGTACTGCAGGTGGCGGTGGTTTTGCTAACGCTATTTTATTTCAACCAAGAAATAGCGCTTTCACGGGTAATATAGAT
>Ga0208030_1001596_pt1 | contig 12520 bp, 16 predicted proteins | sample MalvirDeepMed_M9_FD_184246 | JGI IMG/M metagenome (GOLD analysis project Ga0208030, IMG submission 184246) | Marine viral communities from the Global Malaspina Expedition - Malaspina viral metaG DeepMed_M9 (SPAdes) (version 2) | ecosystem: Environmental > Aquatic > Marine > Oceanic | place...
TTCCAAGTGTAATCGTCAGAAAATATTTTAATATTTTTTACCCTTTTGCCTTCGGGTGTCGTATGTTTATCACTAGTGAATTTCCCAATTCCATAGGGAGGATCAACAATTGCCAAATCAAAAGCATTGTCATCCAATCCTGCCATATATTCCATACAGTCAATATTTATTAGTTCTACATTCATTTAAATGGAACTCCAATAAACCATGCAACCAATGAATATCTAGTTCCAGAAGTTACAGGAGTTATGCAGTGTTCCAAGATTGAGGGAAACAGGATAATTGTTCCTTTTGCTTTTTCCAGTGTCTCAGTGACAAGTTCTCCTCGATTACACGATGCAACCTGAAACTCTCCTCCCTTGTAATCTTCATTCAGTTGTATTGTCATTGAGATTTTCCTTACTTTTCCATTGACAACATTCTTATGTGAACCTTTACCATCAAAGTGGAAATCGTAGTAGTCTCCTTTCTCATATTTAGTAATCTGGATACTTTCTACACCAGAAATATCGTATCTCAGTCCAGTGATTTCGTTATAGACATCCATGTATTTCCAGATATAATCAAAAATCCATTGGTCATACGACCAGAAAATCTCACTCTTTCTGATATTGTGTTCTCCTTTAATCTCTTGCTCTGGAGTTTCAACAGTTCCTTTTTCCCAATCTTTAACAACATCAATAATTTTCTTACACACATCACTAGGAACTTCTCCCTTTAAGACCAGTATATTTAACTCTTCATTTAGATTTGCATCCATTTCTTCCTTATGTTTATTTATTCTTTCTTTAATGTAACAGAGTCATTTTTATGAGCTAAAATAAAACAACATAAAATTATGAAAGCAATTCCAGAGAGAACTCCAGAAAGGTACGCATAAATAAACAGCACTATAAAATCATTCATTCATCCTCCTTATAAATTCGTCATAATCTAATGAACCTTTCATGACATTACACTCTCGACAACAAACAACTAAATTAGATTCATCCATCATTTCTTCTCTTGAGGTTAATTTTGTAAGAGGAACTTTGTGATCCAGAACAAAATTATCTGGACGCAATCGTTTCTTACAATAGTGACAGGGTGCAGTATTGTCTGACTGTCGAGCTTTCATCCATGTCCGGATATAAACAGTCCGGTTATATCCACCTTTTCTCCTGCGAATATCACCTGACTCTTTAAACCGAATCCACGCTTTTTTATCTTTGCAGGTTTGTGAGCAATACTTTTGAACAGTAATTGCATGAGGGTTAGCGATATACTGCTCACCGCATTGCTCACAAATTTTAAATGTGTCCAAGTCTAAAAGGGGATGTCATCCTTTATTGCTTCTGTACTTGGAGGGGGGTCTTCACCTCGATTTGGGAGGTCGAGTATTCCTTCCATCTGTTTCTTTGCAGTTGATGAAGAGGTAACAGCAGAACCATTTGGGAGGTACTTCTTGACTCGATTCTGATCTCCATACTGGGAGTCAGTTTCAAGTGAGACTGAAGCAGTTAAGGGTTTGTGATGGAGTTCTTCTGAGGTGGAGGGTTTTAGGACTCCAGTTGCACGACATATACTTGCCATAGTCTGACTAGCAATATCTCTCACATTGTCTTTTGGATGCCAGAGGTTCACTATGTCCCACAAAAACCTATTCTTATAGTCTCCATCTAAGATTTGGAGTTTCAGGTTGAGGTACTTATTCCCAGCATTGGAAATTTTCTCTTCAGTTTCAGCAATTTGTACGAGATACTTACCTTCTGGAATTGCACCAAAATCTGAAGGTATCTCGTTGCTTGCTATTTGCGTACTATCAAAATTAAGATTCATATTATCCTTTCCTCGCTTTTGCGATTTCTGATTTAAAAGTTTTCCAATCCATAGGAATCGGACTTGGAATTGACACTCGACTCTTTGCTTCAAATGCAGGTTGCTGAACAGTGTGCATTATCCGATTACCAGTAGATGTAGCTTTATAAACAGACTGACCGAACTTCTCTCCTGCCTTATAGGAGTGAGTTTCAAATTGAGCGTATGAAACAAAATCTGCCCATTCTCTTATCATACCTCTGACTCTCTTATCGAGTTTCAGGTCATGCCGATCATAGGATTCAGTTGTTGGATCGTCAATCTTAACGATCTGGGAGTGTCCTATTAGGATTATGTCAAGACCCAATGCTCTGAGAGAGTCAAGACCAGACAGGAAAGTTTGCCAGTGATTAAGAGCAAAGACATATCCTTTTGCAAAGCCAATCTGTTCAATTGAATCCACCTTATTAGTTTTGCAAACGTGAGCAAATATCTTTTCCTCCAGCCTATCCAGAGAATCAATCCCAACAGTCTTGATACCTAACTTCTTATGGTTGGCATAGATCAATCTTTCTGCATCTATACCATCTAGGAATCCATACTCTTTTCCATACAGAGGGATTTTTTGACCATCAAATTCACTTTGTCCATCTTCAAAAGCAAGGACAATAATTCCATCTGCTCCATACACATAGTGTGTTTTCCCAATCCCATCCAGACCATATATAACCTGACGTACTGGTTTTTCCTGTTTCCCTTTAACAATACTGTCAAGGGTTATTTTACTTTCACTCATTGCTCTCCTTTTTTGAGGTTATTGAAAATTTCCTGAACGTAGAAGTTGTTGCATACTTAGCACAAAATTCCGGTTCATCAATTTTCATTTGTTTTTGGTCTAAACCAGACCTTGTTTGAGTAGCCCAAGTAGCCACTCTTTCTCCCTCCGAATCTTCCATGACAGACGCATCTTTCATGTTATTCTGGAGTTGAGTTTTTAAAGCATCGAGTCTTTTACCAGATGCTTTGTATATTTCGTTTTCCTTGTGGTATTCCTCCACGACATGATTCATTTCAATTGGGAGGTATGCAACTTTATCGACTGTACCAATAGGAAACAGGGATGCACATTCTCCTGAAGTTTCAGGCATTGGAGGAACCTTCTTGAGAACGTATTCATTCCAGAACTCGACTTCCTTCTTGACTAACTTCTCGATTCTTTCCTCATCTCGTTTAATTGTATGAATCATCAATTCCTGACCTCCAACAAGAGCAACCACATCAAAGTAGTCGAACCCAGTAATTGCTAGATAATGCAGAACTTGATACTCATAATATATGGGAGGTTGTTTGTTCCAATACTTTGCTTGTCGCAGACCTACGTTCTTGATTTCCACTCCAGCATTTTCACCTTCTATTTTCTTGTCAATGTGACCTTGCAGGAACGGATACTCTTTGTGCCTGTAAGTGCGATTAACATTACGGACTCTTTTACCAGTTCGATCTGCATATTCTTTTGCAATGATGTCCTCCAAGAGAAGACCCCACTTAATCTTTTCAACGTCACTCAAATCTGGAGGAATCCTTACACCAGTTTTCTCCTCCCAGAGTTCAACTTTATTCTTAAAGGGATTAACACCCTCAACAATAGAAGCATCGGCTCCTCCGAGACCTTCACTCCTCACTATTTGATCTGCTTCTCTTTTATAAGATGCAGTTGAGTTTCTGATTTTATTCATCATTTCTGTCTGATTAAGAACTACCACTGCCATTCTCCCTCCTGAAATTAAATTTAATAAAACGGAAGAAGGACTTTCTTGCTTCCTTATTCCTTTTCTCTTGTGACCTCCGAATTGCCTGTAGGACTTTAAAATTACCCAACTCCATTTCCATCTGTTCCATCACTCTCCTTTGCTTCTCTTAATTGTGAAATAAATTCCTCATCATATCCATTTGGATATACCATCGATAGAGATTCATCAGACATAACCGCTTTCATTCTTGCGTCAAATTCGGACAAACCTTCTTTCATGTATTTCTTTTTCAATCTTTCTATTAATTCAAGGAAATGGATTCTCCTTATATTTTCTTGATCATCTACATTATCCATCCGTTTGCTCCTTGTACCTTGTTTATAAATTCATCATTGCCGATCAAGTTCTTGATTTCGATACTGACACAATCGAATCTGATACGTTTACCATTCCTAGCGTCTATGTCTCCCTCCTTCCATGTGTCTCCTCTTATGTATAAATTCGGAGTATCAATTGCTCCAAGTAGATACCCATCAGTAAAAACTCCTCTTTTCTTTAGTAGTGAAACAAAATAAAAGTAATCTGGGTCTTGGTGATCCAAAGTTTTCTGAGCAACAGTGCAGTCATAATTACTTTTCGGAACAACGCTCCGATCTTTCGTTTTAACATCCACTGTGAACTCTCCTTCAATTACAAAATCGTGATTGTACTTTTCCTTCTCTCTCGTTTCTTTTTCCAGAGTGAGTCCTTCTTCTTGGATAAACCTTTCAAACAGGACTTCTCCAATTGATCCAATAAGGTTTGCTTCCTTACCTCTGATCGAATCTTTGAGGATAGGAATATCATCTATCCTTTTCTCTGCTAACCAGAGGATTTCTTTAGTAATTCTCATTTATCAATTTAGGATATGTGACAACTCTGAGATGCAACTACTTTGCTGGTCAGGTTAACCGCTTTTCTGTTGAATGATCTTGAGTTGTCACATTAATATTCAGCATTCCATTCGTACCAGATTGAGCTACGATAGATTTTGCCATATAGATTTTCAGGATCAATTTCTGGTGCAGAATTATAATAACCATTAATATAGATTCGATCTTGTTCTGTTATCTCTCCATCATTCTTACCAGTCCATTCTTCCAGCATCTCAAATGTACTTTTGTTCTCAAGTTCTATTGAAATGGATTCCACTAAACTCATGTGTCCATGCTGTTGTCTGCACATTTTGGTGTTAATTTTTTCCACATCTATTCTCTGTTTTTTAATACAATGCGACCCTCTTCAGCCCAGAACTTTTTTGCCTTTAGATAATGAACACAAGCGTCATTTTTCATCAGTGAATCCATCACGCTTTTGGCGAGATTATCTATATCTGGAGTTGATTTATGCGCTAACCCATTCATTTCCTTACGTTTTTTCTTACTCCAACTTTTAGGCATCTTTATATAAAATTCCATGACCAGTTCGTTACTTGGATGAAACTCTTCATACTGACAAGCCAAACGAAGATCATCAGCAAATTTCCGGTAGCGCATTACTATTGGCCTTTTTTTCCAGACATCGGATCGAGTTTGTCTGGGCTTGCTTACCGGATCAATGTTGATTTCCATACGTCTGCTCTAAGGCTGGTTGCTCTGAAATTTCAGGACTTGTTCCATATAACTCATCATCAATGTGTTCAAATGGAATGTTTACGTCTGGAGTCTTCTTTGCAGGTTCATCTGGAAGTTTTTGAATCTTCCCTCCTGCATCCAGAAATGCTAGAACCTTATCTTTCGTAGAATCACATAGATTAAAGGTAGCAGTTGCTTTTAGTTCAATTTTGAGGGGGATGGGGTTTTTAAAAGGGTTTCCCATTGGGGAACTGAATGGTCTAACTATTTTAAAAGGACGTTGAGACTTTCTCTTAATCTGTTGCTGTTGCCTTGACCTTTCTTTTGAACAGGATTTTGAGCAAGTATAATGATCATCACGAAGGGGATAAAATCCTTGCTCACATATTGAACACTGCTTTTTTGGGTTATCTCTCTTACTCAGTTGTATTGTCCTTTTTGCAGATTCAGATTTGTGATTCAAGTAGCAAGTGTTGCTACAGAATTTAGTCCTGAATCCAGTTAGTTCTTGGTTACAGATTTTACATTTCTTCATTTAACAATCTCCATGTTTTCTACGTTTATTAAGTTTTTCAATCAACTCTGCACTCCTAGAAATTCGATCCTGTTTCTCTTTCAAGATCACCTTCTTGACAGTCGAGATTTTTAAATCTGCTCTCAACCCTCGTAACTCTTCAACCAGTAGATATATTGCCTCCTCCAAATCTGTCATATTGAATTTAGAGCAGACCTCAACTTCTCAGCTTTTTCTTCACAAAGTCTTTCTGCTATTTCGTGAACTCTTGCAGAGAGTTTTTCATTCAGAATGTTGCAAACTTGGGGATAATTATTACTAGGCAACTCATTCGCAACTGAAGTTAAGGTAACTCCACAGGTCTTCATCTTTTCTCTTAAATTCATTTTTCTCCTATTTATTTGAATTAACGCTTGACATTATTAATAACTCATTATATATTCATACCTACAAAGTAATTATATTCGTACCATAGTTACTTTATTATTGAGTAAAGTAATGTATTATTTACTTTGAGTAATTAAGTATATATCTTTTCAGATGTTTGTCAAGAAAAGATATCTTTAAACAATAAAAAGGAGAAATGGATAAAGTAAAAGAGAGACTTAGAATTTTTATAAAGGAGAATGGAGGCAACCAAGCAGAGATCGCTAGAAAAATTGGAATATCTCCAACTTACTTAGGAACAGTCTTCTCTGTAAAAAGTAAAGGATTATCTGCAACGATAATCAGAGGTTTTGCTGAAGCAGGATTTGACGTTCAGTGGTTACTCACTGGAGAGTCAAATCTTAAACGTATCCTTGAACTGGAAACAGAACTCAGGGATGCAAATAAATTAATAGATTCGCTGGAGCGAATCATAAAGAAGTCATAGAAAGGTGAATGAAAAATATGGAAATTATAAAGAAAACTAATGTTAGTTTTGCAATGGAGAACGCAACTCTTGAAAAATGGGAGGAATTATTACAAATGGACTCTTACTTTAACGAAATTTGGAATCAACACAACGTCAAAAGAGACAATGTTATCTGGGACAAAACTAATTATTTATCATCCGTCTCGCTTTCGTATATGTTAGATTCAGATTTTTACAAAGCACTTGAAATTGTGAATGCTAAATTATTTAATATTGGACTAATTAAATCTCTAAGTTTAGAAATTTGCAATGGACGTAGAGATGCCCAACGTAATTTAATCAATAACTATAAGGAGAAAAATGAGAGAAGAAAATGGAATATACGAAGACAAGAAAACTGGGTTCCTCAGAGTGAGGATTACGGAATTGAGGGAGGAAGGTAAGAGATCACCAACCTACAACCTCTGTACTCTGGAGGAATATGAATTTGATAAGGGGAAGGAGAGGACTCCAAAGCAGAAGGACAATCTTGCTAATGACCTTTACCTGAAAGTCTATGATAAGAAAAAGGAGAAGAAGCAGAAGGGTGAAGTTGCTAAACTAACAGAAGCATCCAAGCATACTGTTGGTGAAGCCATTAAAAAGTATGAAGATGATATCCTCTCCAATCGAGCAAGGCATACTCAGGTTGGATTCACTCTCCACCTCAAGTTCTGGAAGGAGAAACTAGGATCAAAGACTCTTGCTGAAATGGAAACTGAGTCTGCACCTCTGATGATTAAGAACCTCAGAGACAGTTTAAAGACTCCAAAGAGATCAAACACAACCTTGAATCGTTACCTGTCATCTTTACGTGCAGTGCTTGGTAGATGTGTTAAGGACTTCTTATGGATGAAAAAGAATCCATGCTCCTCCATAATGAAACTGGAGGAACCAAAGCATCGGATTCGTTATCTCTCAAAGAAGGAGCAGGAGGATTTGCTGGATGCTTGTGAAGGTGATCTATGGGATGCAGTTGTGATGGCACTGAAAACCGGAGCAAGGAAGCAGGAGATTTGGAGACTAAAGTTTGAGGATGTGGACTTTAAAAGGGAGCATATCAGACTAATGGAAACCAAGTCTGGAAACCCAAGATCAATCCCCATGACAAAGGACTTAATGGAGATTCTACAGAGGAGAAGAGTTGATATAAACTTCAACTCTCATTATGTGTTTCCTTCTCCGGTAAATTCCAATGCTCCTAATAATTTTGAGAGAGCATGGGATATTGCATTAAGAAACGCAAGGATTGAGAACTTCCGCTGGCATGATCTTAGGCACACATTTGCAAGTCGTGCAGTTATGGCAGGAGTGACACTGAGATCACTTGCAGACCTGCTTGGTCATGCTAAAGTTGACATGGTGTTTCGGTATGCTCATTTGTCACCACAACACTTAAAATCATCTATGAAATTGGCAGGAGAAGAGATAGGTGAATGTAAAGCGAAGGTAAAAAAGATGGCATAAGTAGGGTAACTCGCAGATATGATTACCAATTATTGTGTTTGGAAATCACGTTTGGCGGCAACGCCAACAGGGGTTCGAATCCCCTTCTCTCCGCCATTTGCAAGGGATTACAGAGGTTATATACTTTTGTAGTCCCTTTTTTTTCAATGTAAAATAAAGTAAAAAATCAATTCAAAGTAAAAAAATATGCAAAAAATCTACTGTAAAAGACCACCAGTACCCAGCATTTGTGCTTGAGTATTTGTCAATGCACCAGTTAGCAGACCCCTATTAATTAGACTCTGACTGAACTCTCTCTCCTGCTTTTTCCGTAACTCATCTGTTTCATCTATAATCCCTCTGATTTTTTGCGAACCTTTTGTGTTCTGCAACTTCCCCATTTCCTCATTGATTGCCAGTGCTTGTCTTTTCTGTACTGTATCAGCAAGTTTTCTACCACCTATTACTGCTGACCTTTTTACTAAGGAACCACCACTAGAAATAAAATTAACCATGTCTTGAGCAAACCTCATTAAGTTTGCTCCTGTATCGGATTTAGGTAGCATCCCAGTTGCAGATTTGTGCATATCGGACAATGCTGTTAGTCTATTGGTAAATTCCTGTGCTTTATCCGGATCACTAAAAAGAATAGAGTGTTTCTCTTTTGCTTCTGGAGACAGCATTTTCTTGGAAACATTTGTTGTTTCAGCAGTTCCTCGATTTAATTTAGTAACTGCCTCAGTGGATGCTCCCAATCTATACAAGTCCCTTTCTGCTTCAGACGCTAATTCACCAAACTCAAAAGCCACTTCAGAAGCAGATTTATTACTGTACGCTTTTCCTCCCAATTCGTATGCGTTTAAGTTACTATGCCCCTCAGAGTAGATTGACCTTGCTTTTGCGTATGGTGATTCTCCCACTGCAACAAGTGAATCACTCTTAGATGGGAGTCCTGAAGTATCAACAGGTAGAGGTCTGCCAGTTTGAGGGTCTAACTGATTTGTTGGAGGTTTAATCCTAGTCTCTACATCAGTAATATCTAACATCTTTTTCCTCAAAGCTATTAGAGTCCTTCGATCATTACCTTTAGCAGACTTGATTAAGTCATCAACTGATTGCTTAACGTAATCAACTACTGCAACAGGGACATTGCCATAAGGCATCTCATCTGGAAGGAGTGCAGTGCTTCGTAATTCTTCTGGAAGTAACTCTATTTCTCTTTTTGCAATCGTTTTTGCAGACTCATAGAACTCACCCTTAGTTGTGTCATCTATAGTTTTCAGGACTCTATCAAGTTCAGGGTTATTAATTGGAGGAAGTTCATACGCTTCTTTATAAAATGGTTTTGCATCAGTTTTCATTTTTTCAATAATATCTCCTCTTAACAGACTTTTCCCCTTTTCATTAAATCCTAGTCCTTTCTTGAAAAATCCAGTAGTTAGTCCCCTGTTCTTTTCCATATCCTCCAACAGACCACCCTTCACTTCAACCTTTGCCTTACCTCTTACATTTACTGCATCTTTTGCTGTCTGCTGAGTATTATATCCACCTAAGTATCCAGTTCTAACTTCTTCTCCCAATCCTAAGTCTTCAAGTTCTTCCAGCTTTGCTTTTGGATCAACTCCGTCTAACTCCCAATCCTCCACTATTCTTTCCAAACCTTTTTCTCTTGCGGCTTTTTTACTTGGAACTATTGCTTCTTTTATACCCCTACCCAACCTACCAATACCACTCAATACAGGATGCAATGCTCTTGACGCTACAGATGAAACCCCTCCAGCCGTTGCTCCAAATTCTGCTCCTTCAGCAACGTCCTCACCTTTACTATAAGCATACAAGGATGCTTCCCCCACTCCAAGAGGGACATTAACTGCGACATCCTTACCTAAATTAGCAAGAGCAGTGCTTCTAGCAGATGGAGCAAGTTTAGGTAACATCTTTAACGCTCCTCCTGTTAGTCCTGCACCTGTAAACATTGCACCTCCCATAAAACCTACAGTCGAAAGTATAGCATTTTTTTCTTTATAGTCAGCACGTTCCTGATCAATTAGTTGTTCTGTAAATTCAAGGTCATCTTCACTAGGAAGACTAATCCCCTCGTTATTTATGATTGCTGTCAGGTACTTATCAACTGTATCTGAGAATCCTATTGTAAGACCATCAAAAACTTCTCTCATGTAACCTTTTGACACACCCCATACTGATTCAGGGTTACTCTTCCTAACTTGGATTGAAGCATGGTTGACTGTTGCTGTCTTAAACTCCTCCTGAGTCCAACCCTTATCCTCAATATATTTATTTAATCCGTCCTGAGTATATTTTTCTGGTTTGGTAAGACCAAGTCTTATTTTCCCCAGAAGTTTTTTAAAGGGCATTCTCTTTTTTTTAGTTTTTTCACTCATCTTCCGCATCTAATGATTGTGTTTGGTCAATTTCACCATCTGGAGTATAAATAGTTTTGGCTATACCTTTATCATAATGTGATGACCATTTGTATGCTTTAAAAGGATGCTCAATGCCAGCATTAGTCTTAAAGTTTTTCTGTGCTGTTGCTCTATAATCATTATAATGTCGATTAACGTACTTCTCTCTTTTTTTCATATACGCTTCAACCAGACCCTTCATCTCTTCCCTAACTGATGGCTTCAGTCGATCACCTTCCATCAATTGATGAGGTAAGTTAAGCCAAGTATTTATTAAACCTCCAGCCTTACTTGTAATCTCAAATTCTGCTTCACGAACAACAGAGTCTGGTTCAAACATGATACGGAAAGAGGTGATTGCCATGATGTCACCAAATCCGTTATCGGAAGCAAGACCTTCCATAACCCCATCATGTCCTCTTGCGGCAATTCTAAAATCTCTGGTAATCTGATTATATTCTTTTCTTAATCCTGTCTCTCCAGCTATTCTCCAATCTGAACTTGGAATGTACTCTTCCCAGACTCCAGCCTTTTTAGCATACGCTTTATCATTATCATAAAAATCTCCTGCCTTACCTGCTATTTTATCCCTCTTATTTAGGTCTTCACCTGTCTGTACTGCTTCTTCTGCCTCAACAAAACTGTCATAATGCTCAAGAACATCCTTGAAAGTCTGGTCAGGGTCTATAAGTGCAGGTTTCCTGTACCTGCTATTTAAAATCCGTTCAGGGACTCCATAGTCCTGACCTAAAGCATCTATTAACTCGTCTAGGTGTTTTTTATTTACAAGTTTATCTGCTCTCTCTTGATTGTATTTTAGTCTTTCAACAGGTTCCCTGTATTTATCTGCTAGTCCAATGGTATGTACTATCTTCCCAGTTACATCATTAACATGATAAGAATATATATTATCTGAGTTCCCTGTTTGATCAATTAAATTAATCTTTGAGAGTTGTTGCCCCTTTATTTTTAATCCATCCTTGTCGAGATATGTAATGTTATTATCCTTATCAACCTTAATTTGTTTTGTCCCTACTGGGTTAATCAGGTGAGCAAATCTTTTATCTTCAGAGAACTGAAGTGGAGTAAGGTTCTCTGTTCCTGCCAAATCTTTTTGGAGTTTCAGTTGCTTTAAAATTTCATTCGCTTCAGCAAGCCACCTGTATCCACCCTTTACCTTATCATCTTTTAACTTATACCCCAGAATAAGCCCCTTCTCGTCAAGGACTACAAGATCACCTTGCTTTAGGTCGAGATCAAGATATGGGTGTTTGCTTTTTAGGTCTGGGGAATCAAAAGGAAGCATTTGCACTCCTTTGCTTTCTGCTTCCTTCTCTTCCTCAGATTTAATTTGTTCTTTTTTATCATTAAGGAAAGTAATATGAGTTCCGCGAGAGACTCCATCACTTGAAATGGCTTTTGCATCTATATACATTGTCCCTTCAGGAACAGTAGTGATTTGCTGTGATGCAAGAATTTTTCTTGACATTTCAGAACCATATTCAGTAGTACCCAATGGGACACCTGCAACTTCTGCTGCCGGAACATCAACAGGTATCCAATTACCTTTATTATCTTTATAACCATAAGTATTTGTCAATGGATGTTTCATCAAATCTCCTGCTTTTGCTTCTTCTTTAGCAGAGGTCAATTCAATAATCTTAGCCATTGCATCTTGAGCAGATTTTCCTCCTTGTTGTAACTGTAACTTTAAATATTCTTTTGTGCTTGGTCGAATAATACTTGTAGGAATAAGGTCTAACTGTTCAATAGCTTGTTGTATCTGTAATTGCTCCTGTTGCTGTTGTATTCGTAACTGATCTTGTGCTTGTTGTGCTTCTTGTTCAGCTTGTTGTCTTGCATAGAACTCTGCTTCCTCCTGCTGGTTACGCACATCTTGATTATAGTAACCTCCAATTCCAGCAGGGATTGCATGACCTATTGCTTCTGAAGTAGTCATTGGTCTGTTCCTCCAACCACCAGAACGCATCATAGACGCTCCAGCTTGCAGGAGACCCATTGCTAGTGGAGACAGTCCTTCGTACTCCTCACTATGGTCTTCTAATAGACCCTGCTCGTCT
>Ga0208030_1001598_pt1 | contig 12513 bp, 15 predicted proteins | sample MalvirDeepMed_M9_FD_184246 | JGI IMG/M metagenome (GOLD analysis project Ga0208030, IMG submission 184246) | Marine viral communities from the Global Malaspina Expedition - Malaspina viral metaG DeepMed_M9 (SPAdes) (version 2) | ecosystem: Environmental > Aquatic > Marine > Oceanic | place...
GCTCAGCCGGTCGCGGTAAGCCGAATCCTTGGGCCAGCAGTTGTAGCCATCGAACAGAGTGTAAGGAGGCTGCGATTGGTAAGCCGTAGACTCGACTACGCCGCCTAGTGGCGGCGATATTGTCAAGAATTGGGGCTTAGGCATTATGCAGTAACAGCCCCATTGGAGGCGAGGGTATACCAGTCCTTGACAGCGTTAACTTCCAGGACAATAAGGCGTATCCAGTCTGTGGCAGTGTCCATTTGGATGGAGGTAGTGTCCGACGCCCCGACCTTGCCATCGTAAGCAACATCCAGGGTGCCACCAGTCCCAGCCGTCACCAATGTCACCTCCACGCCCTCTGGAATAGTGAGTGGAGACTGGAGAGTGCGAGCTACACCATTATCGGAATCGACATGGCAGATGCCGCCTGAGATGTCGACTTTGATCGTCCCCGCAGAACCAGGATCGTTGATGATGTTACTGGCAGACATTGCCGAGTTATACAGGTCTGTGTTAATTCTATGGCCGGTTGCCATGTCTCTGCTCCTATACGATTGAAGATTCATGTCCCTCATAGAGCGCTATCTCCTGTGCGAGCGAACCTCGCACTGACAGGCCTGAGGAACCGGGGAACTGCATTACACCCAAGGTCTCGGGCGCACCTTGCCGTTGATCGTAGGCGATGGACATTTGTAGACATTCTTGGAATCGAGAACCATACGACACTGACGTATTATCCCAGAGACGAGTCTCCGCCTCAGAGAGGACGGAATACAGGATAGTATTGCCATGCTGGGCACCACCAAGGGGATACTTGTTTACTGCATCAAGGTCGTTCGGGACAACACGGTAGTTACCCGTGAGATCCATGGCAGACGACGAGGCGGGCCAAGTATGCAACTCCCACTGTTGCCCCAGGGTTGCTGTGAATGACTTGGGGATTACAGAGGCCTTAACAATCTCGGTGGCGTTGTCCAGGACATTTGTCATGTACAGAGCGCGTATCGTGTAATCATCTACCATCTCGACAGGACGATAGTAGTCAGACTGGTTGGGGGCGTAGGTCAGTGGGCCAATAAAACCACCGAAGCCGGAGGGGAGTGTGTACTTGTATCTAGTGAGAGAGTAGCTACTGCCCGCACCGACAGACAGCGAAGTGTCAGCAATAGTGAGGTGCGTAGAATCGGTGTAAGCAGTCACCTCGTACCGCTTGCCACTAACCACCAGCCAGTAGTCGGCAGAGGCGGTTGGAAAATTTGGAGTTCCAGACCCAGTAACTGTCCCGCTGGCCACTGCAATCGTCCCAGTGGAATGAGGAGCCGAAGTCGTGACCGTGTACCTCGGCTTCAAAAACGACCAGTCATAGACCCCGTAAAACTTGCGGAGCCCAGACGCCAACACCAACGCAAAATCGCTGTCCTGAATGGTAGTCCAATCGTCGGGATCTCTACCCCAACCAAGCATCAACCCAACACCCTTCTGGATGTCTGTATATTCAACTGACAGATCTGCCACTAGATTACCTGCGCGACGTTAGGGTTAGGTGGGTCAAGCGAAGGCACATGCGCATTCTTCGGTGAGATTATACGGACGCCCGCCTCGCCAAAGTTGACCTTGAACATGCCGTTCTTAGTCTTCTGAATAAAGTGGCCCGTCATAATTCCCTCGCTCGGAGACTCGTAGGTTATAGGGTGACCCTGACTAACGTCAGCGTCTTCCTTGGCGACCTTTTCCTCGGGCCGCTCGGGTAACACCACGCGGGGACCACTGTGAGTCCGAGGGGTTAGGTACTCGGGAGCTGCGTCTACGCAGATGTTCATCAGGATTGGGACGGGCAGGTTTCCAACCTGGAGCAACCGGCTCCAGGCCTTCTGGTACCGACCATAAAGCTCTTCCACTTCCTTTGGTATCTTCCCTGAGTTTTCGCACTGGAGGATTTTTACCACATGGTCCTGATCGACATCGGTCATAAAAGCCATAGTTGCTCCCTTTGGTTAATGTCCCACGGCAACCGCCCTCGCCCCCAACCAGTAGGGAGCGGGAAAGGGGCAAGGAGCGGCAACCGTTGAGACGGTTCTAGGCGCTACCAACGCGAACTAAATCTTCTTGCTGGTAACATTTAATCCAATCCACTGTGGTGAGCTTGTTATCCTCGGTTGCACCGAGAACCTTCGCCAACGAAGGAGTCATCAGAGTGGTAGGAAAGGTTGTCAACTTCGCGGACGAATACCGTGTGCCGTTAACAAACGGCACAACACTGCCAGTACCCGAGACCACAAATTCGAGCTTGATAAACTGGTCAGCTACAGCATCAACACCAGTATCGGTATTAGTTGCACCAGTCGCAGTTAGCTCGACATTAGCCCCATTGAACCAAAATCCAATGTGACTAGTAACGTCCAATACAGAGGAACCATCGGTTAAGGCGGTATCCTCTGTCGCAAGACCAACAAACAGCTTGCCGGTGACAACATCAGTCTTGAACAGCGCCCCAAAATAAATTGAAGCACCAGCCGTAGGCTGAAACGCAGCACCATCAATCTGAACTTCTGCGACTTCGGTGGCTATGCCGCTGGTCCCGGTGTCAAGGACAGCCAAGCCGCCCTTGCCGCCTGCCGCCGCAAACGTAAAGGCTGCCGAAGAAGTCTCTGTCGCAGTCAGAATCCAGTTAGGAGTGCCGCCGCCGATAAAATCTTCCTCAATGCCCCAACCGCCAACACCCTGCATGATCGCAGGCAGTTTGATTGCCCCAATGGCTTCAGAGGTTGGGTTCCTGTCCGTTCTAAGGCCAGGGTGTGTAACTATCTTAGACATGTTTTACCCCTTTCTTAGTTTAGACTTCGGTACCAACGAACATCGCTCGTCGGTTGAAGCAGATGAAGTTGCCCCAGGAATCCATATAGACCTTCCGAACGCTCGGTTGGCTTTCCGGGGTAATCGGCGCGTGCATCTTTCTGTCCGCACCTTGCTTATAGAAGTACTTCAAGACGCTCCAATCAATACCGTAGATCGGGTTGTCGTTGGCGACAACAGAGCTACTGCTGTTGGTTAGAGCTGGCACCCATGTCACTGGGATGCCCTTGAAGAGGGCGGTGTCGCGGTACTTTCCAACATCGTTACCCAGCGAATCATTGGATGCGGTCATAAGCTTATGAAGCGCTTCCAGGACAGGGTAGGTCGTATAGAAAGTGTACCGAGGCTTGCCACCCGAAATGTCCGCGTAGGAACGCGGCGCTTTAAAGTAGCACTTGTGGCAGGCTTCGCTCCACTTACTTAAAGCGTCGTCCTGCGACATAGCGTCGTAACGAAAAGTACCGTTCTGCCAATTAGGGTAGAGGGCACTGTCAAGACCACCGGCCCCGCTCGTGAATCCAGAAGGATTGCCACCGTTGAAACCAAATGGCTTCAAGGTGTCTTCCTTAACGACCCAGTACGGAATGCCAGCGGGCACTTTGGGATCTTGCGTTGGGCCGCTAGGTGCGCCCCACAAGGCCTCTTCCATGCCCTCAAAATAGTCATTGTACATACTGTGTTGACGAACATTTATGGTTCGCAGTATGGTCTCAGGACCAGACTGAAAATCATTCTCATATATGTCGTAAATCCAGTGCACACGATTCATCGACCAGTCAATGGTCGATGTCTTAACGTGGTCGACAACCTTAGCGTCAGCTACGCCGTACAGGCCCGTATATTCAAACGTGCCTGTATTCCGTACCTGAATCTGTTCCTGGAGGTATTGGCCTCCGCGAACAGGTACCTTGCCGCCTTCAAAAGTTCTACTGGCAAAGATGTAGTCTTGTTGGTCAAGACTGATATCCTTCCAGCGGTTCTTATAGAAGAACGGCTGAGTATTCGCTACAAAGTCATCGAGTTGGTTTGGCTGCAACGCCATTTACAACTCCTTTGCAGTTAAGCGTTAGGTCTCATCCTCAAGGCGCTTATACAAATCGAGGAAGGCCTGATTTTCTTCCAGGGGTCCGCTATGCTGCATCGCCATGTCGGTCACAGACTTGTCAGTCCCTCGACTCGGAGTGCCGAGTCTCCGAGATCGCGGACGACTCTTAGTCGCCCGCCCTAACGCGCGTTCTTTACCTAGTTCAGTTTTGAAAGCCAGAAACATTGCACGTTCCATGAGTTGATCCTCGGAAGGTAACTCCACGCCACGCGCACGCATGCCCGCCACAAGATAGTCAGCCTGCTCCAGAACTTGAAGCCGGTTCTTTTCCTGTGTCGGGGTAAGGCTATCGCCACTGCCAAATAACTTCGACTCTTCCTTGTCAATGACAGAGTTAAGTCGACCCATGACTTCACCGTAATTCTCCCTGGACCTTTGTTCAGACAGACCCAGGATTGCATCCTGCATCTGTATGACCTGCTCGGCGAGAATTTGGGTGTTCTTGTCGAGACCCTTAAGATTCTTGGGAAGATCATCATCCTCATCCCAGTTATCTAGCGACAAGTCCGCCCAGGTTTTTTCCACGGGGGGGTTGGGAGCCGCCTGTTGCGGCTCCGCCGGTGCCTGCTGGACCTGCTCCTCGTACTGCCCCTGATCATAGTTCATGAACGACTGAGCGTCGGCCACGAACGATTGATCAAGGAGAGCCAGAGCAGATTTTGCATCTTCAACAGACGTAAATCGACCAGCCAGTGCTTCGGCAGGGACGCCGTACAGACCAGCCAGATCAGTGAGCTGTTGGGTTAAATCATCAACAGCGGGGGTATCCGCAGCCACCGCTTCGGCCACGGGTGTTTCTTCTTCTTTTGTATCGGGTAGCTCCCTGGACGGCTCGCCGTCTTCCAGAGCAGTCTCAACGGGATCTTCTACGGGAGAAGCCTCCAGGCTTACCTCGGGCTCCTGGGAGGTTTCCTCCTCCACGCCCTCGAACTCTTTTACGAGATCCTGCATACCACCATCATCCAAAATATCTTCGTCAGCCATAACTTAGCTCCCTATTCTCCCGGAAACGCCCAGGCACGCAAACACCAGCCTATGACCACTCCAAATGTCGAACCCATGATGGTCCAAGTCAGGTGGTAAGTCTTCCATAACAACTGAACTTTTGTGTCGATCCCCATCTCGCCGTTGCCCTTTAACATTCGATTTATAGTCGAGAGATCCGACTGTATCTCGTCGAGCTGGCGATGGAGATGCCGCAACTCAACAGTGATCGCCGTACCCGCCGTCGAGGTCCTTGAATCCTCGGAGTTTGAGTTCCTCGTTCCGGGCCGATCTGGACTCGATTTCGCAGGTCCCATCTTTTAAATACCTCACGCCCCTTGCGGCCTGACTGTTAAACTCCTCGACCTGCTCAATATGGCAGGCCAGGGCCTGCGACTTCAGTGGTCTTGTGTACGCTGTGGAGATGGCGGCGATGCCGCCAACCGGGGCATCCTCTGGTTCGTTGTCGTCATCCCAGACGATCTCGCATTTTACCGGGTCATAGCGACCCACAAACTTATTAGGCATTTTCTCGCGAGGACGCCAGCTGCCCAGGCTGCTGGTTATTTCCCCTACCCATCTCTTGTATCGCGGACTGCATGCGAGAGTTAGAGTTACCACCCATGCTTACGTTCTTGCGGATGTATTCCTTCGGAACACCAGGAGCGGAAGCAGGTGTACGCATCCCATCCTTGTCTGATTGCATCTGTGTCGGGTCTGGTTCTGCAAACGTAAACAGCTCACTCAGCCTCGGTAAATCCTGAAGCTCCGCTTCCATTTCCAGATACCGCTGAATATTGAACTGCCCGCCCTGCCCCTCGATCAGGGGCATCATGGGCATGATTGCCTGGGTGAGCGTTTCGCGCAGAGCACTCAGCCTCTCAGCCGGACTTCGGTACTCCATCGAATAAGGATCAACGCGAATCTGATAGTCCAGGAAGTTGCCCTCGCGGGGCAAGAACTCCTCCGGGTACCAGGAGGCGTCTATCTCAATGTCCGTTTTGGGTACTGTCTGAGAGCCGGGTATCACCAGAACTGGGTCGTCGAATATAAGCTCGGCAACGTCGATCCCAATTTCCGAGGTGAACCTAGCCACCTGCCTCTTGGCAAAGGCCTCCCTTCGCCCAACCTGCTGGCTGATTAGCATATCTTGTGTCGCTGTCCCGCTCGAAGGACCGAGTCCAGCCATTGCATCCAGGTTACCAGCAGATTGCTTGAAGAGTTCCAGGATCTGCTGCGCAAATCCCGTGATCGTGTGGTCAACGCCACCTAGCTTAAGTACGTCAATAGAGTCCTTGTTGTTGACTTGGACCGCTTCTAGGTCCTCCGCGCCAAGCAACCGCTTCATGTCTTGTTCACTACCGGCCTCATAAACAGGAATGTCCTTCTGCTTGCGGGCCCGCATGGCCATCTTCCGCAACAAGTTATTATAGAGCACAAACAACCCCCGCACATTACGTGCGGGGGAGGTCGGCATTACATTATCAGGAACCTCTCCAAAGCTCAGAAACCGATACGGCCCTGTCTCTGTTCCGTCCCACTCCTGAACAGAGAGGGGCTTCTTCCCGGTATCCTTGATGTTGAATTTCCCATCAACCGCAAAGGTGACAATCATGTTCTCCTTGCGGAGAAACACATCGACCAGATCGACCATGTCTTCATACTCACCCTCTTCGTCCGGGGTATCGAAGGACAGGTCTTTAGCGCCAGACTCTCCACCAGATGAGTCATGGTGCCTCGAAGCCGTCAGGTCTTTCCGAATGGACTTGTCGAACCGAGGGTCTTCCTTAGCCGCTGCCAGCGGCATGCGGTACTTGTCCCCGATGAAAGCACACCGCCGGAACTCACTAGCATTCCCATCGTGAACATGGTTGTCCAGACTCACGCGAGAGACCATTGGCATGCCGGGAACGGCATGCGGGTCCAGCTCTTCCATTACCTGATGGCTATCTCCAAGAAGCACCTTGCAGATCCCAATGGAGAAGAAGGCGTCCTGGATCATTTGCCGAAGAGGAATCTCCAGGTGGGTATGCTCGGCATAGGCATTGAGCGCAAGTTCAAACCGTTTCGCAAACGGAATCTGCGATACGCTGGCTGGCGTCAAGAGGAACTTAGGAGCGTTGTATGCAAGGGAGATAGAGTACGCTTCTGCCGTCTGTAACATCAGGTTGACATACACGGGACTAGAGCTGGAGAACGCTGTGCGTCGTCCATAGTCTGCCCCAGCGTAGTCTTCGATCAGGTGGCGACGATTCCGGCGGAAGGGCTCAAGCTGTCTGAACCAGTACGCCATCGTCCTTGAAAGTCTGTCCCGGTCTTCTTGTACGTTTGGGTTCATGTTAAAATGGGGGAGGCCTTTCGGCCTCCCCGTGGGGGGCCACACCCATGTACGGCAGGCTAAGTGGAGGTAGAGCAGCCTGCCGCGTGTAATTTTACCTCACTGTGCAGCCGTATGCCAGAGAGGTTTAAGTAGTCTATTACACATCATTGATAAACCGAGTCAAGTCTACCTTGACTCCCATCCCCAACTTCTCCCCACCAGTCATCCAGAAGGTCAACATTACCCTTGTTGGCCCGCTCCATCAGCCCGGCTGGGGACTCCCTGGGAACCACCTGGGGAACAGGGTCCTTCTTATCCATCTTACGGTCCTGAGCAGCTAAAAGTGCTACACCAAGGGCATAGGCCCTGTCCCCGTGGGACTTCCCTTTGGCACTGGGGTCCTCTGAAATTGCAGCACCCCGGTGGACAATCTGGCCTTCACCATCGTATTCGTACTGCATGCACTCCTCCAGGCCCAACTTGCTGTGTATCACCAGATCGCCGTGGAGCATGGCGTTGTGCAATTCCATAAGAATTGCAGCACCCTTGTCCTGCTGCCAGTATCCGGGCTTTTTAGTGCGTTCCTGGCGACGATTGGTGGTACTCCTGTGCATATACATATTCCCCCAGGCCCAACGCTTGACCTCCTTGAAGAACTGAGCACCACCAGAACCGTTAGCATCCCAGTTAAGATAGGCAAAGTAGGGGTCTCTGGTTCCTGCCAGGAACCGGCAGATGGCTACACACAACTGGGCAAAGTCATTGGGGTAGATGTCATTGGAGGCGTACTCCCCTACTTGTTCACCAGAGGAGATATCGAGGATCTGGATAACCGAATTGGAGCTGAAATCCCCGCCTGTTCCAGCCGCGATATCACAGCCGACAGCGTAAGGTCCTCTGGAAGGTAGATCGTCTTGTGGTACCCATAGTCGCAGAGGCCCGTCAGAGCGAGCATTCCAACGGAGTTCGAGGGACTCTCGGTCCCAGTCTGGTTCGCCTCTCCAGACGGGCTCGGAGACGAGCGGCCTCTGCCGCTCGAATGACTCCCTGGAGAAGAGCTTGCTGACTGATCCGTAGGGGTCTCGGTCAAGCTCTTGGGCGATTGAGAGGGGGGTGGCTCCGGGTCGACGGCACTCGCCGTCGTACCAGGGGGATCTGATCTTTCCATCAAGTATGTGGTCATAGTTCTCTACGTACTCATAGTTAGTATCCAGAACCCGCAGGTCGCCCTTATCTGATGTATATAGCCCAGCCCCCCTATCAGGGTTATCTTTCCAGTCAATGATAATCTTTAGCATGCTGGAAGGCTGGGTCATCATCGTATAGAAGCAGTTAGCAGATCCCTTATAGGTGGAGATGAAGTACCGGGAGTCGGTCACATGCTGGGTACTATCCAGAGCGGCCTGATCCTGGCCAATCTTGAACTTCGCAAATTCATCCATTAACACGGCGGTCTTACGACCGCCAGTAGTGACATCGCCAGTAGCTGCGTAGCCATAGATGCTAGCGCCATTGGCCCTATTAAGGAACTTGTGGGTGCCGTAGTTACGCTCCAGAATCTTCCTCCCCTCGGCGTCCTCCTTTAGCCAATATGGGAGGTGCTCGTAAAGGAAGTCAAGCTTCCACATTAGGCAGTCTGGGTCATCTCGGGTATCTACGGCCTCCTCCGTCCTGGAGACCATGGCCATGGTGGCCCTGGGCTCAAACAGCCATCGGTGAAAGAACAGAACAATGGCATTCCAGGAAGCGCCTACCCCCCGAGACTTCTCAATCCCCACCTCCCTGGTCCCGTAACATTCATCCATCCACACCAGAACGTCATCTTGATCACGCCAAGTATTGAGTGGCAAAACTCGGGGCGTAGGGCGGGGCTCAAATACCCATAGAAAGGTATTACAAAAGAATAAAAGATCAGTTTTGCAGGCGTTTAACACGCCTGCTCTAAACTCTAGATCTTCATGACTTCTCTTTCTGGTCCTTATTCTCCATTGTAACTGTTGGATGGTATCAGAAGGAACCAGATTGTAAAAGGGCAAATCCAGAACTTTTTTTGAGGGAGACCCAGAATGCTGTCTAAGCTCTCCTATAGGGTATATTTCTTTGTCAAACGCTGATCGTAGGATGCCCACTTAGCTCTAAAATCCTCTGTTGGAGATATTTTATTTCGTCCCTCAGGTCGCTGTTTCGTCTTGCCAGCCTGCCTGCCGCCTGTTGATGGGATGCCTTGCATTCCCGCATGTCTGCCAACCTTATCTTCATTGCCGCACACCGATCACACTCTTCCATCTATCGCTTCCTTTACCGCTAGGGTTAGCATTGCCTGGATGTCTGCTATCGCCTTGGCCTCCTTCTCCGGGAGTGGAGGCTGCTCTTGCAGCCTCTGGGCCTCCTCCTTCGCCTTGCGAATCTCTGCCTCCTCCTTCTTTCTGGTGATATCCTCCTGTCTGCGTCGCTCCATCTCGGTTGTGGCCTGCGGTAACAGTCTGGTGAGGAAGTCCTTCTGGTTATCCCGCCCAAACTGTAACAAAGCCCAGGCACCACGAGTAGGACAGTCGAGCGGACTCACCGAGTCCGCCTCTAAATGGTCATAGGCCCACAGGATGTCCCTGTAAGGCGGTGTGGGCACAGTGAGGGTATTCCACCTCTCCTGCGCCTCGGCCATTCCTGGGGCCTCTGGGGGGCTCTCAGGAGCTTCTGGTAGATTGTCCTGGAGAATAGCTAGCAGCAGGTCTGCGTCTTCTGGTTCTTGAGGCATGGTCCTAGTTTAACCAATAAGTAGGGGGGGTCAATTTGGGAAGTCGAGATCCTCCGGTATTGGATATAACAAGTGAGAGGCTGTTTTGGGAATGGCTGGTTTTTTTGGCGCACTATTTTGGAGACATAACGATGATATATCGAGGCGGTGGGGGGTCCGGGCAAATTCTGAGATACCTGGATATCCGCGCGCATGCACACGGTTCCCCCGCGCGACGCACGCGCGGTTCCTCATTCCCGTGCCGCTCACCGTTCGCCGAGGAAGATCACGGAAGGCAAGGTCTCGTGAGCGATTTCACCGAGGTGCTGCAAAATGTTACAGATCTGTAACATCTCACCAAAGTCTAGCGGGCTAGGCTAATTGTATCTACCAACCCCCTCAAACCCACACATCCTGCCAATCCCTTTCCTCAAACCCTTGTGGCCCTTGCACTTACGTCACCTCTTGCCCCTGTTCCCTGCCTCCCGGCCAATCACCTCCACCAAATTATGAATTATTTTTACCCTTGTTTTGTAGGGTATGACGCATAATTCTCACGGTTCCCGCTTGCATCACGCCGAACAGTGAGATAGACTTCATCGCAGTGGAGTTGCCGATGTGGAGTCGGCCAAGCAAGTCGCCCCTTACCTGGAGGATCACAATGTCCAAGATGTCCAACGCCAACGGGACCAAGGTCTGGCACGGAGGAGGCGAACAGGCCCCCTTCTCTTGGAGTAGGTTGGCCAACCTACTCTGGAAGCTGGACAATAATTGCATCACCCAAGAGGGCTACGCAGAGTTGCGTAGCCTTGAGGCCCTGATACCGCCGGAGGAGCCAGACCCGGAGGTCTACGGCATGTTTGCCGACTGCTGAGAACCCTGCCCCAGGGCCCTCAGCGAGGGCCCTGGATCGGAGGTTTTTACTACCCCTTACCCTGGAGGATGATCATGTACAAGTACTACGAGATACGAGCCGATTGGGAGTTGCCGAACACGATGGAAGCCCAATCCTATGGGCCTGGAAGTAAAGGGTTACTGCTGTTTGGGTCGTACGACAAGGAAGATTGTGCCGCTGAACTGGTCGAGTGCATCGACGACTGGGAAGAGGAAGGCTATCGCAATATCCGGGTCGTATCCAACCGGGTCGAGCAGGCCCCCGACCCAACCGTTTACCCTGAATTCAGCTACTGAGAACCCTGCCCTGAGGCCCTCTCTGAGGGCCTCAGATCGGAGGTTTTTAGTTCCCTTTTTCCTGGAGACTACCATGTCAGCGATTACCGAAAGAGACCTGCACGAGGCCCTGAGTGCCCTGAACGCCAGCTTGACCAGCTGGTCAAGCCCGCCTCGTTACATCCTGGATTACGGGCGGAACGGACTACAGGGTCCCGGCACAACCCGTGATGGTTGGGGGTACGCAATCATGGACCAGGGTGATCCCAGGACGTTGGAGGGGAGCCGCATCATCTCGCCTCGGTACGACATGGATCGGCTCCACATCTGGATCTGGGCGTTCGTGAAGGGCATTGACGTCGGTGGAGCCGTCGTTTATGCCGATCACCTTGGCCACTGAATACCCTGCCCCAGTGCCGTCGTCAGACGGCCCTGGCTCGGAGGTTTTTAGTTCCCTTTTTCCTGGAGGATGAAGCAATGGTAAGTTTCAGAAAAGATCGCAAGACCCGCACCTGGACCGTAATCGGCCCTGCCAGTCAGGTCCAAATTGGCCCGGTACAGGCTAACCGCCGAGACGGCACGGTCTCAACCGTGCAGGTAGCGTCTGTGAGCCGTGTATTCGACTCTAAGGGCGTTCCTACCCGATTCGGGTACTTGGCCAACCAACGCTGGAAGTACTCTAAGAACGCCGATTTGAGGCCCTCAGAGGGTGCCGGTAATCCAGCGGCCCCTGGGCCCGAGATCATGCGAGCCTATCCAGATCTCGACCCCCGGTTCACCGATGGCCTGTACAGCAGCTAACACCTGGGGAGGGCCTTCGGGCCCTCCCCCCTACTGGAGGATTTGAGATGACCAAACCGACTACCCCCACCGACTTGGCCAGAAGCCGCATGACCGGCGGCGGCGACCCGGAGCCCACGGTAACCGTGGTCATGACCCAGGGCCAAGCAGAGATGATCGAGGATGTACTTTTTCATCGGATGGTGACCTCGGGCCGCGCCCAAAACATTGACTCGCCCCGTGTCGCTGAGATCCATGCCGTGATTTCCCAGGCGATCATCGAGCAGATCGATGATGATCATGTGTCATCCGCCGTCCGCAATGCTGCCGGGCTGCACTTCGGTCGCACTCGCGTTCGCGATCTGTCTGTCCTGGTTGACCGACTCGACGCTCGCCTGTAGGGAGCCCACTCCCAGGCCGTCACGGGACGGCCTGGAGGATGGATTCCTTACCCCTTACCCTGGAGGATTTGAAGATGCGAACCATGCCTACTACATTCCCCGATGGCACTCAGGTGCCATCGGTACCGGGTGACCAGTTTACCAGGGCCCTGGAGGCCCGCATGGGACGCCCCCTGACTCAAGC
>Ga0208030_1001600_pt1 | contig 12499 bp, 13 predicted proteins | sample MalvirDeepMed_M9_FD_184246 | JGI IMG/M metagenome (GOLD analysis project Ga0208030, IMG submission 184246) | Marine viral communities from the Global Malaspina Expedition - Malaspina viral metaG DeepMed_M9 (SPAdes) (version 2) | ecosystem: Environmental > Aquatic > Marine > Oceanic | place...
AAGTTGCATCAGGTGGTGGTTATACTACTGGTGGAGAAGCTTTAACAAATACTGGAGTAGCTAAAAGCACGGTTACTTCTTATACAGATTTTTCAGACGTCTCATGGACATCTGCTTCTTTCACAGCGAGAGGATGTTTAATTTATAATTCATCAACTATTAGTGGACTAACAACTAATGCCGCTGTTTGTTCTATTGATTTTGGTGGCGATAAAACAGTTTCTTCTGGAACTTTTACAATTCAATTTCCAGCCAACGATTCATCCAACGCTATTATAAGAATAACGTCGTAAGGGGAATCTCCTTATGGCTAACACTTGGAATAAAGCCGGAACAACTTGGGGCTATAATTCCTGGGAATCCGATACCGTTACCGTTTCACTTACCGGTTTTTCAATTACTTCAACTTTAAATTCCGATGGTGTCGTAGCCTTCAACGAACAAGGATGGGGCTCAGACGCATGGGGAGATGAAAACTGGGGTGAATCAGCTATCACTATATCTCCTACAGGTTATTCAATCACAGCTTCTTTAGGAACTTTAGATTATGCCGGTGCAACTGATGGTTGGGGTAGAGATGCGTGGGGGGATGGTGATTGGGGTCAAAATGTAACTACTGTTCCTGTTACTGGTCTAGAAATTACTGCCTCACTGGGTCTTGAAGGTTGGGGTAGAAGTACTTGGGGCAATGATGCTTGGGGAGAACAAAGTACAGTAAACATAGAAATTGGAGAGCCATTAACAGGTTTCTCAATAACAGGTTCTTTAGGAACACCACAAATAAATTACGATTTTAAAGTTACTCTTACTGATTCTTTATTAGGAACCCTTTCTTTAGGAAGTTTAACAACTATTCCTGATATGGTAATTGGAGTTTCAGGATATGCAATAACAGCAAGTTTAGGTACTGTTACTGAAGAGGTGATTACATTCCCAACGGGCTACAGTGCTACAATGAGTCTGGGTACAGTAGCAATTACTTCAAATCCATTAGTTCTTGTAAGTGGTTATTCTATAACCGGTTCTCTAGGAAGTCTAAGTACCATAGATGATATGCAAATTGGAGTAAGTGGTTATTCTGTAACCGGTTCTCTAGGCACTACGACTGTTACCGATATGCAGATAGGAGTAACTGGATTTGAAGTTACTGGAAATTTAGGTTCAGGGGGAGTCTCTCCATTACACTACAAAGATATTGACATAACAGGAAATACTTCCTATACAGATACTAGTATAACTGGTAACACTAGTTATACGGATATAGAACACACCGGTTAAGGAGAAAATTATGCCATCAAATTATACAGGTTTAGGAATTCAACTTATGACTACTGGCGAAAAAGCCGGTACATGGGGAACCCTTACTAATACAAACTGGGATATCATCGAGCAGATTTCTGGCGGCTATGTTGTTCAAACACTTAATACTGCTGGGACAGGCGCCAATACAACTGACTTATCTGTATCAGATGGATCAACAGGTGCAACTCTTTCACACAGAGCTATTATTTTAGGAGCAGAAACTCCTGAAACAATTACAGGAAATAAAATTGTAACAATCCCTATTGATGTTCAAACTTTTTATATAATTAAAAATAGTACAAGTGGTGTATTCACTGTTGAATTTAAATATATCACTGGTTCAGGTGCTAGTATTACATGGGCAACGGGTGATAAAGGCTACAAAATTTTATTAGCAACTGCTAATGATGGAACTAATCCAGATATCGTAGATGCAACAGCAGATTTTGTTACAGCGGATTCAACAACTACTTTAACCAACAAAACTTTAACCGCTCCTAAATTTGCCGACGGTGGATTTATTGCCGATGCTGGCGGAGATGAAACCCTGGTTTTCGGTGAAGTAGGTACTCCAGTCAATGAATTAAAAATAACAAATGCAGCTACGGGTTCGGGTCCCATTCTTTCATCAGTTTCTACCAGTGGAACCGACACTAATATTGATATTAATATTAATCCAGGAGGAACAGGAGTTCTTAAAAGTGGAACGGCTGCAGTCAAAATTGCAGGCACCGAAACTATTTTTGTTCCTGCACAAGCAATGTTTGGCACAACAACAAATGGTGCTGATGCACAAGCAGTTGAAACTACAGCAACTAGACCTGAAATGAAGGTTTTAGATTTTGATCCAAGTACAATCGAATATGCACAGTTCTCTATTGCAATGCCTAAATCATGGGATGAAGGTACATTAACGTTCCAAGCTTTTTGGAGTCCAAGTAGCACAGATACAGGGGCCGCTTTAATTGGTCTTCAAGGTGTTAGTGTTGCAAATGATGCTACGTCGGACGTAACTTTTGATGCAGCGGTAGATGTTACAGATAATGGTACAGGTACAGTTGAAGATGTCTTAGTTAGTCCAGTGAGTGCTAATGTAACAGTTAAAGCAGCAGCAGCGGATACGTATACATATTTTCAAGTTTCCAGAAATGCAACAAGTGGCAGTGACTCCTTTACAGGGGATGTCAGATTATTAGGAATTAAAATATTCTATACTACAGACGCTGCTAACGACGCATAAGGAGGAAAGATAAATGTCTTTTGGATATAATATTCTAGGTTTCGGATCTGGAGCCGCTGGTGCAGCTCCTTATAATGTACAATTTCTCGTTGTTGCTGGAGGAGGCTCTGGTGGCAATGAACATGCTGGCGGTGGCGGTGCTGGAGGTTATCGAATCATTGCTAGTAAAGCACATGAAGTTATACCGTGTACAGCTTATCCCATAACAGTTGGCGCTGGAGGGGCTCAGATGCCCGCTCCCCCATCTCCACCCGCAACAGGTAATCCTGGAGGAACTTCAGTTTTTGATACTATAACATCCGCTGGTGGCGGCGGTGGAGGAGGAGCAGGATCTCCAAATCCTCCATGGCAAGGTTTGCCTGGTGGATCTGGTGGCGGCGGAGCAGCCGATCCTTCTGGTCCTCCCACTACTGATGGTGGCTCAGGAAATGATCCTGACACAAGCCCAACCCCTACTGGAGCACAAGGTTTCGACGGTGGATTTGGAGGTCAAGGACCTGGACAACCTGCTGTTGGCGGCGGCGGTGGCGGAGCTAGCGCAGCTGGCGAAGATAAACCCACAGGACCAACAACTGGTGGTGTCGGAGGAGCTGGAAAAGCTTCTTCCATTAGTGGAGCCTGTACAACTCGCGGCGGTGGCGGCGGAGGAGAAGGACCTGTTACCGGAGGAGCCGGAGGATCTGGCGGCGGTGGTCAAGGATCTAAACCTACACAGGGTGCAGGTGGTGGTGGAGCTGGACAAGCCAATACTGGTGGTGGCGGCGGAGGATCGAATCCCCCTGGCGGTGGCAAAGCGGGAGGAAGTGGCGTCGTAATTATTAGAAGATTAACCGCTTCATCAAGTACAACATCTGGATGTGATTCTACATGTGGATGTGACACTATTCATCTTTTTAATGCTCCTGGGACATTTACAGCATAAATATTATGGCAACTTTTGCAAAATTATCGGATGATGGAAAAACAGTAGTTAATATACTTACTTTTGATAAAGCTAAAACGACAAAAAATAATCAAATTAATGAAGAAGTAGGTCAGGGCCATTTATACAGAACCCATGGTTGGCCGGCTGAATTATGGAAAATTTCTGAAGTCGATGGAGTAACTCCTTATCGAAAAAATTTCGCAAGCATTGGACACACTTACGATAGTGCACGGGATGCTTTTCTTCCTCCTCAACCTTATCCTTCCTGGACATTGAATGAAACGACCTGTCGATATGAAGCCCCTGTCCCTAAACCCGTTTCTCCTAAAAACGCAGAAGGACTGGATATTGAAACTTATGCTTGGAACGAATCGACTCAAACTTGGATTACAAGGCTAAGGTAAATTTTTACGTTCTTACGTGCCAATTTTTCATCACACAAAAACGCATGGAAGATTTTTCTTTATTCACATTCCACGCACCGCTGGTAGATTTTTATTAGAAAATTTTAGGGAGAATGGATATAATATAGAACATCATTTAACTAAAAAAATCTTTAACTGGAGTATAAAAGAAAAAAAAGAAAGAGATAATTACCTAGGGACACCAACAGAAGGGGTAGAAATTCTGCACACCCATCACCCCCTTTATAGTAAATGGAAAAGTATTAAAGGTCTTTCTTCTATAGCAGTTGTAAGAAATCCAATTGATAGATTTTTTTCAGCCAGTTGGTCTTATTCAACGGTAGCGAGCCAATCTTCTTTTGAAGACTGGACGACTTACGAGAGTATTGTTTCTCAGTATAGACTTATAAATACCGCTAACTGGTGGCGACCCCAACATGAATTTGTATCTCCTCATACAAAGATATGGAAATATGAAAATGGTTTTGGTGAAAAATTTTGTGATTGGATAAACAATATTCTTCCTATTAATTTTTCTATTAAAACACAGACTTATCTCCAAGAAGACTACGATCAGCCAGGATTAATGAAAACTACGGCCTTGATCAACAATATCAAAAAATTTTATCGCCAGGATTTTGAAAAGTTTGATTATTAATGCGATATGAATTTTACTTTCCCTTTTATTAAGTTTCATATATAATCCCGCATTCACCATGGTTTATTCATATGAGAATTTTTTGACACCTAGTCAATGTCAATATTTTATAAAGAGACACTCTGACTTATTCCATCCTAACAATGATAAAAGAATTTTTTACCATGGTTCTCAGGATAAAAAAACTGAAGTGGTGGTTTTTTCTCGATATCTTGAATACGATTCAAAAAAATTAAATGGTCGTTTTAATTTTACGATTAAAAACATAGATGCTGAGATGTTTGTAGATTATTTTGAAATTGTAAAATGGCCAACAGGAGTATGGCAAGAACCACATAAAGATTTTCCTCATCATTACTACACAAGTATTATCTATTTAAATGATAATTTTAAAGGGGGTGAGACCGTTGTGGGAAAAACGACGATAAAACCTAAACAAGGATTAATGGTATTATTTGCCGGGGATAAAGAAGCTCATTCGGTCAATAAAATTAAAAAAGGGGCTAGATATACAATTCCTTGCTGGTATACTAAATAGCTGGTATACTAAATAAATGAAGAAGAAAGTATTAAGTGAAACAGATATACATTACGGAGAAATCCCCTCTCCTTACGGATTTAAAATTGATCGTACTCAAATTAAATATGATATTTTATTTTCATCGTCTTTTAATAAATGTATAAAAGAAAACGATCCTATTCGTTCTAAGGATTATAAGATACCCAGTACTAAAGCCAAGAACGAACTTCAAACCTATCTTAGGGATCATTTTCTTGTTCCTAATAAAAAATTTTTACAGACAAAATTGGAATGGGGAAATATTTATGCTCCCCTAGAAATGTCTTTTAACCGGAATCAGGTAGATAAAATGTCGCTTAAAGAGGCATCCGACTATACTTGTATCTATGGAGTCGATGTAGCTGAAGACTCATGTGAATTAGTGATTGAATATGATGATAAAAATAGAGTGGCAAACACGTGGCATATTCCTTTAGCCATAAATAAATATATTATTTTTCCTTCGATTCAACGATATTATATTTCCAAAAATATAAGTACCCAACATAATTTTTTCTTTTGTTCTAACTATTCTTATCTAAGGACGTAAGATGAATTTAAAACACTATTATTGGTATTGGAAAGATGCAATCCCTCGTCGTCTTTGTGATGAAATTATTAACTATGGCCTTAGACACCAAAAAGGAAGAGCAATAACGGGAGGGCAAGGACAGCATCGAGATTTAATTAAAAATCCCTTGAGTACTAAAGAACTTAAAAACTTAAAAAAGAAAAGAGATTCCAATATTGTATGGATGGATGATAACTGGATTTATAAAGAAATCTCTCCCTATATTCGTGGTGCTAATTATTCAGCGGGTTGGAATTTTCAGTGGAATGATGCAGAGAATTGTCAGTTTACTATTTATACAAAAAACCAATATTATGGTTGGCATCAAGATTCATGGGAGGAAGCCTATAAGACACCTGGAACAATGCAAGGAAAAATAAGAAAATTATCAATGACGGTTTCCTTATCTGATCAAAAAGAGTATAGTGGAGGAAATTTAGAATTTGATTTTCGTCAATATTCAAAAATCAAATCTCATGTATGTAAAGAAATAAATTCGAAAGGTTCATTAGTTGTGTTTCCAAGTTTTGTATGGCACCGAGTTACACCGGTAACGAGAGGAACGAGATATTCTTTAGTATCATGGTATTTAGGAGATCCATTTAAATGAAAAATATAGAAATTTACGATGATATTGTTCCTTTTACTGAACGTAGTGCATTCTATATGTTTGCACAAAATTCTCGTTATACCATAGGGTGGGAAGATCGTGATGAATATGAGAAAAAAGCTTTCCCCTGTCTCCATAGTTCTTGTACACCAGATGATTTAACGAAAATGAATATTCTTCCTTTCATTGAAAACATATTGAAGCAATCTAAATTTAAAAAAAACTTTCATTTTAAATCTATCACTAAAGCCTTGATCAATTTATCTAAGCCTGGTGATATTCATTATAACCATGTTCATGCAGGCAACATTGGAATTCTTTATTATATCAATCTAGATTGGAAACCTGAATGGTGCGGAGAAACCTTATTTTGGGATAAGGATGAAAAAGAAATTATATATACTTCACCTTATAAACCTGGGCGATTCATTATTTTTGATGCACAAAATATACCTCATACTTTAAGACCTCAATCGTATGTGGGTCCCGCTTATAGATTTACCTTATCTATTTTTTTTAGAAGAGAGCAAAAATGAGCGACACAATCACTACCACAAAACATATTCCTTTATTTTCAGGATGGGAATATTTTTCAACTCCCATATGGCATGGAGAGTTTCCCGAGCGTGTACCATTATTAAATAAAATATGTGATAAACATATTAAAGCAGCCCAAAAAATAAATACTAAAGCTATTAAAAAGAGAAATAAAACACTTAAAAAAAACCTGAAAGATTTTGGAATGTCCCATCATTCTGGAAGTTTATATCATCTTCCTGAAATGAGAGATTTTGCACAGTTTGCTGGGAGCTCTAGTTGGGAATTCTTAAACTGGTGTGGATGGGATCTAAAAAATCATTCTTTAAATTTTACTGAAATGTGGGTGCAAGAATTTGGGAAGGCTGGAGGAGGTCACCATGCCCCGCACACGCATCCGGATCAACACGTTTCTGGTTTCTTCTTTTTAAAATGTAGCTCTAAAACTTCTTATCCTATTTTTCATGATCCTCGTCCAGGCGCCATCATGAAAGGACTTCCTCAAAAAGATCCGAGCCAAGTAACATGTGCTACGTCCAACGTTCATTTTACTCCTAAACCCGGTACCATGATTATTATTCCCGGATATGTTCCTCATGAATATCCTCTAGATATGGGCTTACATCCTTTTCGATTTATTCATTGGAACCTTCAATGTCTGGTGAAGTAGTGAATTTTAAAAAATCTAAATATAAACTTTTAAAATCAGCTCTTAGTCCAGAACTAACCAGATTCTGTTATCATTATTTTTTAAACAAAAGAAAGGTGGCTCGTTTTTTGTTTAATACCCGCTGGGTTTCTCCTTTTACAACAGAATGGGGCCGATGGGATGATAAACAGGTTCCCAATACTTATTGCCATTATGGAGATGTCGTGATGGAAACTTTATTAACAAAACTCAAACCCAAAATGGAAAAAGAAACAGGCTATAAATTAAATGAAACCTATGCATTTGCGCGAATCTATAAAAAAGGAGATATTCTGGAACGACATAAAGATCGTTATTCCTGTGAAGTTTCCACCACTTTACATTTAGGAGGGGACCCATGGCCTATTTATCTTGAGCCTTCTGGTAAAGAAGGACGGGCAGGAATTAAAATTAATCTTAATCCCGGTGACATGCTTCTTTATGCCGGCCCAGAAGTAGAACATTGGCGTGAGCGTTTCGAAGGAGAAACATACTGCCAAGTTTTTTTACATTACAACAACGCCAAACTTCCAACAGCTGAAGCAAATAAATATGATCGAAGACCTTTGCTGGGTCTTCCTGATTGGTTTCGAGGTTTCAAAGGCTAAATGTCTCTTCAATATCCTCTTTATTATTGGGAACCCGTTTACACCCCCAAGGAAGTAAAAGAAATTAATAAAAATTTAAAAAAATATATGATGAATAAAGATACTACTCCATGGGCAGCTGGGGGCGTTGTTAAAACTTCTAAAGTAGACGCCGTTGTATGGAAAGACGCAAAAAAATATTTACATAAGTTTAATGATTTTATTCGATTGAGAAATGCACGAGTTTTTGGATTTCATCTTTTTCCTGAAAACGATCACGATTGGCTCTTCATTAATCGTTATAGTAAAGAGGAACAATATGCCTGGCATTTAGATAGTCATACTTACCCTCCCAGTGACATCAAAATAACCGCTCTTTTAAATCTTTCAGAGAGTCCTTACGAAGGAGGAGAACTGGAACTGAATACAGGTTGTATTACGAAGGTTCCCGAAATGGATAAACCCGGATATATGATTATGTTTCCATCTCTTTTTCTTCATCGAGTAACTCCTGTAACGAAAGGAACGCGTACCTCTGTGGCTTTCTTACTAACGGGTGAGCGTTGGACCTAAAAAGTATGCAAATTAATTCTATTGTTATAGTAGGGGGAGGAACATCAGGCTGGTTTACAGCTTCAGCATTAAATAAACATTGTCCCGAAGTTAGAGTTACTCTAATAGAATCTCCTGCGGTACGTACCATCGGAGTAGGAGAATCTACATTGTTATCGATCAATAAATTTTTTCGAAGTTTAGGTATGAAAGATAAAGATTGGATGCCCCATTGCGATGCGACTTATAAAGGATCTATTAAGTTTACTGATTTTTATAAAAAAGGGGAAGTGTTTCATTATCCATTTGGGTTTTTGGATTTTACCGTTTCAGAATATGGAACCGATGATTGGTTTTTAAAGAAATGGATATACCCCGATACGCCACAATCCGATTTTGCCGATACTTATTGGCCGGCGATGCCCTTAATTAATAAAAATAGAGTTAATTTAAATAAAGAAAATATCATACCTAATTTTAATATTGATAGAGATTGGGCTTACCAATTTGATGCGGGGAAACTAGGTCATTGGATGAGAAAAAATTTATGTTCAAAGACTACCTATATTAGAGACCATGTCACGGATATTAAATTAGATGAAAGGGGATGGATTTCTTCTGTGGCTACCAAAGAACACGGGGATTTAACAGCAGACCTTTATGTAGATTGTACAGGATTTAGAAGTTTACTCCTAGAACAAGCCCTTAAAGTTCCTTATATAAGTTATAGCGACATGCTCATTAATAATGGAACATGGGCTACAAAAATTCCATATGAGAATCCTAATATTGAAATGGATTTAACAACAAATGGAACAGCAATAAATAATGGTTGGGTATGGAACATCCCGCTGTGGAGCAGGATTGGTAGTGGTTATGTTTATAGTAAAGATTTTATAAATAAAGATGACGCTTTAATAGAATTTCAAAAACATATTGGACACGGCGACGAATTAGATTACCACCATATAGACATTAGAAATGGTAGACATAAACAATGTTGGCATAAAAATTGTTTAGCGGTTGGATTGTCGTATGGATTCATAGAACCTTTAGAGTCCACAGGATTAGTTTTTGCACATGAAGGGGTTGATAAATTAGTCATAGCTCTTCAGTCGAGAGACCGGCACATAACCCAATTGGATAGAGATTGTGTAAACAGAGAAATGCAAATCCATATAGACAGTATAAAACATTTTATAGGGTATCATTTTTTTGGTTCGGTAAGAGACGATACAGAATATTGGCGATGGTATACTCAAGAACTAGAAATGGGGGAACATTGGAATGATACCTTTGCAGCTCCTCTAGGATTAGGTTCTGTTGGAAAACATAGAAAAGATCAAACTATGGAACTAAGTCGATCCAGATTTCATAGTTTTACCTCCAATGGTTTTTCAGATGGCACGGCCTGTATAACAGCAGGACATCATATAAATTTTTATACTGATTATATTCGTGATAAAATTGCTCAACAAACACCCCTCTGGACCGGTTCATCTAGAGACTATTTTAAAGGTTACATGAAAAAAGTATTTGATTATTGGGACCAAAGGAAGAAGAGAATTAATGAATTGGCAGATAAAAGTCCAACCCTGTATGAATATTTAAAAGAGAATATATACACTTAAAGTCCAGTTGATCCCACTAAAAATATAGTATATTTGTATTTTAAAGAGATTTTTCTATGCTCCAAAAACTGAGTTTTATACCCGGCTTTAATAAACAAGTCACTGCTACCGGTGCTGAGGCACAATGGACAGGTGGTGATAACGTACGTTTTAGATACGGCACCCCTGAAAAATTAGGGGGTTGGGATCAGCTAGGGGAAGACAAACTGACCGGAGCTGCTCGAGCCCTTCATCATTTTGATGATAATGCTGGGATTAAGTATGCAGCGATAGGAACCAATAGAATTTTATACGTTTATTCCGCTGGACAATATTACGATATTCACCCCATCAAGAACACGATTACCGGTTGTGATTTTTCAACCACTGATACTGAGACTGCTGTTACCATAACTTTTCCTTCTGTGCACGGTATGTCAGAAGATGATATTGTTTTATTAGATACGGTTACCGCGCCTCCGGGTTCAGGCTTCACCGATGCAGATTTTGAAGATAAAAAATTCATGGCTACGTCCATTCCTACAGCAACAAGTATTATCGTTACGATGGGTTCTGCTGCAACAGGAACCACAACGAATGCAGGAAGTGCACGAGCTCAAACTTATTATAGCGTCGGACCTGCACAAGAACTTGGTGGCTTTGGTTTTGGTACGGGTCAATGGTCAGGAACGGCTTCTGGCCCAGCGACGACAACTTTGGTAACAACTATTGCAGCCGATGCTGCGGTTACAACAGTGGTCTTAACCAGTTCTACTGCTTTTCCAGCTTCTGGAGAAATTAGAATAGGGACCGAAGATATTTCTTATACAGATAATGACACAAGCACAGGAACCTTAAGTGGAGGAGCAAGAAACGTTAATGGAACAACCTTAGCCCTCCATACAGCTGGCGCAACTATTACTAATATTTCAGACTATGTTGCCTGGGGAGAATCTTCTTCACAGGACGTTACCATTGAACCTGGTTTATGGGTACTTGATAATTATGGAACTAAACTGATTGCTCTTATCTATAATAGTGCCTGTTTTGAATGGGATTCCGCAGCCGCTAACGCTACTGAAACCCGAGCCACTATTATTAGTGGGGCACCTACCGCTTCGAGACATGTGTTAGTATCATCCGTTGATCGTCACTTAGTTTTCTTTGGAACTGAAACAACGATTGGTGATACCAGTACCCAGGATGATATGTTTATCAGGTGGTCGGATCAGGAGGATCTGAATACTTACACACCCACAGCAACCAATACCGCAGGTACACAAAGACTCGCGGATGGTTCTAAGATCATGGGAAGTATCCGTGGTCGAGATGCCATTTATATTTGGACCGACTCTGCTATCTTCTTAATGCGTTTTGTCGGCCAACCGTTTACCTTTTCTTTCGAACAGGTCGGAACGAACTGCGGACTACTCGGAAAGAATGCCTGTATGGAAGTGGATGGTACTGCTTTCTGGATGTCAGAAAATGGATTCTTTCAATACTCAGGCCAACTTCAATCGCTGCCATGCTTGGTAGAAGACTATGTCTACGATGATATTAATACGACTTCACGAAATTTAATTAATGCAGGACTCAATAATCTATTTGGAGAAGTCAGCTGGTATTACTGTACCAATGGATCCAATGTTGTTGATCGTGTGGTTACTTATAATTATTTAGAATCTATCCTCGTCAAAAAACCCATATGGTATACTGGAAGCTTACCCCGAACGGCATGGGCCGATTCTTCCGTATTTGATAAACCTCATGCCTGTTATTATACTACAGGCGATGATGTTTCTTTTGATGTCGTAGGCAACACGAATGGTATTACCATCTACTATGAACAGGAAACAGGGACCGATCAAATCGATGCCGGAGGAGCGGTGACTGCTATCACCTCTAATATTATTTCAGGAGATTTTGATATTACCCAGAAGAGATCGGCACAAGGACAGTTTTTAGGATCTCCTGACTTACGAGGCGATGGAGAATACATCATGAAGATTAGAAGATTTCTACCGGACTTCATTACCCAGACCGGAGATACTAGGATTACTTTGATGCTTCGCAATTATCCGAATGATACCGCGGCAAGCTCTTCATTAGGACCCTTTACAATCACAACTTCCACTGATAAAGTTGACACACGCGCAAGGGCGAGAGCCATTGCGTTCAAGGTAGAAAACACTTCCACGTCTCAAGACTGGAAGCTGGGAACATTTAGACTGGATATTCAACCAGACGGGAGAAGAT
>Ga0208030_1001604_pt1 | contig 12470 bp, 13 predicted proteins | sample MalvirDeepMed_M9_FD_184246 | JGI IMG/M metagenome (GOLD analysis project Ga0208030, IMG submission 184246) | Marine viral communities from the Global Malaspina Expedition - Malaspina viral metaG DeepMed_M9 (SPAdes) (version 2) | ecosystem: Environmental > Aquatic > Marine > Oceanic | place...
TTGCCATTTTATTTTATTTTATTGTCCGTAATATATATAATTAGTTCCACTTGGCTCTTGCCTTTGAGTGTATTGAACTTGTTGCGTTCCATCTTTTTCAGCTAGATACATTTTGCCTTTAGTAACTAATCCCTGAACTACTCCCTTAGTATCAGCTACAGGTGTTAAAACATCATCTTCAGTTGCAGGTGCATTTCCTGAAGAAACAGTTACTGTTCCTATCCAACTAACTTCATAAATTTCATACTTATAATATCCTGCAGGAAATAACTTTGTTGCTCCTGTATAAATATTAGGAGTTGTATTATAAGTCAAATTAATCTGAGTGAACCTATCTTTAATAGTTTCAGTAGCACCATAAGCATAATATACAGACTTATCCAAGTCATTAGTAAATTTAACTAAGTGCCTTATTTGAGTAGAAGCTACAGAAGTATCTATACGATTATCCTCAGTTTGGACATATACATTAAAATTAGTTTCTGTTGTTGCTTGTATCATAGTTAGTTTGTCTGTTATATAATAGAAATAAGCTGAATTTATTTGTATTCAGTTAGTAATAAAAAGAAAAAGGTGAGCCTAAGCCCACCCTAATCAAGAAATATATAAGAAAACTACTAAGATTAAGCTGTAGTAGGGAAAGTTCCTGCTTCATTAACAAATCCACTTTGGTCCCAAGGAGTTGTAGTATAATCTTCTAAGAAAGCGAAAGGCAATGCCTCTAAGCCATCAAATGTAAGAGTGTAGCCATTTCTATCTCCAAATGCAGCACCGCTATCCATAGTACCTGCATTAAGTTCTAATCCATTAGCCATTCCTAATGCAATAAACACATCATGTCCGTTAGCTAATTGTTGATTTAATTGTGCAAAAATTCTTACTTTAGATTTTCCTAAAAGCTTAATTTCGTTTTGGTCTTCTTTAGTAAGTTTGTTAAGCATAATATTTACAGTAGGAGTGTAAAAAATTGTTCCATTCTCTCTACTACCTGTAATAGTGTCCGTAACTGAAGCTACACCTAAAGGCATAACATATTCATAAATAGTAGTAGCGTTCCAATCTATTGCGTCAATTTCTAATTTGTTAGTTGCGTCATAAGTGTAAGATACATCTTCATCAAATACAGAAAAGAATATTTTTTTTACGCCACCACTGATTCTATTACAGTCGAGCCCCCTACCTTTTGTTAGTGCTGTACAAGCCATTTTATTTTATGTTTTAGGTTAAGGGAGTGAGTGCCTAAGCACCCACTTCCGTATTATTTATTTATTATGATTGTCTTACGATGTCAGCTCCAACTCCTGTCTGAACACCTGCTGAGTAACGAGCAACTAATCTCATGTTATCGCTCCCATCCAAAGCAGCCATGTCCATAATAGTAATTCTAGTCGCATCCGAAAGTAGGTCAGTTCCAAAGAATAAGTTAGATTTCTCTGCTGCAACTAATTCGTTATCATTCATTCCGTTACAAACAGCGATTTTGTACCCTTCAAATACAGGTGCATAATCTCCATTCATGTTGTAAGCATTAACATATCCTAATGTAGATACTGCTGATACATATAAAGCGTAAGTCTTAGGACTCATGTAGATATGTAAGTCATCTTTTCTCAATACAGCAGAAATGTTAGCAGCCATATCAGCTGTTAAAGTTTGTAAGTTAGCTATAATATTAGCAGCAGTGTATGCTCCTGAAGCTGAAGACTGAACAACTGTACCATCAACTCCCGGTAATAAAAGACCTGTTACAGCTCCTAAGAAACCATTGAATTTCCCTGCTACAGCAGTTCCTGCCCAAATACTTTCTTCTGTTGCTTGTGCTATGATTTCTCCCATATAAGAAATTACATAGTCATCAAAAGATGCAGGTGGTGGTGCGCCTGCCCCTGCTCTCATTTGTAACGCTTCCCAAGAGTCTAAAAGTGTAGACTTGCAAAGGTCTAAGTTGATTTGTAAATTTTTAGGTTCTAATACTTTTTCAGTAAGTGCTAAAGTTCCTGCTCCATTAAAGTTGCAAGTCGCATCAGCAACTACTCCTGAACCCTCCATTCTTTGAATATTAGACTTATACTTGATGTTTTCAATCATAGTTAAGTAGTCTAATGAATTTGCTTGCTTAAGTGCCGCACTGATGTAAAATCCTGCTGCCTTTCCTGCAAAGTTGCTTGTTGTTGTAAAAGCCATTTTTTTTTGTTTTTAAGTTATTATATTATTTATTTAAATCGTGTAAGAATTTCTCTCTTCTTGTCATTTTGTTATATTCTGCTCTTGAAACAGGTTTTCTGTCTGAACTGAATTTATTTACATCTAAAGGAGCTGAAGCAGGTTGTGCTGCCAACTCAGTCTTTAGTTTTTCGTTTTCTTCTTTTAACTTAGTCAATTCATCTTCTGCTGAAAATTCAACTACTTCTGTAGTTTTAATAGTCTTAGGGTTTGTAGAAGGTTCTTCTGTTTCTTCAGCTAATTCTTCAACTTCATCATCACCTCCAACCTTAGCTTCTTTAAGTTTAGCTACAGCAATTTCTAAGTTTTCAATTCTTTTCTCCATACCTTTCCAATCAGCTACATCAGCTTCTTCATCATAGTCTTCTTTTTCATCTTCTTCAGCTAATACTGTTTCTTCAGCTAAATCTTCTTCTTCAACTGTATCTACTTCTTCAGTTTCACTTTCAATAACTTCAGCAACAATACCTTCTTCTTCAACTCTGAAAGATACCCCTGTGTCAGTCTTGTATGTTCCAACAGGTAATAAAATTGTAGTTCCGTCTTCAGTTAATACTGAAATATCCACACCTGATTCTAATTCTTCAGCAGTAGAAACAAAGATTGTTCCATCTTCTGATTTTGCTTGCCACTCTAACTTAATTGTTTCTTCTTTATTAAGACCTAGAGCTACTAAGATTTGTTCTTTAATGTCCATAATTTCTTTTTGATTTTATTAGTGTTTGTAATATATAATAGATAAACTATTACTTTGTTTGATTTTCGTTTATTATTTCATTTAAAGCAGATAAGATTTCTTCAGTTGTAGGTGCTTTTTCTGACATCTGTTCCATCTTGTCCGTAAAGTAACCTTCAATTGATAATCCTTTTAATTCGCCTTCTTTGATTTTATTCCAAAGTTCGTCATTCTCTATCTTCATTTTTACAAACCAAGTGCCATTAGGTAAGTCGTAACCGTATAACTTAGACTTGTCTTGGTCTCCTTCCTTAATCCAACTTTCAACTGTTAGAACGCCTGAAACTCTGTCTTGGTGTTGGTATGTAGCTTTATGATGATTGTTATGTTTTAAATAAAGTTCAGATGCTTTTCTAACTGTCTCAGGACTAAAGTAAACATAGTAGTCTGAATCCGTATTAGGGTTATGTCTGAATATTTGCTTGTTAGGAATAAGAGCAGGACTAACTAGCATACGCTTTTCCTCATCAACTTTAGCAAATGTTAAGTTATTCTTTTCTTTCCCAAAGTAAACAAAGTCTTGTTCTATTGCAGGTGAAGTTACTAAACTAATAGCATCAATAGCTAATTCTTGACTATCATCTGAAATTACTAGTTCTACAATAGATGTAGTCTTTTCGTAATAGTCTTTATTGGCTTCTTCACATTCAGCAATTGAGTCATACTCACAGCTTCCTGTTTTTCCCCATTTATATTTTCCGTTTTCACATTCTTCGCAAGGCATAGTATATAATATATTTAATTAGTATTTATTTGATTTTAGATTGTAGCCCTTCTTCTAATATTGGCTAATTGGTTTTGACTGTTTGTCATTTCATCTGTAACTACAAATGCCTTTACAGGTTCAGGTGCTTCTCCTCCTGATAACTCAAAAGCTCCTGACATCATTTGAGGTGCAGGTGTTGCAGGTGCTGACATTCCTCCTCCTCCTCCTCCTCCTGTTGAAGGCGATACTCCACCGCCACCACCTGCTCCAAGTATTTGTTTTGCTTGTGCTGCTGCTCCTAATACTGCTGCTAATTGTGTTGCATAAAAGATAGGAAATGCTAAAGCTGCTCCCGGTCCTGCTGCTTTTGCTGATTTTTGAGCAATGTCTAAACCTTGAATTAAGCCAACTCCTGTATTTATAGCTATTTCAGTTAATGCTGTAGCTTTTTGTGCTGCTGAACCTTTTTCCATTAAACCGCCTAAAGCACCTATTGCACTACCTACTGCACTTGTCATGTCTTGTTTGCTTTTTTTAACGGCTGCATCTGCTGCTAATACCCTAGCTTCAAATGCTTCAGCTTGTGCTATTTGTGAGTCATATAGCTTGTCTGCTGCTTTCTTTTCATCTTCTATTGCTTTTATCTTTGCTGCTGTCTCAGCTAATTTAGCATCAGTTCTAGCTTTTTCTTCTGCCCTTATTTCATTTTCTAAAGAATTTACTTCTGTAACTACCCTCCTTCTCATTTTAATAGATGCAGTTTCTTTTTCAATTAATTCAGTTTTTAATTGTGCAAGTCTTTCTTCATCTTCTGCCGAATTTTCACTTAGCTCCATTTCCTCTTGCTGTATTGCTAATCTTTCTCGTGCTAACTCTAATTCTCTTTGTGTAGTCTTTTCTTCAAGTGCTAATGCTCTTTTTAAGGCTTCTAATCTTTCGGCTGCTGACTTTGTTTCATCTTCTGCATTTAATCTAGCCCTTTCAATTTCCTGTCTAGTTTTAGCTTTTTGAACCATAAATCTATTATCAGCATCTCTTAAAGCTTGAGTTCTTTTAGTAAGCTCAACCATAGCTTTTACTTCTTTTTGTATCTCCTTAGTAATTCCTGAAAAAGTTCCTTTTAATGCTTCTCCTGCTTTTCTAAATTCTCCTGAGAATACATAACTTATAGCTTCGCCAACTTTACTTAATCTATCTTTTAATACATCTACAACTGCACCCATAGCAGTAAAGGCTTGCGTTAATTTATCAGCCCCTCTTTTTGTATTTGTGAAATATGTTATTAATGAAGTTACAGCAATTAGTAAAGCACCAATACCTGTACTCATTATTCCTGCTTTAATAGAGCCAAACATCACTTTAGCCGTTTTACCTGCTGATACAAAACTTGACTTTAATGAGTTTAAAGAAACTCCCATTACTTTAAATTCACTTGCTAAACCTGAAGCATCTTTTGATACATCACCTATATTTGATTTAACTTCTGCTTCTATTACTACTTTATCCGCCATTTTTTTATATTTTTAATTCATAAAGATTAAGAGTACAACTCCAACTTATATTCATATCTGCTTTTCCTGTTACTTCAAAGTGCATATCATTCGTTCCACTAAATGCCATTTCAGCAGCCCATCCTGTTGTTGAACCAAAAGCACCTAAAGTTGTGCTTGATTGGTCTACTACTTTCAAAAAAACTAAACCTGTTACTCTTATACATATTCTATCATTAACAGAACCTCTTCCTGCACTACCTCCTGTTCTAACACCTATTACAGTTGCTTCAAAGCCCTGAAAAGAACTTGTAGAACTTCTAGCTATAATTGTATTGGTACTATCACCATTAACAAAAAGATTAGTAGCTGTTCCGTCTGTTGTAGTTCCTGTTAAGGTAATTGTAGAACTTTGAGCTTTACCTACACCTGCACCACTAAAACCACCGCCACCAATAACTACTTCTCCATCTCTTTCTGCTATTCCATAGTTTCCAAAGACTGAAGCATTGTTTACTCCATTTGCTATTTCGTTTTCATTACCTACTATAATGTTATTTCGTGATAATCCTTTTACTGTATTATTAGTTCCTATTATGTGAGTATTATTAGTTCCTGTTTCTGTTGTATTGTTTGCTCCCTGAAATTTATTGTTTAGGTCGCTAAAGCTCCTGTCTAAACTTGTATTGTATCTAAAAGTAGAACAAGTTCCATCTGCTTTGTTGTAAGTATATCCGTATGCTTCACATTGTACTTGGTTAGGTGTTATGTTATTAGTTCCGTCAGTAAAGGTTACTATTCCTATTTGTGAAGTCATTAAAGGTTTTACATCAAACCCTGATAAATATGGTATTGTTGGTATTTTGCTCATTATGGGAGTAGTATAAATTCAACTGTTGCTAAATCGTTTGGTTTGTAGTCTATCTTGTTTACCCTGTATGTTCTGTTTTTAATCATTACTGTATCAAAAAACCTAAAAGTATTAATATCAGAAGGACTTAGATTAACTTTAATAGTCATAGTCCTAGTATCAGGATTATAAAGCTCAGAGTAATAAGGTAGCCAATACAAATTAAATAGATTATCAGGCACAGGGTCTCCTACAGGCTGTATCAATTGACATTCGCCAAAATGAAAATCTCTAGTACCTGCTATTGTTGGTGTACCTGCTATTGTTGGTATATCTGTTAAGTGGCTAAATTGTAAAAACTGATTTGCAAAAGCACTTCCACCTACACCGTTCTGAGGGGGTATGTAGTATGTACAGCTTGCTAAAGTTTTTTCACCATTATTATACATTATTCTAGGGCTGTTATCAAAACCTTCAGAAGTTCCGTCTTCATTCATAGAATAAAGAGAAGGGGTAATAAAGTCAGAAAATTGCGACATTAAAGGTTTTATTACTGTAGCTGCAAAAGGTTCTGCAACTATTTCATCTTCTCCTGCTAAAATCGTAAAGTCTGAAGCATCATATTCCTTACTTCCGTATAAATGTCCACCTACTGAGTGCTTGTAATTCATAAATGCATAGTCGTCTTCATCTTCTACAAACTTAAAAATAGTCTTTTTGTTTAAGTCCGTTAAAGGAACTAACTTCATTTCTGATACATCTATCTTATCTGTCCAATCTAACTCAACACTATTAGAATTATTTATAAACACATCTCTATAAGGTTCTATCAATATATTGCTAGGGTTATCTTCATCAGGAATAGTAACTAAATTAAACATAGTCATAATTCCTTTTAAGAAATCCCATTGACCTAGTTCTCCTCTTAAAACCTCTAAGTTTGTGCTTGAAATTGTAGAAGAAGACTGCACGAAAACACAATGAGATGCAAAATTTTCATTTTGCCTAATATCAGTATCTCCTTTAAATTGTGCTGAAAGAGTATCTCCTGCCTGTAAAGCAATTTGAAAGTTTCCTGTATATGAACCTATAGTATTAAGAGGAGGTATAAGTACTGTTTGCTGATTTATTGGTGTTGAATTATGCAACCATTGACACTCTATACTTTCAGAAGTTGCAGATGTTTTTCCCAAAAGAAAGTTATAACTAATATCATAGATTTCGTTACCTGTAGTTGCTGTGATAATATTAGTCGCTGCGTTATAGTTAGGGGGTAACTCTGAAGGAGCTTGTTGTGGTGAAGTTGTTTCAGGTATTAAGTGAAACTCCTTAAAAGAATTGTTACCAATATTAGAAGGTATTGAAGGGGAAACATTAAATTTCCATCTTGCAAGATAAGTTCCGGTTTGTGTAGTTGGTATATTATCATCCCCCCAATTAAAGTCCATATACAACTTTTTAAAGTCGTCTGTGTCAAAGAATTCACTTTCATAGGTAAAAGGCACTACTTCAAATATTCTATCTATTAAATATTTAATATTTAAAAAAGGTCTAAATGCACTTTCTAAATTTTGTAAAACAGGAAACCCTGAACTAGCATTAAAAGTGTATTGGTGCGTCCAATCTACAAAAGGGTATTTTACAGTATCAGCAGCTCTAAAGCCTGAAGTACTAGCGTTTAAATATGTTACCCCTGTACTTCCATAAGTAGCTTGAATGTTTGTTAAATTATAATAGTGTTCTAATTCAGAAAAACCCATATCAGAGAATGTTCTATCGCCTAATACATCCGCTAAAGCTACTGCTTCAGAATATAGATTAACATTATAACTTATTTCTCCTGACTTATCAGAAATATCTATCATTCTTAAATAGCCTTCAAATAATAAAAAGCCATCTTGCTTTAGTATTGCCTTTGTTCTTTTATAAGGATTAAAGTTAATTCTTGTATCTATTCTTGTTATTTCAAATATATTGTCAAAGATTTGATTGTTTCTTTTTGTAGCAGGAAGATTAAAAGCCTTTGAATATGACTGTACTTTCTCAGCTACATTTTTAAAATCATCAACACTAAGACTTAAAGGAATATCTTCATCTTCATAAAGGTCACAAATAACTTGACCATCTGCTGAAACTAGTTCCTCACCTGAAACAGAAATATTACTTATAACAATATTGTCTGCTATTGTGTTATAATAAGTTATAACTATAGTGTCTTCTGTACTAGCAGCCGTCCAAGAAAAAGTAATTTGACTTTGACTAGCTGAGTATGTAGCCCCTGCGACATTATTAGTACCATTAAAAGCATTGGTAATAAGAAAACCTGTTCCTGTTGTATTTAAGTCTATTATCATCTCATAAACAGCACCTACAACTAAGTTAGATAGTTTTTGATATATTCCTGACAAAGTTGATGTAGTTGTTGAATATAAAGTTAAATTGCCTGATGCACTTGATGGTAAGGTAGGTGTTCCAAATGCTGTGCTTCTGAAACGAAACCAAGTATTAATTGGTGAAGGTGGTTGATTAGTTAAGGTATCTAAAAAAACATTACTACTACTACTATCGTAACTATCTGAATTGTTTATTGTATTAAAGTTTGTACCATCAACTACAAAATCACTAGCAGTTGAAGCTATTGAGCTATATTGTCCGTCATAACTCTGAGGGAATACTATTAATTGTACACTCATTAGACTGATTGTGTTCTTAGTGTTTTACTCTTTTCTACTTCAAAAGAATATTGAATAAGTTTATCATTTGCTACTGTCTTTTTTGTAAAACTAGAAGTTGTAAGCCTTACAGGTTTTACATATTGGTTAAGTGCTGAGAAAGTACCGTCTGTTTGATAACCTTCTAAAATATATACTTCAGGACTATTTATTAGTTCTTCAAACATTATATTTTCATCTGCACTTACAAAGTCAGTATTCAATTTTATTTTCTCAGTTGCATTAACTCTAAATGCTTTCTTGCCGCCTTTATAACTATCTACTCTGTAAGCTGCTTCATTCCAACTTCCTGCTAATTGCTCATATGTAGAACCTTTAGTTGATATGCTTCTTACTGACTTCTTAGTGAATGTGTAGTAATCCCAAGCACCCCATTGATTTAGCCAACAAAGTCTTATAGACTCAAAGCCTTTTAAGTCAGGACAATTAACATTTATAGTGTATGTTTTAGATATTGCTGTATTGCTTACATCAAAAGCCCTTACTAATATTGAACCACCACTCATTTGGTCTACAGGTGAAACTAAAGCATTAAAAGTACTACTCCAATTTTGTAAGTTAGCAGGGAAGCAACCAAAGTATAAAAGTCTATTAGATATTTCTGAACCAAGAGCAGCATAAGCTCCATTCGCAAAATCCTTATCAACATCTTCTGTACCTATCTGAACACCTGCACTATTTTTATATATTAGTTGTATGTAGCTTACAAAATTATTAGGAGCTAAAAAAGCAAGTGTTCCATAATCTTCTAAATTTGCATACTGAGTAGCAGGAGCATTAGTTAAGAACCTATGACTAGGACTTGATAAATTAAAGATACCTAAATTAAAACCAAAGTTGTTAGCAGTTGAACCTATCCCCATTGTAAGAATATCAGAATGTTTTAAGTAGCTATTAAACAATCTATAGTTATCATTTGCAACAATTGGTGTGTCTATCTGAACATCACCATTTGCATCAGTATATTGTGTTTTAAATTCTATATTCAACCATCTAGCAGCTTTTTTATTTCTTGAATATTGATTTATTAAATGAATAGGATGAGATGTACTATCAGTTGTTAATGTTGTTTTGTATTTACTATTATTTGCAGCCATATTATCAGAACTTACATAATTCTCTACTACTTGTCTGAAATCAAATATACCTACTCCTGCATTGTTAGGTGTTGTTTTAAAAGTAGCTGTTGGTGTTGAAGTTGTAGATATTGCTGTAGGTGTAGTATCACTTACATAAACATCTGCTATAAATCTTACATTAGTTTGTACTCCTACTATTGTACTGTTTGATACTACAAAAATTACCTCTTGTCCTACAGGAAGTTGAGGGTATAAAGGTTCTTGTTCTATTACTGTTGCCATTCTATTTTACTGTTGTTAATCCGTTAATAATATCATCTTTTACTGCCCCTAGCATTTCTTTACCGAACTGCTTTAATCCTAACATCAAAGGCTTTTGAAAGAAACTAATACCTTGTATTCCTTTTCTCTTAATGCTTCTAGCTATTAAAAAAGATATACTTTTCCTAGACATAAACCTACCCTTTTCATCTCTTGGAGCTATTCCTTTTTTTACTATCCACTTATCAAGCACTCTGCTAGGTGGCTGCTTTGTAGTGTACTTGTAAGGACTTGAAATTGTCTTACCTTTATAATCTTTAAAACTTCTTCTGACATCTGTTCCTGAAACTCCCTTATCTACAAAAGTACCATAGCTATCCATAAAGAATTGTACACTAAAACCATCAGCATCAGTAATAACTTTAAAACTTAATGAGTTCTCTAAATTAGTGCCACCACCTTTTGCTTTTTGTAAATTTCCTTTTGCTCTGTTTACTACTTGTTTACCAAAGCTATTAAGGTATCTTTCAAGAGCTTCTGTTTTCATTATACAAGTGCTGCAAATACTTCTACTTGAATATCAGTTGTTGCTGAAGGTCTAACTTCTACAGTAACTAAATCTTCTAATGTAGGAAAGTTAGGTGTAGTATCTGCTTCAGCAATCATTGCTTCTTCAGCTTGGTATAAGATATGAGAACCCCCTGCTCTTACAGTTACTTGATAGTTAGTTGCTGCTGTTACAAAAGCTACTTTCATATCTTGGTCTGCACTTAAATTAGTTACTCTAAAGTATTTACAATTTTCTACATCTAAAGCACCATCAGCACCATAAGGAGTAGAATTAAATACTGCTACAGTTGTAGTCTGTGAATGAGTACAAGTTAATATTCTTTCAAATACATCTACTATTCCTGTAGTTGTTAATGTGTTTGTAGAACCTCTTACTGAGCCGTTCAAGACGACATTTTCTGTGATTGTTGTTGTTAAGTCTGCCATTTTATAATTTTATTGTTATTTTAAATTTTTTCCATCCTATTTGAACTATTAGTCTTCCTATCTTAAATTTTAGCATTAGTAACCTGCACCTGTTGGACGAACAGGAATGTCACAAGTCTGAAAGTCGTTTTGAACTAATACTCCTAAATTAAATACATATCCACAACACAAGTTATCAAATCTTTCCTGAAAAGGTTCTATTGTAAATTGGTCTTGTGTAAAATAGATAGGTTCGTTAATATCATTAACTCCTGCTATTGATTGTCTTGAACTATGTCTAAGCATACCTATTATATCTGTGCATATATGTAATGTTTGATTGAATACTTCTTGTTCGTTATTCTTAGTATTAACTAACTTAGTTAAATCTGCTTGTTGTTTAGTTTGCCAATCTGACTTCTCAGAAACCATATCCATAATAAAGACTTGAAAGTTATAAGTCAATTGACTATCGCCTGTAGTTACTGAAGTAGGGTTTATGTGCATTAAAGGAAACTTTTCCATCTTCTCAAGATTAAGGTCATATATGTCTCCAACTGAAGTAGTGCTTATCTGTTCGTGATACTCACCTAACCTAAGTAAAGTATTTACTACATTATTATATGTCTTATTGTTTACCATTTCTTTGAACTTTATTTTGTGAGTTTAGGTCTGTTTCATAACTTAACCAAGTCAAGCACTCTAACAGTCCTAAATTCGTTATTCTTTCTAAGTTTACTATTTCACCATTTGTCAATCTATACATCACACCGAACCAACCCCACTTCTCTGCAAAACTTTCAGAAGCTATTGCGTCTTCATTTCCTTCAGCTGCTCCATCAAATACAATGGCAAAATCTCTGATAATTCTTTCCCTAAAGTGTAAAAAAAAACCAATGCACTTTGCACTTGCTGAGCTGACATCTTTTTCATTTCTTCTGTCCTAAGCCGAATATTCCCATCATATGCATCAATAACATAAATATCATTCTTCTTTTCCTTAATCGGTCTATACAATACAGCCATCAATTCAGGTAAGTGCTTTTCAATACCACCCTTAATAAATGTTTCAATGTCTGCATACTCCCCTAATGTTATGCTATCTAAATCAGGATGAAAGCCATACTCAACACCATCTATTTCAATTATCCTTTTTAGCTTTGTATCTTGCTTATTCTGTAGCTCTGCTATCCTACTCATTATTACTGCTACATCTCTTAAAGCTAATTCCTTTACTAACTGTTTAGGAATATTAGATAACGCTGCTATTGTTTCTGTTGCTTCTTCTGTTTTAGTTCCTGTTTGCAAATCAATAAGTTGCAACCATTTTTCAAGAGTTACATCTTCCCAACTACTAATCAATTTGAACTCTTTTACCTTACCTTCCTTTTTGACTTTTACTTTCATCTGTTATATAA
>Ga0208030_1001605_pt1 | contig 12462 bp, 19 predicted proteins | sample MalvirDeepMed_M9_FD_184246 | JGI IMG/M metagenome (GOLD analysis project Ga0208030, IMG submission 184246) | Marine viral communities from the Global Malaspina Expedition - Malaspina viral metaG DeepMed_M9 (SPAdes) (version 2) | ecosystem: Environmental > Aquatic > Marine > Oceanic | place...
GTGACTCCGATTATCAATTACCGAGCACAGATTGGCAAGATAAGAAGACAGGCGAGCCTATGGACATCGCGCTACGGTTACTGAAAGCGTCAATGCCCGGCACGGCAGGCTACCCCGAAGACGAGCCGTGTGATGCCTGCGCGGGTGAGGGAGTGGTGTATGTACCCGAACGCGCTACATGTCAGCATTGTGGCGGTACGGGCAAACAAGTGGATGCTACCCGTGCCGGATTCAAGACGCTGCAAGAGCGTCGCACTCAAGACATCCAACGCAGGCGCGGTGAACCGATGGAAGTCGATTTGACGAATCAGCCTCCCGACTTGACCGAGGAAGAGAAGTTCTACCTCCAGCAGAACCTCGCGCTGCCCAAGACTGAACAGAACGAAGAGGTATGGGATGACTGGCAACAGCGGAACAAGGGCGAACCTATGGACATCGCGTGGCGGTTGCTCAAAGAAGCGTTCTTCGCGCCTAAGAGCGGCTACGAAGGCTGGGAAGGTTGGCGTATGCCGGAAGGTATGCAGAATATACCGGAGGAGATACAATGACCTTCTATCCATCACCCTCGCAATTTCGTAGCATCCAGCGGCACATTGATACCGCGCGACAGGCGCAGCAGAATCTGCCGAACAGCAGTCTGTGGCCGCGTCTGCAACCGACGAACTCGCAGGTCAAGTGGTGGTGGAGTTTGAACGACATGGACGAAGACCAGCGCATCGCTTGGCTGAACTACTATTTCCCCGAGGTGACAGGCTATGAGTAACCCAATCAGCGGGCACACCGCAGCGCAAAACACAGGCGGGCAGGACGGTCTGCGTGACGGTGATGTCATCACTTCACCGTCAATCACTAACGCTCTTGAGGCCGCTCACGGTAACGGTGTGCTGCGACTACACGACAGCGCTTACGGTAGCACTCGCAACATCGTGGACGGTGTCGAAGGCTCGGTCAGTGGTCTTGCTGGGTTTGCGCTAACAATACAAGGAGGCTACTGCGTACTCGACGGTGCGTTGTACCAGTTCGGCGGCGGGCCGGGCGACACGGTCACGCTCACTCTCGGTGCGGCCGGCGAAGGTACAGGCACAGCGCTCGGCGCGGCGGCCGAGCAATCAGTCTACGCAATTTTTCTCGCTGCCGAAGGCGGTCTCGGGGGAGCCACGGCAGGCCACGCGGGAATCCACTACGCGGGCGGCACACCGATTGATGCCACGACAGGGGTGTACCCAACTCTCCCCGAACAGTACCTGCATGACTATGACGGCGCGACAGCCACCGAGAACGAACAGGTCATCGTGCTCGCTGTCGTGCGCTGCAAACACAACGCGGCCAACGGGCTTCACCAAGTCGAGGTCGTGGAAATCAACGACAAGCGTGTCTTCATTCGCCCTAATCCTCTCTATCTCATTCCCCTGTCTACAGGCGGTACCGCTGCCGATAGCGCTACCAAGCAATCGCAAATCGCTCGCGGAGGCGGCGATGGTGTGAACAACGCCACCGACCTGCGTTCGATTCATGCTGCTAACGAAGGTGGCGATATCGGTAACGCCGTGGGGGCGGCCACCGACCTGCATGACATAGGCGCGCTGTGGTTATCCACCGCGCAGTTCGGTACAGCAGGGAACACGCCGCCTGTAGCGGGAACTGACGGGTTCGGTTACGGGCCGTCGCAGGGCAACGACCGTACCAGTAACCCTACGAAGGATGTCCTGTATTTCGCATCACAGGTGAACGACGCGGCGAGCGTGGAAACAGCACGCCTGTCCGCTCGTGGCGTGGACGCCCGTGCTCTTTCACAGAACTACGGTGGAGCGATTTGGAACCTCACCCCGGAAGGCGACCAAGTCTTCGTGCTCGTACCCGACGGCACCAACATCATTCTCAACCCGAATCCGACCAGCGATTTCCCCGAGGGGCATATCGTGGAGATTCGCAACGACGGCGGAGCGGGGACCATCACTTTCGATTCGCTCGGCATCAGCGAGTCAATCGCTGCTAATCAGTACGGCCGGTTCGTGTATGAGGGTAGCGCGTGGTTGAAACTCATTAAGCAGGCGGTACTGTGAATGGGCGAGTTCCTCGACCGATTGAAGCAACGATGTCCCTCGTGCTGGCAACTCATACTCGCAAAACGCATCGAAGGTCGGTATGTCAACGACAAACTGGGGCGTATTCTCATTTGGGAATGCGTTGAATGCGGCGCGTTGTGGCAGAAGCCGCGGCGTCCGAAGAACTTGGGTGCCGAAGAGGCGACCCTCACTTCGTACAACGAATAACCGTTTGGTCGGCTCCGTGTTTGGGCAGCGAAAACGCTTCGTGGACTTCGCCACACACACGACAGATAACCATTGTAGGGGTCTCTCCCATCAATTGTTATTAAACCGCGCTTATATTTTAACATTGTTAGTGTGCGTTTGAACACCTACTGTCCGTTTTGAACCTGCTAAACTTATGTTCCCTATCACAATACGCAACCATGCCGTGCGATTTTAGCGTGTACGAGGTAGGGCCAAGAGACGGCCTCCAGTCACTAAAGCACACGGTGCCGGTCGAGTCGCGAGTGCGTTTGATTCGCTCACTCGCCGCCGCTGGGCTGCGTGACATCGAAGTGGGGTCGTTTGTCCACCCGAAGCGGGTACCGACAATGGCAAACACAGGAGAGGTGTTCCGCTGTTGCACAGATGTGGACGCTCGACTTAGCGCTCTTGTGCCTAACGCGCACGGAATGCAAGACGCCCGTGGTGCTGGTGTGCAGCAGTTCAACATATTTTTCTCGGCTGACGAGGATTTCAACATGCGCAACCTCGGCTGTTATCGCGATGAAGCGGTAGCGGTCTACGCCGATATGCTGTCCGGCGTACCGACCTCACAGGTACGAGTCTATGTCTCGTTAGCGTTCGTTCCTCCACTCGATGATGTTGCCGAGGCTGTCGCTGATGCGACTGCTCTCGGCGGCACGGTCGTGCTGTGCGATACGGACGGTCGCGCCTCACCGGATTCGATACGACAGGTGGTCGGTTTGTCGAGGGGCAAGACCGCCCTGCATTTGCACTACGGTGCTGTACGAAGACGGATGTTCGACAATCTCACCGTGGCCTATGAGGTGGGTGTGCGAGAGTTCGATGCGAGTATCGCCGGACTGGGCGGCTGCCCGTTCGTGGCCGGTAGCCGCGGCAACCTTAGCACAAGCAGCCTTGTAGCGTGGGGACAACAAGAAGGACTCGACTGCGGCATCGAACTGACGGCGCTGGAACCAGCACGCCTGTTCGCGCAATCGCTCGCTAAACCGGAGGTGGCGGTATGACTGTCCTGTGGATGGAACTAATTCTTGGTTTTGGTTTTGGTTGTATTTTCATGATAGCGTGGCTTGCTTGGGACTTGGCCCGCTGGGGTGAGTTGCGTATCGACCTCTCGATGGGGGAGGTTGAAAGTGAATTGTGGCATGGCCTACATCTGCAAAGGGAGCACGATGATTGATGCCGCGCGGCTTTTGGTTGTTCCGAGTCATTATGAAGTCGTTAGAAAAACTCTACATTTGGGTAGAATCTAAAATGGAATACCCCGACGACCATACCATTCTCGGTGTGCCCGTAGACCCGGACCTGCAAGACATGACCCGTCGCGAACTGTGCGACTACATCGAAGAAAGCACGCCCGGCGAAGGGTCGTTTTGGGCGCTGGACAGCACTACGAAGATTCGTTTTGGGTGTCAAATGATGCGGGCTGGTCTCACTCTTCCTCTTGAAGAGGAGGGGCCGTTCGTAACCACGACAGCAGTTCGGCACCTAACGCCCACGCAGAAAGCACACCAAGAGTGAGAATGATAGAGACGAGCACTAACCCGCAAGCGATGACGGCGAGTTCCGTGCCGCTCAACATTACAGCATTCTCCCCTCAAGTACGCTCGCTGCATCGACTCGGTAAGCGCCATCGGGCGCGCCTTTGGTATCAACGAGTTCTTGTTCGGCCATCGGGGTTTGTTCAGCCTGTTGGCGGGGTGGTAGTGACACAGGCGTGTCATTTTCTGCGGCGGGTGGTGGTTCTTCCCCAGCCAGCGCGTCAGCCGCACCCTGTATCGAATTGATGACTTGTTTTAGCGCAGCGCGCAGTCGGGCGTTCTCTTCCTCAAGCCGGCGCACTTCTTCCGCTATGCTCATTCAAACACCGCCACTTCGTTGCCGCAGTAAGCGCAATACAACGGCCCGGAATGCCCGCGCTCAACCCAAAACGGTTTGTCGCAATCGGCACACAGGTCTACCATGAGTGGTAGTTTTTTTACCTCTTCATGAGTGCTGCCCCAAGTAGGGTCTTCCATGTATTCCAAATGCGCCAGTAGTTCCTCTTTACTCGCTTCGGGTATCTCGTGGTCTTCGCTCATTCAGTCCGCCGTCCCATGATGTCGTCGATTCGGAGAATCGCCAGCGTCACTTCGACAGCACTGCTAATCACTTGCTCAACGAGCGCCAACGGCTCGACGACCCCGACATCGACCATGTCTTCGATGCCTCGCACGGAACCGTTGATGTACAGACCGCGCCGCGGGTCGGTGATGCTACGCAGTTCCATGACGACATCCAATGCGTCCATGCCGGCGTTGCTCGCTATGGTCGCAGGTATGACCTCCAGCCCGTCAGCGAACGCCTCAATAGCCATCCGCTCGCGAGCGGTCAGCCCCTCGGTGTCCTGCGCTTTCTTGCGCACAAGTCGCCCGAAGTGAGAATACGCCGCGCCGCCACCGGGCACAGCCCGCTGGTCGTTCATGTACAGGCAAGTCACACCCACCGCGTCGTCAAACGCTCGCTCAAACTCGTCAAGAGTCGAACGGGTCGCACCGCGGATGAGTAGCGTCACAGCCGCACCTTCACCGTCAACTGTGACATATCGCAGGTCGCCTATGTTGCGCTCCTCGACAGCCGCAGTCGGTGGTATGTCCTTGACATCCTCGATTCGGTGATAGATTGGAGCGCCGGTCAGTCGACTCAATGCCTCCATGTCGCTCACCTGCAACGAGGTCACGAGCGGGATTCCGTGCTGATGCAAGTAGTGGCTCACAGCCTCATGTACACGGTCACGCACGAACACCACGCCACCCTCGGCTGCACCGGCCACCATAGCGGCCGCATCGGATAGGATTTGGTGTTCTTGCTGTTGCATGGCGTGCATCTGCTGAACATCAGTCACCTGCATTTGCACCTGCGAGTAGTCAAGACCCTCCAACCCGCCGTTGAGTAGCAACACGGGACCGTCAACGCTCTTCGGTGTCTCGTCGGACACGAACGCCTTGTTGAGTATGATACCGGGATGCACGGCGCTGTCGGACAGCGAACCGCCAGTCTGTGTGACTACACGGATTCGGTCGAGGTTACCCCCTGCCTTCTCCGCCGCCTCCACGCACAGCGCCGCCGCACGGTCAAGGTCAGCCTCGGCCGCCTTGCCTCGTAGCGCCGTCTTAGCGATATCCACGATGTCGACATCGGTCAACCAATGGTCGCCGTCAAGGTCGCTTAGGGTTAGGCGTCCCGCTTCTTGGTACGCCCGAATAATGTCACTCGGGTGAACGCCACGCGTGAGCAGAATCTCGCTCACTGCGAGGAGTTGACCGGCGAGAACTACGACGCTTGTCGTGCCGTCCTTACAGGTCGCCTCTTGCGTTTTGGCGACATCGGCCATCATCTCGGCACCGGGGTGCTCAATGTCGATATCGCGCAGGATGCTCACACCGTCGTTGGTGACGAGTGCTCCTACCGCTTCGTTGTACAACATCTTGTCAAACCCGCCGGGGCCGAGCGTGCTACGCACCGCGTCTGCGATACCGATTGCCGCTCGTATGTTGCTTATCTGTGCCTCTCGCCCCTTTGGGGCTTCTCTCTTTTCACTCATTGTGTCATCTCCTGTGTTACCATATTACCTCAACCTCAACTACTGCGCCTGTGTCCCGCGAACGGGCCTTCACGAATCCATCGCTGCATCCGTGAGCGTACAGGTCGTACGCTAACCTCGCGTCGGCGAGACAGTATTTAGCCACTTCGCTGTGTCTGCCTTCACGCCACGCTACGGGAGCATCAATGGAACTCATCAGCGTCTTGCCTACACCGAGAGTATGTTTGCACAACTCGTCCAACGGTGCGCTGTTACCCGCAGCAGAACGGAACAAACGGGAGGTGTCTCTAACACAGGCGTGTTGCTTACCGAGCAGGGCGCCGGCTTCGTGGCAGTCGAGTGCGTCACGCAACACAGGTAGGTCGAACCCGGCTATGTTGTGACCGATGATTATGCCGCTGGCTTCGGTATGTTTGAGCAGATGCTCGCCGAGGTCGCGAGGGTGGAGTGGGTGACAGACTGCGCCTTCAACATCGAGCGCGCTCTTGCTGAACAGGTGACCTGTCTCACCATCCCAAGTGGCGACGACGGTCGGTTCAAACAGATGGGTCTTGTCCCATCCGCCAACCTCCCACGAGTAGTTAGCCGTCTCGATATCAAGCGCCAGCACTGGTTGCATTAAGAGCGCGGAGGGTGCGGAGGGGCATCAATCCTTCTGTTTATGTTTTCTCAATTCTCGCCCTTCCAACGGACATACACAACCGTCTTCATCTTGTATGTATCGAACCAATCCTTTGCAGCCTTGAACCGTTCGTAAGTGGCAGGCTTGGATTTCTCCTGCTGTTTCATGTAACGAGCAAACAACCCACTCTTCTGCACCCAACCGTCGCCATGTTTGCCGAGGTCGACGGTCGTAACCTTATCGTACGCGCCTTTCCATGCACCCATTTTCGCCAACTTTTCTCGGCGCAATTGCCCGACTTCGATATCAGTCTCCAACCACAGCACAAGCCTCTCGTAAATATCGTAGATGATTTCGATTGCTAACTCAAGGTGTTCCGCTCGCATGAGCCACACGCCTTCCGTGAGAGCGAGATGAGTCGCGAACAGAATAAGGTAGTTCTCCGTGTTCGGCATGAAAGTGCAAACGATTTCTCGCATCTTCGGGTCAAGCCCGTCCAGCAGGGAATAGAACTCGTCAATACATGATTGCAGGGTGACATCCCATTCAGCCCCGCTCTCCAGCGTGAACATCTCGTATCGGAGCATTTTCGCTACTCGCTGCTGCTCTTGCGCACTCTTCGCGTTCCACTCTTCGTCAGTCAATTCAGCCAATTCCAGCGTTCGGTCGTGACATCGTTGCTTTATTTCGATGAAATGCGCGGCGAGGTCTTCGATGGGTGTTTGGTCCGTCTCCATTTTACGGAATACGCCACCCATTCTCTTGTAAGAGACATTACGCCTGTCGTCCGTTTCCCAGTGCGCTACGAATAATAACACTCGTTGGAACAGACCCTTAGTCAGCACGACCTCTTTCACTCCCCCGACCGGGAAAGTAGTAATCCATAGCGAAGCGCTCGATTGGCAGGACACCACCCCGTTAGCCATCGGTTTCGTGAGGATGTTCGGGTCGGTACCGATAGGATTCATCGCGCCTTGCAGATAGTTCATTGTGTCGACCGTGTAGGTCTTTTTGTCGTTCGATAGCAAGACCCCACCCTCATCGAACAACATCGCCTTTTTCCCGCGAAGTATTCCGTGTTGAGTGACGAGGTCACCGTCGCTGTTTTTGCTGATGGTACCAATAAGACCGGCGTCACTACCGCTTGAGTACATCGCCTTCTCGACGCCAGCGGCATCCAGCAAATCGCCGATGAAATCCCACGCAATCGTCTTACCCGTTCTCGTCGGTTGAATCCAAAACACATGCACGCGAGGGTCAAGGTATGACCCCCATATCGGCACGCGTATGTAGTCGACCACCGTCTGTCCCATAACATAGAAGTACGACAGAATCGCTGGCATCTCGTTGTTAAACGAGGTTAGGTTCCAGCGCTCGACATACCTTTCTATGATATCATATTTCTTTACTGCGGCGTAGTCACGCCATGTTCTCATTCTGCTCATTGTGTTTCTCTCCTTGTGTTCCGCCTCTTAGGCTGGACTTTGATTGTACGGTGACCGGCTCTTCTGCTGTGAGCACACTCATCACACGGTTGCGCAGTATTTTCCCCATACGAGGAACATCGCGCAGGCATTCGCCGCACGCCGCTTCCTCGATACTACCGCAGGAAGCGAGGATGGCTTCGGCCATGTCTTGACCGATGCCGGGAATAGTAAGAATTGCGTCGAGCCGAACATCGTTCGTCGACACGCGTCGCACGGCTTTGGCGCCGTGGCGTGACGCGGGCTTGTAGCACTTTTCGTGCAGGGCAGTGAGGAAATAGGACGCTTCGGATAGTGATGGTGCGCGGTAGACTACACACCCGAAGTCGGCCACCACTCTCGCAAGCCCACCGTTGAGTTCCTTGACGATACGGCCGTAGGTCGCCTTAGTGCTACCTCGCGCCTTGAGTTGGCGCAAGTGGGCACCGATGTCACCCCATACGACCACGGCAAACTGTTGGTAGTTCGCGTCCATGTTGTCGAGTTGGCGCCACAGATGACCGTTGCGCATACTGTCGATGAAATCAGCGATAGTCTTGGCCTCCACGCATACCTCACCGCAAATGTAATCGCCGACCACGAGCCGTTGTCGGGCGACGGGGATTGTCGGGCGGTGGTTCTCACAACGACGCTCGATAGATTCGGGTAGACTACCACGCTCGTTGGTGTCAATCACGAGTGGTTGCATCAGCCATGCCCCCAGTGCGCATCACCGGTGTTCTCCGGTTCGTCTGTCAACTCTCGCTGTTCTATCTCGTGCTCAAAGTCGGCACGGTGCATTGTGATGGCCTTCTCCATGTGTTGCAGTGACACGATAAACACCTCGGGTATATCATCACAGACGACATCCACGATGACCCCGAAGGAAATGAAGCGCCAACCGTCGCTCGTCTTGAGCGAGAGGAACCGGCGAGGTAGCGGCCCGAGTTCGATGGGTACGAAGTCGCCTGTCACAGTCTCAATCGCGCCCCTGCCCACTTCGTAGCGTACTGTCATCTCAACCATTCAAACCACCCTCTCAAACCCGAACTCGGCCATAGTCTCGTCGCTGAATCCCATATCAAGGAGCGTTGAAAGCAACTCTTCACTCGCGTCCTCTTCTTGTCGCTCTCGGTGCCTCTTGGCTTGCTCCACCCACTGACGCTTTGTGCGTGTCTCAAAGCACACCGTCCCGCAAGTCTTAGTGTTCCGATGTTCATGCACAAACACGGTATCGCATTCAGCACAAGTGAGTGTGAACGGTCCTTTACACACATACCTGTCCCTTCTGCGTGCATACCTGTTTCGATACCTGCAACTCTTGTCACAATACTTCTGCAAATGATGAGCGTCTCCCAACAGGGGTGTGTTGCATTCAAGACACAGGCGCGTCATTCAAACGCCCCCGTTCCGTCCCACAACTGACATTTCCCGAGGCAGAACCCCTTGTCGTACAGTGTGCTACAGTGCTGCGAATAACCGCGCTTGACTATGTTGTTGACTTGGTACTTCGTCACGCTCGGGTCGTAGTCCGCCCACTGCAACGATTGGATGTAGCCGCAGATTCGTTCGACATGCTCGTCAAGCGTCGGCCCATAGATTCGCTCGACCGGCAGGAACCTGCGCAAGCGTGCTGCGAGGTATGCGACCAGTGAGAACCGCGCATCGTGCGGTGGGTTGCTACCCACTTGACAAGCAGCCTGTTCAAGACACGGTAGAATCTTGATGTTGCCCATTTTCACAGTCTCAAACTGAACCGGTTTAGCGAAGGTGCTGAAATTGCGTTGATGAACCTGCTCGATTGGCAAGTCTATCCCTTGCTCACCGTACGCGTGGCAGGCGTTGCGGGGGTGTTCGGCCCTCTCACAAATGTCGTCCCACGACCACGACAACAGTTCTTCGCTCTTAAGCGGGATGCTCCACCGCCCGACATGCTGCTTGGCGTTGTACGAGTTCGGAATGCGAATGAGACGAGCCAAATCGAATGGCACCGTGGGGTCGATGCAACGCAAACCGAGGTTCTCCTTCCAACTGTCGAGTATGATGCGACCTGCCGCCTTGATGCGTGACACATCACCACCGTTCGCCGGCCGATGAGTCTTGGACAGTGTGACCCACACATGGAACCCGTTGCCGCTAAACCAAACCGCGTGGTGAATATCCTTCTCCATCAGCATTTGATGGAGGCGCCGCACTTCTTCGACCACGACCTCTCCGCTCACCTCATAGACCGTGCTACCATTGCGCGCTTTGCAGTCGAAATCAAGCACGAAGTTCCCCACTATGGCTGTGTTGTATTCCGCACGGTTACCTTGCGGTTTCACCGCTCGGAACCCGTAGACGCTCATGTAGGCACACTCCGCGTTACGCAGGCGCGACCAGTATTGCTCAAACTCTTGACGGCTATTTACCACCTTACGGAACAGCCCGACTTCGCGAGGAAAATCAAAGCGTAGCGGTGATTCAGTCATCCTCTATCCCCTCCGTGATGATGGATGCCTGTTCTTCGGTCAGTTGCCCGTGCCTCGGGTATTTGTTCCAGCCGTCCACCCACTTCATCAGTTTTCGATAGAGGCGTCCCACTTCCTTCGGGTCGTTCATGTAAACAGGGTCAATCGTGAAAACGATGTTGAACCCGTCATGGTCTGTGTCAAACCGGTCTCGCTCGTTCCTCGCAAATCCCCAGCGTACTGTGATTTCAGCGTTGTTGATTCGCGATTGTAGCACAGCCTGCACGAAATGCCGGAACTGTCTCTCCATTGTGTTCACGACAACGCCTCCATATCGAACGGTGAGTATATCGGACAGTACGGTTGGAAGTCGCACCACCCGCACTTGAAGTCTTCACGAGCGTTGAGGGTCACGCAGGGTGTGAACTCTTCGGCAAGGTACGCGGTCAGTAGTTTCACCAGTCGCCTGTGCATGGCTTTCCCCGCAGGCTTGCCTGCTTTCTCGTAGTGCCAATGGTCTGCCTTCGGGAACCGCCAACCCCAGTGGGTGACAGTCTTACCGCGAATGTTGTCGGGTAAATCGTCGGGGTCGGCGATTTCAAGCAGGAACTTGTAGTATGCCATCTCGCGACGCATCTCGCTACGCTTGCGTGGGTGCCACTTACCCGTTTTCAATTCCATGAGCGCGAGTCCGCCCTCACCATCGTCGAAAATCCGGTCGATGATTCCTACGAACTGCACCGGCACGGTACCAAAATCCTCCATCTCGTAATCAGCACGGGCTTCCACACGCAACTCGTTCCCGAGCGGCAGAAAGTCCGACGGGTCTGTGTGACGCAGCCGTTCCATCTCGTGTCGAATCAGCCACTCACGGTTCAAAGCGTACGGGGCAGTATAGAACGGCTGACTCATGTCTCGTGGGTCTCGCCACTTGTTCTCGACCATGTCGTGAGCGGACGGGAACAGCGGCTCCAGCGCATCGTACGCCTGTCGGGTATGCCCCTTGAGCATCGCTTCTGCGGCGACCTCGATGTTATCGTTGTCGTCGTCACCGTGCATGTAAAACCGTTCAAGCGCGTGGTGGACATCGTTGCCGACAGTCATCGCCTCGGTCGATTGTCGTTCCACGGACAAGGTCTTGTCAAGCCACAGTTGCTGTAGACACCAGTCGACCGCGCCAAGCGTTGATTTGCTGACACGGATGATGGCGTCGTCGCCGGGTTTCCATTTGTAGGACGAGTTCATTCAAGTCCACTCCCGTATGAAATCCCATTCGGCTTTATTGGCGGCGCACTCGTCGTCGCAGAAATACCGGTGCGTTTTCTTGTCACCGTCAATCTTCGTCACGACATACGAGTCCGGTTTGAATATGTCACACTCACAGGCGTCACACGGTTCGATGATTTTGTCGCGACAGTCTTCACAGTAGTGACCCCATTCGGTTTTCTCCGTGGTTAGGTCGCGCATGTTACACCACTCGCATTCGGTACCGTAACACTCGCACTCGTACGGGTGTTTACCACACTCGGAGCAACCTCGCACTCTCATGTCTACGCTCATTCGCTCACCCCATCAAGTATCAGTTTTAAGTCACCTGCGGCATAACTCCACATCTCATTTGCACTATTCAAGTGGTTATCCGCATTACTTTTCGCTTCGCTTGCTTGTAGATACACGACTAACAGTTCACGCAACTTCGCCTCAATCGTCTGCTCTCTTGTGCGTAGTCGTTGAATGTAGACCGCCGCATCGAGCAGTTCGTTTTGCAGGTGTTCCAACCACTCGTCGTGGCTAAGGTCTTCGCGCTCCATCGTCACGCCATACTTGGCCTTACCGACTTCCGCCCTCGCCTGTATCAATGCACACACTTCGTCCTCGACCGCGCTCATTCGTCTCCCTCCTCACGGAACTCTTCGTCGATTTGTCTCATTTCCTCACGGAACTCTCCGTCACAGAACTGACAACGGTGTTCAATAGTCTCCGTCGATTCACCTTTGTATTGTACGGTTATGCGTACCATTCCTTTACCGCATTCGGCGCAAGGGGGGTG
>Ga0208030_1001606_pt1 | contig 12442 bp, 15 predicted proteins | sample MalvirDeepMed_M9_FD_184246 | JGI IMG/M metagenome (GOLD analysis project Ga0208030, IMG submission 184246) | Marine viral communities from the Global Malaspina Expedition - Malaspina viral metaG DeepMed_M9 (SPAdes) (version 2) | ecosystem: Environmental > Aquatic > Marine > Oceanic | place...
CAGTTTGCCGTATCCGCTACACCAATAATATCACCGTCAGCATCACCTGAGTTTAGACCTGTTAAATCTATAATAATAGTTGTTTCGATGACATCCCCCATTCGCAAGACGGAACCCTTACAAACAGTACCAGACCCAGTAGAAATACCAGTACCCGGAATCATATTTTTGACACTGAAAGCAGTTTCGTCGGTACTACCAAAAAGAAGGGTTTCATCATCAGCCAAGTAATTCCAATCGTAACCATATGAAGATCGTGCAATAACTTTAGTATCGCCAGTTACATCGGACATGCTGAATGTATGTTTTGCCATATCCTTATTCCTCCGTTATAAAGTTTAGTTAAGATATGAGGGGCGTAAGATTTAAAGCCTACGCCCCATTATACCTAGAGTTGATTAACTGTTCAAGTCTGCAATCTTTGCTTGGACAAAGATGTTCTTGCAGCGCATTTCTGCCATAGTGTATAGCAAACCACGAACCACTAGCGCATTAGCTGCGAAGTAGTCACGGTTCTCAACATACTGAGTAGGTTGAGCAACTGCGATTTCAAGATAGTCTGTATCCAAAACATAGATGTTACTTCCCAATACTGCGTCTGCAGTCGAAACCGACTTCGGAACATCAGCATCTGGCATAATTGGAATACCTTGATACGTAGCCAAAACCAGACCAGTTCGAGTGCCGGGGAAGGTTCGCTCTGAACCTATACCTACCTGATACTCTTCCTGTCCCATGTACCTTTGGTTAGAGTTCAAAAGTCTCTCTAGCTTAAAGTATTGGTCATGTCCAAGAAGAATCAGTTTCGGCTCTCCACCATTCTCCCTAATCTTCTGAATAGCTGTGTCAAGTAGGTTCAGAGACAAGTCTCGTCCCGTACCTGAGTTATATGAAACACTAGCACCAGCATTCCAATCACCTGCGGCTCTGCCAGCCTGAGTTAGATCATAAGCCCTAACATTGGCTCCACCCGAACCACCACCAACAACCATAGCGTCTTCTGCAACAACGTCATCAATGGAAGTTAGCCCAGCACGACTGTAAATGAATGCTATGTCTCCATCGGCATAAGCAGTCCCGGTAGCAACAGTTACTACACCAGTAGAAGTGTTAACTGCGGAAACAACAGAACCCGTAGTCCTGTCGAATCCAGTACCAACGTTATTCATTCCAACTGCATCACCGATTTTAAAATGTTTTGCAATAGCTGCTGGAACGGTAAACGTTGTCGATGCACCAGCAGATACTAGATATGCGGAACCTGCAAGAAGTTCCTCGTTAATTTCCTTGACATGGTCAAGCTGTGCGTTCTCGTTCTCCAACGCCAGAACATCCCCAACACCGCCTTCTAACTGGGCCGTGAAGACTGACTTCACAGAGGCACCAAAGGTCGTGGAGACCACACGAGGCAAGCTCGATATAGTCTCAATGTTGGAAATATCAACTGTCGGAAGAGACCCTGTCTCTGTCACAGGTCTGGATCGTCCAGACCCCCTGTCCGTCCTTACACGCCAACCAGCCGTATTACCCCAGACAGTTCTGGGGATGGCATTGAAAAAACGTGTTTGGTTGTTCAGGGCTTGCCATACCTTGCGCCCATAAGTCGTGTTAAATATACCAGTAGCAGTATCAACCGTAAAGTACGTCTGTTTCATCAAGTACTCAGGGCCGAATACCGACTGATACAATCCACGTTGCGATTGGGCTAAATATTCTGCAAGAGATGGATTAGCCATGATATTTCCTCCTAATTAATTTTAAATTACCCAAGAAGTTCCCTTGGAACTCCATCGGTGTTGCCCATTTCAATTTGGGCTTGTAAATCACGAAGCTGTTTATAAGACAATCCTATTAGTTGATCAACGGTATCAGTCGAACTCCCAGTTTTCACAAGAGGGGTAGAACCGTCAACTCCTAGAGGTGTCTCAATACGTTGAGGTCTCTGTAGTCCATTCTCTTCCCTAAAGCCCATCTTACGAAGGCGGCTCTCAGCTTCCTTAGTAATCGCCTTCTCCATAGAAGCATCAATATTTCGTATCTGCTTCTTCAGAGCTTTTAGTTCTTTCCTCATAGATTTCATTTCCTCTTCCTCATCTTCTGGCTCTTCTTCTTCTGCTGGGTACTCATCAGCACCCTCTTTTTCTACATCTTCCTCTTCGTCATCTTCATGACCGGGAACATGGGTCTTCATGTATCCACCCTTCGATGGCATAGGCATCTCTTCCTCTTCCTCATCTTCCATTTCTTCTTCACCATTCTGTTTCTTCATAGCCTGTATAGTAGCCTGTTGATCAGCAATGTTACTTGAGACGTTGGCAGGTTTTTCGGAATCATCTGCTGATGTTGGTTTACCAATCTTAGCAGCATTCCGTACTTTCGTACCATCTACATCCATGCCACCCTGCTTCAGGATACCTACTACCTGTGAGGCAATGTCTTTTACAAGAGCATTTCTCTCAGAAACGGCTAGTTGCTCCTCTTCCTTTCTCAACTCTGCTTCCTCATCACCAGAAAATCGGGCATCCATCTTTTGCAAGACTTCAGCAACGGCGGCTAGTGCGAGGTTAGTACCCTCCATTTGCTTTTCGACCTTGGTCATAAGCTCATCTGCCATAATAGTTCCTCCTATTTATGATATGCCCCTAACAGTTGGTCTTAGCCACCTCCGACTATTTGGGAAATTATACTATAATTTAGGCAATATATTATATTTTTGCCCTAACTTATTATACTATCTGTAGCGTAAAATCCTAACTAGATTCATCAATTTCAACTAAATCATCAGTTGTTAACCGTAAAATTTCATTTCTAAAATCATATAATGGTACTTGAATCAACTTTTTAAAGCGTTCACATTGAATACCTTCAGGTAGCGTAGCTTCTACCAAATCTAATACTTTACCAACCATACGAGAATGTCTCGCTATAATATACTCTTGATCTCTTGTTACTTGTAAATCAACCATTTCACACTCCCTTCTAAGCTTTTCTTAGTTACTATCGTATTTGACCACCAAATTCCTGTACAATTGCATCAACAATGAATTTCTCCACATTTTCTTCTTTTGTAAAATCTATCTTTTCTTGCCCCGGTAGTTGGGGGAAGTCCCATCTTACCATTCTCCACGGACTAGCTCCAGATCCTAACGACCAGAAACTAGTAATTGACTTCGGTAATTTTACTGGTTTATAATTCTTATAAACTCTCTTATGTGCCCTAACTCGTTTTGTTCCTTTTCGGTTATGGGCTTTAACATTTTGAACATATTTCCCCATTACAGGAATCTTATCTTGTTCCTCTATGATTACTTTATCATCTGTTTGGGTTACCTTTTGTAGCTTTAGCCTAGCATCCGTTGCAAAAGCACGTACAATAGTCTCCCTAAATCTTATAAATACCTCCTGTGGTATTTTATAATCAACTGCCGTTGCTGGTTTCAACATAGTCATGTCTAATTGGAAATATTTAGGCATACCTTCTTCTCCTCATACATAACTAGCTTTATTTATATTATACTATATAATAATAATTTTCCAACACAATACTGCTTATAGAATCAACCTAAAGGTTTAAATTCCGCAATAGAAGAGAATAAAGGTTGTTTACCTTCTAGCAGATAGTATAACAAATCAAACAGTGCTAACTGATTAGGAACATAACAAGTTATTGTATCATCCTTTTCCCATCCTTTCTGTTCGCCCTTTATATAAACTATGTAACCAGAAACACCGTCCTGCTTCAGGACAATGTTCTCATACACCCAACTCTTCCCATCGTTACTTACTTCAAATACAGCTGAGTCAAAATAGGTCATGGTTTATATAACGTCAAAAAAACAGGTGTATTTTCGCCAACATAAGAACCAGATACATTAAAATCAAAATATTCAACTGCCATGGTGTATAAGTCTTCATCTTCATCCTCGTTAATAGTTTGTACAAAGTTAGCCATTAAAATTTCAATGCACTTCTCTCTATCGTATGCCACAACGGGAGATTGCCCAAATCGTTCACACATTCCAATAACAGCCTGTTCAAAACCATCAGCTAATAAAGCTTCTTCATTATAATCAGCTATCCAATCTCTCAAAGTATTAACACTCACAATATACCCCCCCATCTACATAAGGAGCATTTCCCTGTATATCAAGTTCAATACCGTCACATGTATTACAATAAATAAGAATATCCTCTAAAGACTCTTTATCACTACTACAACTTGGTTTGTCTACTTCCTCTATCATTTGCTTCCCCCTTTTTTAGTGTAACCATCTCAATTATAGGATCATATATTGTTCTAACCTCTTCTCCACATTTACTACAGACCATCATCTCAGGAGATACATTATAAGATGCATCCCATACTGCTCCACATTTTGTATGTCTTAATATATACTCTCGCACTATACTTCTAATGCCAACATTCTATCTAAAGCTTGTCTAGCTGCTTGTGTATCTTCCTCAGATACTTTAATAATATTAACAAGGTCTTCCTCTAAAATAGAATCTAATACCCATAAAACATATGCTGGGTGAATTCTATACATAGTAGCACAAGGACATATAACAGAATCTAAACATACAACTGTCTTCTCTGTCTGTTCTTTAGCTAACCTATGAACCAAATTAATCTCTGTGCCTATGGCCCAAGATGTTCCAGAAGGAGAATTTCGTACAGTCTTAATAATGGCTTCCGTAGACCCATTAAAATCTGCTGCTTGAACAACCTCTGCAGTACATTCTGGATGAACCATAATATTTATTCCCTCAATCTTTTTACGAGCATTGTTAATTTGTTGTACTGTAAACCGTGTATGTACAGAACAATGACCTTGCCAAAGAATAACTTTAGCCTTCTGTATAGTCTGCGCATCATGCCCTCCAAAATCTTTATATGGATACCAAACAATCATTTCCTCATCTGTAATCCCTAGTTTATGAGCCGTATTCCTCCCCAAATGTTGATCTGGTAAGAATAATACTTTATCTGCTTTATCAAAAGCCCATCTAAAGGACGCTTCTGCATTAGATGAAGTACACACAATACCATCATTCCGACCACAAAGAGCCTTGATAGCAGCAGTGGAGTTCATATAAGTAATAGGAATAATTGAGCCAGTATTAAGAATATCGTTAAGGTCATTCCAACAATCTTTTACATCAACAATATTTGCCATATCTGCCATAGAACACCCAGCCATCATGTTTGGGAGAATAACTTTCTGATTATCTTTAGAAAGAATATCTGCAGTTTCAGCCATGAAATGTACACCACAAAAGATAATATATTCTGACTCTTGTTTAGAAGCATAGTCTGCAAGTTTAAAAGAATCTCCTATAACATCTACAAATTGAATAACTTCATCTCTTTGATAATGATGTCCTAAGATAGTTACTCTTGAGCCAAGACTCATCTTAACAGATTGTATTCTAGTGGCTAGCTCTGCAGCCGTTAATTTTAGATAATGTTTAGGTATATTTACCTGCCAACGAACATTAACAGCAAACTCCTCTGCCAGCGGCTTAGTCTGTAATACTGGATCATCTTGGCAAAATTCATTTTGTTCTAATTCAGTTAGTGGTAATGTATTTGTGATCATTTAGTTTTTCTCCCACCAAGTATTTATAACTTATTGGAAATTTCTCAAATAGAAAGTTTGCTATTTTTTGTGCTACTTGTCTGGTTTCATCTTGAGAATCTTCAGACAATCTTAAAGTACACACTCTAGCAAAGGCTGCTAAACTTCCTGTCCAGTACCATTCCGTTATCATATCTTGAGGAAGAATAGCCCTCGCTTGTTCTGGTGCTACTCCTTGTTCAATTAATCTACCATACAATGCAGCACTTCTAGCATGAATAAAATCTATATCCGCTAAATCTTTTTCAGATAATTGTATAAAATTTACTCCTGAACCTTGTTTACGATTTCTAGGTCTGTCCCTCCATTGTTTAGGAATGTCAAAAGTAGGAGTATAGTCTACATACCGTCTACTAACCTCATTCCAAACAAGACCAACTTGATGCTTAACCAACTGACGAGCCACAAAAATAGGAGCGGAGATTCTGAACTGTAGCTGAGGATGCCCGAAGGGTGTCCAATGACCATGTTCTGAAAGATAAGCAATAAGTTTTTCATCGCCAGATGTCATCTCCTTATGATATTTATTAAATGATACTCTAGCTGCATTTACTACAGTTAAATCTGATCCCATACTGTCTATTAATTCAACGTTCATTTCACTTTTCTCTCTTTCTAGTCCATACCCAGCAGCAGTTTGCCATCCTCAGTTATTAAATCCGGTGACCAAGGTGGCTCAAATACTATCTCTACCTCTACATCCTCAACGCCTTCCACCTCATTTATGCGCCACTCAGCTTGCTGGGCTATGTATGGCCCCATCCCACAACCTGCGGCAGTGAGCGTCATCATAACATACACATTATTTTTTAATATACCAATCTCGTATATGAGGCCAAGGTCTACTACATTGACAGGTATCTCTGGGTCATAAACTTCCTTCAATGCCTTTATAACATCTTCACGAGTAACCATTAATGTATCAACCATTTGTATCCTCCGAAACTAAAGTTATTGTCCACTCTGCTACGCCTCTTTCTTCTACCTCATAGGTATACCCAAAACGTCTTGCTTGCGGAGGTATAGTTTCCAAGCAAGGAGCATGATCTGTGATAACAACTACCTTGTCTTTACCTTTCAATCGCTTCATAGCTTCGACTGCTTTCAACATCGGGTACGGACAAACCTCTCCTCTAACATCTAATTCCATCATTTCTTCTTTTCAGCTTGTGTTTCATCTTCTCTTTTATCACCTCTAATTACATCTTGTATAGCATATGCTGGCTTTTCCATTGGATGTTTTCTCCCACCTCCATAAAAGGGCAGTAAGCATATATAAGCTATAAACCATGGTACTACAAACCATTTCATCTGGTCTCTCCAATGATACCTTTCATGCTCTTGAACACTGATGTCCTGTCTAATATGATGTTCATAAATAATGAAAGGCCAAAGCGTTACGGCATGTACCCTCTTAGGAAAAGGCCAAGGTATGTGTTTAACTGAAAATTCTATCATTTTATCCTCCATGAATCCATAAGTCTGGTACTATATCTTTAAACATTTTAGTAGAAGTATCATATCTATTTAAATATATAACTTCCTTACCTACATTGCCATACTTAGGATGCCAGTAAGTCACTAGTTGCTTAGGCTTCGTAATTGAATGCATCCTCTGAGCAGCGAATTCATCGCCACCTTTCATGGTTCCACAAATATGAATTGCACCTGTTCCAATATCTATCTCCTCTATACGATGAAAATGGCCCATTAACACCGAATCAAACTGAGTTATCATACCATCTTGTGAAGTTAAGAAAGCATCTTCTAAAGTTGTCCTAAATTGAAGAAAAGCTCTTAGCCCTGTAACTCCTTTTGCAATAGCTTGATTACTTCCAGCACCTGAAATAGAATCACCATGCATAATCAAAATATTACTGTTCCCTACTTCAAATGAATTGATAAACGCTTTAGGAATACTGAAAGTAATATGCTTTTGATTCTGTAAATAAGCTGCTACCCATTGATATAACATGTAATCCCAATCCATATACTTATCTTTCATGGGAGGTTTACGTGTCATTCTTCCATGATTACCAACTACACATGGAACTTTAATAGTTTTAAAATGTGGTGCTAGAAACATTAATGCTTGAGCAATTAAATTCGCTCCCCGAATCATTTGTTGCATACAATTATCAATATTAGTTCTAGCTAGTTCTTCATGAATATCTCCACTAACCATATCGCCTAACATAGGAATAATTAACTCATCAACAGGAGCCACATTTCTACGTAACGCAACAAGATTTAATAATTGCGTAGTCCACCCATACAAACGTCTGTTAAATATATCAATGTCATAACTATTCAAACCTGACATCTGTTCTAAATTTACATTATCTCCTATATGTAAATCATTTAAGGGGGCTACTACAACCTGTGGAGTATCTCCTCTTCTTTGTGAAGAGTTGGAACTCTTAGATGCTTTATAAATATCCTTTAAAGTAGGAAATGCTGGTGCGCTATTCTTGATTGCTTCAATAATAATTTCTTTTTTAGCATCATCTTTTATAGAAGTTTCATATAACTTCTTAAAGTAAGCTGCTTCTGCTTTATATGTAGCAACTTTCTTATCTAGTTTAATACGATCATCTGGAAGTTCTATAAAGTCATGGTCTATTTCGTCTAAATAAACCTCCTTGTCGTGCCACCGCTGAATTGTTGTGCGGTGAATATCTACTCCGTATTGTTCTTCGAGCCACTTCGCTATGCTCGTCCAACTCTGCCCTGCTGACCTCTTTCTTTTTATCTCTGATTTTGCCTGTTCTGGAATCATACTTCCTCCTTATCTGTAATACAATAACTTTTCCACATCGTAAACAATGTAAGTCCTGATCTAAATTAACATGCATCCATCCATTACATTTTGGACATAGTATAGCAGATGACTCTGACATTTGTCAAATTTTCCTCAGCAAGGATTCTATAGTGTCACCCTTGCGAATATTAACATCATTTAAAATAGCTTGTTCACTAGTATAAGTAAGATTATCAATAAACTTCTTTAATTCTAACTCTAATGATTCGTCCCATCTGGACTTATCTTTTTTACTACCTCTCTTTAATTCATCATCTTGAGGATTACCAAAAGCTTGTGGTTGCTTAGATAATTTAAGATCTGCCATATGCGGAGCTACATGATCATATGGAAATTCTTTTTGTTCTCCAGACCGTTTAGCAGCATCATCTAAAGCCGATATCTTTTGCTCCATATCTTTTTGTTTCACTGCAGCCAACTTATCTGTATGACCTTTTCGTTCCACAACTTGAGGTGGCTCTTCCTTACTCAACGCTTCCATATGTTGAGCAGATGCTACTAACCACTCTTGTAGCTCTTTAGATATATTTTTCCTCATCTTCCTTTCTGGTGATCCATCTGTAAGAAATACTCCTAATCGTTCAATTCCTGTGCGTTTCTTCTTAGACTTTGTCCGACGTTTCTTACCGTTTCCTCCATAAGTAGGATTAAAGATACCTGCATTAGTTGAAGTAAATACAGTTGCTCCCCCTGCTAAAGCTCCTCCTTCACCACCACCATCACCTTCTTTAATCATATCTTCAATAATTCTTGTTTTTCTATTAACTTGATTATGCGAACCAGACCCACCTTTACCTGTGGGAGTATTTCCTTTCTTTCCCCAATTTATTCGTTGAGTCCCTAATAGCCCTCCATGTGTAGGGGGATATTCTGGTGCATTTGAATGTCTCTGCTTAACCCTCTTTATATTAGGTTTGTTCCCTCCAAGATTAGAGCCATCCATATTAGACCCTGTTTCAACCTTCTTAATTTTTTTAGCCATTAGTCATCGTCCTCCTCATCGTCTATAATATCTCCTCGATATCTCTCTCCTTGCATACCAGAACTTTTCCTCTTTGTATTGTGATTATTTCGTCCAGAAGGCGCATAAGATATGCTAGGTTTATTATAGGTAAAAGTTGCTTTCTCTATAGAAGTAACTAAATCATCTTCATTCGTTCCTAAAGTAGCTATATAATCAATTCCATCTTGTATAAACCACATCTGAGAACCAATAACCTGTTTAATTACTGGATATGTAAATCCTTTATTAGCTAATGAACCTACCCATGTTTTAGCCATAGGTTGTCCACCAACAGGTTTAATTCCCCACTGGCGTTCCTCTGCTTTCTTTCTACGAGCTTCTGCCCATTCATCTATATCTCTTTCCTCACCGGGTACTTTCATTGTCCAATCAGGTGTTATACCACCTGTTCGTCCCTTATATTTGCCTTTAGCTTTTAAGAAATAATCCCTAACATACGATTTATGAATAGTTTGAATGTAATCAAGTGCTTCTTTTTTATCTGTTAATTTACCATCTTCTTGCTGCCTCTTAATATCTTCTAATACTTCACCAATACGTTTCCCTTGGACAAAACCTAAATCAAGCAGGTCTTTACCAGTAACTAACGGTTTTATTTTACCTTCTGGTGTACTACCACTCTCTTCAGATACTCTTTTAATGTTAGCTCTAAACCATTCATTAGCCTCATTAGTAGGTTTAAATGTACTACCATCTGAGTGTCTAGACCGTCTACCAAGAGCATCTGCTTCTGAAACTGCTGATAATAAATGAAGAAAATTAGTGCCATGTGTATTAATCAATTTTCTTAAAGTAGAATCTTTTATTTGTTCTCGTTGATTATAATACTGTAATGGTATTAAATGAAATTCTATTAACGGTATAACAGTCTCTATAACTTCCTTATTATTAGTAAGCTTACTTAAAAATTGTCTGGCAGGTTCTAATCCAGCTTCTGAATGTCCAAAGGCACTACCTTTTTTATCAGTAGTATGTGGCTTACCTACATCATGCAGTAGGGCAGCTAACATAATAATATGACGATCTTTTTCTCGTTTAAATCGCTTACTCACTCGTGCTGCTTCATCGACAACCATTTTGGTATGGGTAAAAACATCTCCTTCAGCATGATAATCATCTCGTTGAATTGTTCCCTGTAAATTCTTTAATTCAGGCATTTGAGTATCTAGTACACCCATATCATCTAAAGCCTGTAATCCTACAGAAGGGTTTGGCGATCTCAATAACAATTTCGACATTTCCTCAAAAACTCGTTCTTTAGGTAAATCTGATAAATCCATCGACCTAGCTAAGTTTTTAGTGGAATCATCAATTGAAAAACCAAATCTTCCTGCAAATTGGGCGGCTCTATAAACACGTAATGGATCTTCTACAAAAGTCTTATCATCTACATGTTTAATCTTTTTAGCTACAATATCATCATGTCCACCAAAAAAGTCTATGATCTTATGATTCTTTACATCATACATTAGAGCATTCATAGTAAAGTCTCTTCTACGTGCTGCTTGTTTTAATGGCAATGATGTATGTGCTTGAACATCAAAATCTGTATGTTTAGTTCCTGTTTTAATTTCTGTTCTAGGTAATGACACATCTATATCACCTACTTTAAATACTCCAAACTGTTTACCTACTTGTTCTGTTTTACCTCCATGTTTAGTCATAAGCTGTCCTAATTTATCCATAGGAACTCCATGCACTTCAATATCTATATCTTTACTAGGTGAGCCTATCAAAATATCTCGTACACCACCCCCTACTATATAGGGTGTACCTTGTTGTCCTAAGTCCTGTAGAATCTGTTGTGCTTGTGGATTAACAGCAATTACATCTCTTACATTTGGAGTTTGCGGAAAGACTTCTGTAGGTTGTAACCAATACTCTGCTTCTCGCTCTTCTGTTACAAATGTCATAGCTCCTTTAGGAGGGGCTTCAGTTGAAGAGTATATTGCATTTGGAGGAAGAGCTTTAGAAAGAGTCTGTAAATCTTTTACCATTTTCATAAGTTTTTCGACTGTGCCTTCTGGAGCTAAATCTCTCCAAACTACAGGATCAATATAATACTTACGAGCCATTGATCCTTTATCTTCATACGTTATTTCTCCAGTGTCTTTATCTTTACGCCCACTTTTATGTCCTAATGCTTTACCTACTTCTAAAGAAATTCGTTTTGCTGCTTCCTCAAACTCCTCCTCAGTCGTAGTCCTACCTCCACGATTAGCGATTTCTTGTTTAATTAAATCACTAGCAATAGAAGTTCCAATATAAGTTCTAATGTCTTTTATTTCCATGCGCTTATTGCCAGTAAGTTCTCGTAATCTATTTAGATTTTGTTTCGTGTTAGCTCTTGGAAAGAGTTGCTCTCCTGACTGTTTCCCACGCAACGCCTGTTGTACAATTCGTTTCACTAGCGGATCAGTTGATACATGATCATGAGGAATATTACTCTTCCCTAAAAACTGGAACCTTACGGAACCATCATCCTGTATAGATACTTCATCAGCTATTAATGATGATGCTCCTATTCCAGTACGTTCTCCTGTATTCTCAATTTCATCATCACCTGCTTCCTCATCATTAGCTGGAAGTCTACGAAGCTTATCCCCCCCATGACGAAAACCCATCCGACCAATTAATAAAATAACTTGATCACTTTCCGACCAATTATCTATATTATTAATATCCTCAGATAATTTATCTATTAAACTATCTGCACTTTTTCTAGCCTCAAGTTGGTTATTCCAATGAATCTCTTTTCGTTTCTTAGCCTCTTCTGGAGAAAAGATTACCTGTTGTTTTCCTTGTACATTCCGATAGATTGCTTGTATTTCAGAAGTTTCATTTCCAGCCACAAACACATTGGTGGCATCTCTAGGTACTTTCTGCCCACGATAAGCATTTAGAATAAGAGCTTGAGTCTGTTGAATAATAATAGGGCGATCACGTTCATCTTTATGG
>Ga0208030_1001608_pt1 | contig 12438 bp, 28 predicted proteins | sample MalvirDeepMed_M9_FD_184246 | JGI IMG/M metagenome (GOLD analysis project Ga0208030, IMG submission 184246) | Marine viral communities from the Global Malaspina Expedition - Malaspina viral metaG DeepMed_M9 (SPAdes) (version 2) | ecosystem: Environmental > Aquatic > Marine > Oceanic | place...
GCAAAGGGTTGACAAAAACTTTTTTGGGTTTCGGAGGAGTCGGCTCGAAAGATTCAATCGAACGCTCGAATCCGTCAGGAGCAAATGCGTTCCACAGGTTAGAAACTCGTTCGGCATCATGTTCGCCAAGAACTTTGCCAAGCGAACGCAAGCGTTCTCGTTCTTCATGTCCACGAGTCCAAACGCTGTGGTCATCGGCGAAATCAAAAAGCCAATCGTGAGTTTTCAGAAGGGTCTCAAACCTTGTCCATAATTCTTTAATTTTTAACATAGGTTAATTGTATCAAATTTTAGGGTAAACTGCAAGCATAAAATGATTCAGCTAAGTTTTTGGTTCGCAAGTACTTAATAGTCAATAAGATAGAAAAGAAAGTTTTTTTGCCTTCTGCGGAGAAATTTCTCGCCGTTTCGCAAGTTCGTTTTACGTAAGTTGTTGACTCTCAACGAGTTGCGCCGCGCGGCGGGCGCCCGCTCCCTAAGTTGTTGACTAGGAGGGGTTTAGCTCTACTCTGTTTCGCCTAAGGCGACAGCAAGAAAATAATCTCGGTTGAAGTTCGGATTGAATAGCTCGAATTCATTTGCAAGGTTGCGAGCGAGGAAAACAATCGCATTGTGTGCGTTTGGGTCGTTCTCCAAAGCTTGGCGAAGGTTGTTGGCAATAGTGTTGAAGTGTTTTCTTGTCATTATGTTTTTTGTGTTTTTAGTGGTTAAACTGATAAGTTGCAAGGGGAACATTTGAGTGGTTCACTTCACCCCAACATGGAAAATCAGAGGCAAGAGTTTCGTCCACCCATATCACGACAACATTTTCATGCTTGTTCGCTTCCTCAACTGCTAAATCTAGCGAAAGGAATTTATGGGCAAATCCTTGACTTGTCCAAAGGACTCCGTTCATGGTCTTTTGAAGAAAACGCTTTTCGGGCGATGCTCCAACTTTTAAGATTTCGAAATGTGTTGCTTTTTCCATTTTGTTTACTGCGTTAATTATACCAAATTTTTCGTCCGATGTCAAGACTTTTTTGTGTCTTTCGGTGATGGGCGAAACTTTTCGGGCAATGGGTCGAAAAGCCCATTTTCCCAATCCTTACGGACAGGAGCGAGCATCTTGAGGATTTTCTTTTCCCACTCGGTGAGCGGAGTAATTTGTTTAGTATCTTTTGACATAAGTTGTTGATGTTGAATGGTTTACGCCCAAATGACATGGACGGCTTTGCCGTGTCCAGCATGAGATGGGTCGCTCATACGCTCGGTGTACTGGCGAATCCTACGCTTGAGGTACTTGCGACTTCCGCAATGTTGGGCGATGTTGAAACCGCAGTTGAAAACTTGAAGGCGTAAGCCATGTTTGGTTTGTGCTATAATGAATTGCATAATGTTTTTTCTGGTTGTAAAATGTTTTTAACCTCTCATGAGTAGCTCACCGAGGAGGGAGACTTGTAGACGATTAATCTCGTCAAGAATGTCTTGCCTTTCGGCAGGAGTGAGGACGGAGTCCTTGAGGGTTTCCCGAAGGATGTCGATTTTTAGTAGTACTGGATTCATATCTTTTTTAACTTTCTATACCTATAATTATGACAGAAAATGACCAAAACGCAAGAAAATAATTTTTCAGCTAACTTTTTTATGCGTAAGTGCCTGAACCTCAACAACTAAGGGAACAAAGTTTTTTTCATGGTGTGCGGAGAAAATACGGCAGGTTTTGCAAGTTCGTTTTACGTAAGTGGTTGACACTCAACAAGTTACGCAGCACGGGGGCGCCGCGCGCCCTAAGTCGTTGGCAGGCAGTAACTTAGGGAATTAGGTTGATCGCAGTGAAAAACACCGCAAAAATCACAAAAAATATAAAGAACTCCATCTAGTTATTTCGACCTATTTGAGTTGCATCCTATTGCTTCGGGCAGATTCCGACCCCGTGATAAGTTGAAGCAACGACATACTCAACTCCATCAACAACAATGACTTCCACATGAAAGCTTGAGCCTTCAAAGGCGACATGCCTTGTTTTTTGTTCGATTTCTATATCGGTTGGCGTTTCGGGCATGGTCATCCATGCACAGGTTAATGCTAACACAGCACCGCCAAGCAATACGGCAATAACAGCTGTTAATGGGTTATCCATATCAGTCTCCAAAATATCCGTAATCTTCGTCCGTGCCGAATCCTGCGGAAGTCATGGCAGAGTCAAAATCTCCGTCCATCTCATCCTCAGAGGATGGGACATCGAATTCTTCGACAAGCTCACAGGTGGCAATCGTGCCATCAGCATCGTAAGTGACGAATTGAATTTCCAGTTGCCAAAGCTCCCACCCCTTATCCTCAAGGGCTTGCTCTGCGTTTTCATAGGCTTGCTCCAAACCATCACGAGACTTCTCAAAAGAGTTGTGAGGGAAGCAAGTGCCGTTTTCTACTAGTTCGTATCTTTTCTTCATTGTATATAATTATGACAGATTAGGGGTTAGTTGTCAAGCTTTTTCTTTGTATCAATCGTACTGCTCATCGCCGTAGCCCATGTCCGAATAAAATTGTTCTTTGTGGTCGTACTCGTCCCAATGCGGATCGCTATGCTCCCATTTTATAACATTAAATGTTTTTGTGGTGAAAAGCCAACCCATTCCTGCGGTCATATGTTTAACGCCCAACGGACGGAAGAATGTACCGAAAGCGGTCTTGTTCCATTCGGTGATATCAAACTCTTGTCCGACTTCAAGAAGCCAACCGCAAATGCGGAGAGGTTTGACAACCTTAACTCGTGAGGGAATCATCATTGGTCGAGCAAATCCTTGTTGTCGCGGATTACAATCCAGTCGGGGGTGATGTCTGCAACCAAATCGTCAGCATCCTCTTGAGAGGGGGCGAGCATGGTCACAAATTGTGGCTTGCCAGTTTCACGATGGACTGCCACCACTTGAAAGTTGGAAAGTTCGGGAAGATCTTTTTCGATTGTCATGCATACATTCTAGGGCATTTCGGGGGAATAGTCAAGCATAAAATTGCATAAAATTAAAAATAGTCATAAGTCCCTGACAGTCAACGACTTACGCGGCGCGGCAGGGGCGCGAGCCCCAACTCGTTGGTATTCAACAACTTAGCCAAACACGCTATCTTGGCAATCTTGACATAACCCACTGATATGGAACTCTTTAAGAGAGATTTCATCCTTGAACGAATCACGCTCAATGCTTGCCTCACAGCAAGGGCATATTTTGTTCTGTATTGATTCCTTGCGATTGATACCTAACAAGGAAGTGATGAAAGCGTCCAATTCTGGAGCCTTCTCGGATGGTTTTGGTTTCCATTTCATAATTATTCTACTCCTGCTCTGAAGTTGCGTTCAATCGCTCTGTGCTGACTGCGTTGTGCGTCCATGTACTTTTCGTATTCCTCGTCTGAGATTTCCCAAACCTTACGCACATCGTACTTATACAAGCGACTAGTGTTGAGCTTATGCAATGCACCCTCGCTTTCAACGATGCGAGTGCGAATGTCGGGAGTACCCGAAATATGGGATTGGAACTTTTCCGCATAATCCGTATTCGAGGAAAATGGCACTTTATAAAGGACTTCGTATTCTATTTTAATCATACCTATAGTATGGCAGGTTTTGGTCTAATTGTCAAGGTTTTTCTGTTAAATTGGTGGCTTTTTTTTGACAAGTCAGGTAAGCCGTAACCTGTTAATCAGCCAGATGGTGTTCATCTCTTTCCTGCCTTCCCTCTCGTCTGCAAGCTAAAATGTTTTTGTGAACCTCTTTCTCTCTTCGTGAACTGAAGGTAAGAATCTCTATTACCTCTAGCTCACAATTGTAGGCGTGGTCTGACGCCTCGTTGTTCAATGCTTTCGCATCTACTGAAAGAGCAGTCCCTTGGGAGATTTGAACTCACCTTCTTCATCTCGGACAGAGAGCTACTCTGCTGAGGGCTTGCCTAGAATACCTCACGCTCGATGATGTTTTAACCCGACCTAAACTAAAGGGACACAATGAAATTTTAAAGAACTATAATACAAGTATGACAGAATCCACGCAGAAGTCAAGTCTTTTTTTCATAAAATTAAAGATAGTTCTAAAGCACTGGTACTCAACGAGTTACGCAGCGCGGCAGGGGCGAGAGCCCTAAGTTGTTGACTGGCAGAGTCTTACAACTCCTCTACTAGCTCGTCCAATCGTTCGATGTCAAGCCCGCTGTCATTCCATGCAACCCCATCGGGAGTTTCAGTTGAACCCACTTCTCTCAATAAGTCTCTCAACTCAAGATAAGAACCGCAATCTTGTGCCGTTCTATAAAGTGGCTCGTCATTCTGAATCCAAAGAGCAACATTCCATGTTGCGTGATTTTTCCATCCGTTGTAAGTTGTATCAGTCATTTATCTTTTCGATAGTATAAGGTGAAATCATATAGCCATCTGACAACTTGACCCACTCCCCGTTGCAATCGAGGTGCTGATGTCCGTCCTCAAGATGCTTTTTGAGGTTGTTTGCCCACCGATGCGTGCGTGGTTCTGAGCATTTTTCTCCCCATTCACCCGTCATTGGCTTGCCCCACATTAATACCCTGTAATTCTTTTTCTGCATATCAGTCTCGTTTTCCAATGGTATAAGGTGAGTGGTGGAGAAGTCGGTCAATTCTCATTTCAAGAATCCTAACCGCTTGAACGCATTTCTCAAGAGTCATGGCGGGAGAAATCCCTTTTCCATTCTTAAGAACTTGATAGTTGTTTAGTTGTGTGTCCATTAGTCGTTTTTCCAAATGATAAAAAACATTATAGCCCACGGCAAAAGTATAAGTAAATCCCACATCTTCAGTCTGCAAGGAGTTCTTCGTTCCACCTTCTCTTGGCAAGGAACATTTCATCAATGACTTGCTGAAAGCCATCTCCTTGCAACTGAGCGAAAAGCTCGTTCAAATCATCTTCGGTTTGCCAACCTCGGACATCATCGGTTGCATTAAGCGGAAGCATCGTTCCCTTTTGGAACACGGCAACTTCATAAGTGCCTTCGGAGGCATTGCCGTAAAGTCCACCGAATCGCTCGGCTTTCTTCATGGAAACAACGGACGCAGTAAGTTCGTTGCCTAATTCAAGAGTGGCTTGAACTCCACCATTAACCACATCGTGGTCGGCAAATTCTAAGTCGGAGAAGGTTTTTTGATTTTTCATTAGATTAATTATGACAGGTTTAAGAGTTAATGTCAAGCTTTTTCTTGTGTTTTTTGTTGCGTAGCAAGACCTTGTTTCGCATTTTCATCGGGCGAGACTTCGTGAATAAAATGGGCTTTCTTACCTTAATTTTCATGTTACCTACATTCTACACCATGAGGGGGTCGAAGTCAAGCCTTTTTTTCGTTTAATTAAAGATAGTTGTAAGCTGTTGAGTAACAACGAGTTATGCCTCGCGGCGGGGCCCGCCTCCCTAAGTTGTTGATAGTCAGTTAAACATGTAAATTGCAACCACCGCACACAATATCGTAAAAACAATTATTTCAACCACTATTGTTTCTTTCGGTTTATTTGGTGCAAAAGGTGTTCATTGGCGGGTAAACTGGAAAGCCCACAATGAGAAACCCACTTCCCCTTTTCGTCTTTATGGTAAAGCAAGCTCCACTTGCAAACATAATCCCAAACTTGAAGCAAGCCGTTAGGCAAAAGTTCTGCTCGATATCTCATGAGTAAGGGTCAATGTCCGAAGGTGCATAATAATGTGCCTCGTGGAGTAAATCAATGAACTGCAAATACTGCTCGATTTTATAAAAGCGAATGTATTTTTTATCACCAAATGCCCTTGTATATGTTACATCGTAATAGTGCTTGACTCCATCTTCAAACCCTTCGGTAACTTTATAAGTTTTTTCGTGTGTGTGTGTTATCATGAATTTATTCCTTCCTGTACGAAACCAGTTTCGTCCTTTTTAGCAAGACCCTTTTCGATGAGTCCGACAATGCAAGGTTGCTTGTCGAGGAAACGCAAATCATTTGCGTCACCATTAATAACTTCAAAACCTTTCCAAGTCGCTGGCAACTGGTCACGAAATACAACCGCAACATTACCACCCATTTCTAAAACCATTTCGACTAGCTTTTGATTAGTCTCGGAGCGTGAGAAAGTCAAGTGGTAGTTGCTTGGAAATTCGGGATTCCGATTGATGAATTGAGCCATACGCATGAAACTCTTAGTATAGTCATAAAATTGAGTTTCGGGGAACTTGTCGAAAATCGTTTGAGGCTTTTCCTCGTCAAAGAAAACAGACTCCCATGCAATGTCACTTGTGAGGTTAGGACGGAAAACCGCAGTCATTTCCTTTTTCTTGGCAAGCTTAATCGTGTTGCCAATTTCCTTTTGCAACTTTGCGAGAAAGTCAAATTGCTTTTCAAAGAATAGCTTTGTCTTAGCAATGCGAGCGTTTTGGATTGAGTCCATTTGTCCACGACCCGCAGTATCGAGACAAGCCATCGTGCAACCTTTACTTCTCCAACGGCACACTTCATATCCCGATTTATCGGCAGGAGAGAAATGCAATCCTTTTGTAATGTAACCAAGTTTTTCGCCCTTAACAATTTTGGCGTTTCCAGATGTAAGCAATGTGGTTTTTATCATAATATCCCTCTATTCTACACCTTAAAGATGATGCTGTCAAGCACTTTCTTTTTCTTTTTGGCGTGGCTTTCGAGTATCTTGTCCCATTGCTCTTTTGCACGCTTTGGGTCGTGGTCGATGTGAGGCATACGCAAAATGCGTTTCCAAGTTTCCCAAGAAGGTTTTGGTTCGGCTTCCAAACTTTCCCAGCTTTTCATTCTTTCTTTCGATGTCATACCTACTAGTATGACAGATTACACGGCAAAGTCAAGGAAAAACTTCATACAATTAAAGATAGTTGTAACTTCCTGGCTATCAAGGAGTTACGCCTCGCGGCGGGCCCCGACCCCCTAAGTCGTTGAACTACAACACTTTAAATATCTAGCTCTAGTTGGTCTGCGTCCTCAACCTCATCTACATAAGTAGTTGGTGTCTGCCCATCAAGAGCAACCTGAAATTCATCAGACCATATCGTTATTTGGTCTCCCTTATTTAATCGAGCTTGGAGGATTTTTATTGCATCTAATATTTGTTGGTTCATGGTTTACCCTTGAGTTTAATCGTAAAGTTTTTGTCGTTAATTACAATCTCCCCACCACCTGCATTCTTGAGGCGTTGTTGGAGAGCTTCGATGAGTTCAGTTACTTCTTTCATAGTTCTACTTTGATTGAATAAACATTATAGTCGTTGTGGTCGAGGTTTTGTTCTGCCCATTCAACCGCAAGGTTAATGTCTGAGAAGCAAGGCTTATCTCCACCCATGTCGGGGATTGCCCTGTGGTCTACTAACATATAGTAACCATGAGCAGGATAGTCGGGAAGGATAATTTCTTCAGGAGGGTCTTCCATATACTCCTTGTATTGTTCGGGATGGAGTTCCATGTCCTCTTCCCTTGTTAGTTCTCTATGAGCCATAACTTCGTTCATTGAAATTACAACCTTCTCTACTTCCTTCATAAATTCTTCTCCATTAACAAACTTCATTTTTTTCTTTCCTCGTTTACACTATCAACCCACTTAGCAAGGTCGATAAGCTCTTCTTTGAGTGCTTTCTTAGAGTCAGTTGATGATTTTGGGTTTTCGATTACGGCAAGCATAATTCTCATCATCGCTTCCCACTTCGGAGTTATATCTATTGTTTTCATACCTTAATTATGTCAAATTTTCGTGCAATTGTCAAGGATAAAATGGCGAGGTAGATGGGACTTGAACCCACGACCTCCTGCGTGACAGGCAGGCACTCTAACCATCTGAGCTACTACCTCTTTTAATACTGATTCGCCCATTGCTTACAAGGTACTGCATCTATCCTTGCCTTGCCGTCAACATGAGAGAGGCGAGCAGATGATGCCCAAAAGATAGGTTCATGGTTAGTTGCGGTTATAGCCTTGTTGGAGCCATAAATAAAGGTGTCCCACTTGTATGGGTTATAAATCACGCTTCGGAAGTTGGTTGGAGGGAGTCGTTGTAAATCCCAATCTCTGTCAATATAGCCACTAACTCCTGCATGGACATTCTTACGCCCTTCTTCCAACACTCGCTCTCTGCCCTTCTTGCCGACTCTAAATTGAGCGTCATAGAGACAGATGCCATCTGTGTGCATCTTGACTAGTCCATCCTGTCGGACTGAGTAGCAGTTCTTATGCAGGTTCTTGTAAACATAAACCCTTCGGCTTTCGTCAATCTTATATCTATCCTTCATTGTATACCTATAAGTATGACAGATAGTACACCCCTTGTCAACCCTTTTTTTACATAAAATTAAAATAGTTGCATCTGACTGATGGTCAACGCCTTACGCAAATTGTGCGGCCCGCGATCCGCAACCCGTTGGAAACCAACGAGTTACGAACCTAGGGGTTAAGCTGAACGCTTGAAGGTGTCGGTGCTACAAGTAGCACGCAGTACCTTACGGCGTGAAACCCTACGGCGTCCACCATTTGTATCCAAGAACATAATGTTCTTTGGAGTGGTCGAGCTAACCTTTGCGGAGAAAACTCTGCGTTGCTCGCCGTTCTTAACTAAGAGGGAAACAAATCGCCCCTTGAGATTGTCAACGACATTTTTCAGTTGTTTGTGTTTCATAATGATATATATGTTTTTTTTGTTAAATTAAGCTACGAGTTCGGCAGTCAAACCAACTTCCGTATCTAACACGCCATGAAGGGCTTGCGAACGAGCAGGAAGGGCATGAACTCCACCCTTGAGAACATGGGTGAATCCGTTATACAACGAGTTCATATTCCTCGCTTCAAATTCCTCATGTTCGGGCTTTTCCCATTGGTGGACAACATCGGCAATCTTCGCCTTGCTGATAGCACCATTTTGGAAAGACCGAATGATGAGGTCGTTGGCGTGAGCGTTGTCGAGTTCGTACTCCTTGTACGCCTCAATCCGCTTTTCATCACTTGCCCATGTCTCGGTCATCTGTCCAAGAGTACGAGCAATGACTTGCGACAAGTCAGCAAGGATGTTCTTCGTATGCCTACGAGCAAGCACAACCTCATTGGTGAAGATAAGGTTTGAGCAAACGAAAGGAGCATTGCCCATGCACAATCCAGCAGGAAAGCACTTGTCGTGCGAGTTGCGGAGTCCAAGAATTGTTCCTCGGTCAGCCGAATCTGCTCCTGTGTTGCTGATATGGAACAAGCCGAAATAGCGTTGTCCGTATCGGTGCAAGCTATGGTAGGTGTCTTGCACCTTCCAACCATTGTTTTCAATTTGTGTCTGCACCTTGTTGATAAGGAAGTCGTGACCAATTGGTCTCCACGATTCCGTAGGTTCGGGAGTGGTTACATTCCTTACATCAAGTAAGTCGCATCGTTTAGTTCCGCAAACGGAGAGGTCTATTCTGTTACTCATAATTTTTTATCTTCTGATTATTAATTTTATACTACTATTATCTCAAATTTTGGGGCAAATGTCAAGCCTTAATTTCGGGAAAGGTCAGAAAAATCACCTTTTCCTTGTTGCATATCCTCGTAGCACTTTGCCTTGTGAGCAACTAGCTTTAGGGTTATGCCAATGATGCTGATGAGGCTTTTGTCCTCATCTGAAAGTTGGTGTTGCATGGGACTGATGACTATATCCCAAAGAGCAGACATCGACTTCTCGGTAACATCTTCAGCGTTAGGCATTTCTCCATCAAAATCAAAGGGAAGGTTGTTATCTTTCTCAATTCTCATACCTTAATTATGACAGGTTTGGGTGTAATTGCAACAATAAAATTGTTTTCTGTGCAGTTTGTTGAGTGGCTTATGTCAAGGATAAGTCAAGCTGATAGGTATTCATAAGTTGTTGAAGATCAACGACTTAGGCGGCGCGGCAGGGCAGCGAGTCGTAACTCGTTGCTATTCAGGGTTATCCACGTCTTTGGCGTCGATAGAGGTCCCTTAGCATACTACGATGAGAGGCGCGCAATTGTCGCTCCATAGGTCCGTACTGGGGTACATATTTATCCCCATAGGCCTCTTGCAAGTATTGTTCGTACTCTTCGAGCTCGGCCAACTTATAGCCGATATTACGAAGCTTTTGCTGTAGGTTTTGATTCCTTGAGTTGCTCATCGTGGAGTCTCATGCTTTGGTTAAATATTTGAGTTGCTTCCTCTTGACTCTCAAAGGGCAAGCAAATTAAGCTGTCCTCCACCGCAGGATGCCAATTGCCCTTTTCCTCAAAATACACATCCCATGTGTCTGAGTCCTCGTCATAGAGAGGTTTCTCTAACGGAGGTAACTCACAATTTATTTTTATGTAATCAATCATCGGTTTCGGTTGCGTTCTTGAGCTTTGCGTACTTTCTGCGTCACCATTACATTTGGGTCGGCAAGAGATTGCACTAGAGGTTTGTTCCCAGTATGCGAGTACTTCTTCGCATACTTGGATGCATTTCGGTGTTCTATGTTTCTTTTACTCATACCTTAATTATCCCACATTTGGGTGTCAATGTCAACATCATAATCGGGTAAATCCAATTTTTTTAGAGGTGGGGGTTGATACTTCGGAATAAGGGTTTGTGTTGCCTCATCAAGAGTATCTTCCTCGTCTTTAACTTGCCACAATAAATCCTTCAGGTCGAGGTAGGTTGAGTACAGGTGACTATCTTCGTCCACCTTCCCAAACATTTCGCATTGAACGATGTACCGCATCACATCGGTGACTGATTCGCTGAATTGTCTCATACTTCGTTTGCTGACTCGTAAGCCAACCTATTTTTTAGTATAGTTAAGTCGGCAAGGATATCGTCTATAATTTCCTCGGCAGACTCTAGGGCATAGGGAGGAGTCCCATATACTACATTCTTGTCTACGATTGAATACATCTCATCGAGAATCGCGGTTTGCTCTTCGCTTCTACCTTCCCAACCTTCTCCGTCAAAGTCCCCTTGTCCTTTGATGAAGTCGTACCATCGGCTTTGTCCCACGGCGTGGTTGGTATCACGAATCTCATCGAGTTTTTCTTTCGCTTCTTCCATTAGTTCTAGCATTGTCATAGTATATATTCTCTCAAATTTTCGTGCAATTGTCAAGCCTAAAAGAAGTCTTTATGTTCGCTTTCTAGTTCGTAACGATAATCCTCGAAAGCACCTTCTACCATGTTTTCCCAACCAGTAGTTCCTTCTTCGGTAGTCTCATCGTAATGCCCCCAAAAATCATAGTCAGCAAAGTCATCTACTCCTAATCCGTAGCGTGCCTCCACTTTGGCGTTAATCTCATCCATGAAGCGGTCAAATTTCCGCTCGGCGTTGAATTGACTTTTTAGTTCCATGTACTCGTGTTCTTGTGTGTCGTAGTTACTCATAATCGTAAATATGGTCGATGCGGTGAATACTAATCTCCATCTCGTGTCCATCTGGGTCAATGCACCACAGCATATCTCCATCAATTTCCTGCACGATTAGCGATGCCAATCCGACACGGATAAAGGTTCCAATCTTAATTTCTTTTTCCATTATCCTATAATTATGACAGGTAAAGGGGGTGAAGTCAACACTTTTCTTCGTGAAATTGAAAATAGTTGTATCCTGCTGATAGTCAACAACTTAGGGGGCGCGGCGGGGCGATTTTGCGTAACTCGTTGATAGTCAGGGACTTACAGAGCTCGCTAGTCGCACAAAATTTTCTTTGCTATTCTTTGTTATGGTTGTTTATGTACATAGTTATTTGCATTCTTTCTTATTAACACACGCTGTTCTACCTTCCTCTTTTTATTTAAGACACTATATTTAGTTTTAACTTTTTCCAATACTTTTGGATAACCACACATATGTGCAATTACAGCATTAGCAATGATTAAATCTTTACATAGGTATTCTTGTCTCATTAATTTAAGGCATAGGGAATATATAGCAACTCACAATAATAATTAATAGTAATAATATTATCTCCACTCATTTTCTCCTGCTTTGTTTGTTAGTTTACCTCTCAAGGCAGTAACTCCAATATCGGGAGTTGCGTCTGCCCTGTACTTTGTTCCAATAAATCTCTCTAGCCACATTTGGTGCGACTCCATACTTGTTGCAACGCTCAAGCCACTCATCTTCCATTGCTTGGTAGATTTTGAGGTTGGGTTGTCCATCCATCTCATGCCCCATGAAGCGGAGCAAGTGAACATCCAAACAGCAGAGTTGAGCTTCAGCAGGATATGCCAAGGCTAACGCATAAGTAGTTTTGGCGTTACCTAACCCAAAAATTGTTCCGATTAGCCTGTTGCGACACTCTTGCCAAGTCTCGTCATCACGCTTATAGAATTGCTTGGGGTTTGAACGGAACTTCTGAGCGAGTTGCCACAGACCCTTGTTGCGTCTATGGTACATACCCACCCTTGCGTTCTCAACCATCTTCTTCAGTCCTTTCTTGGATATCGTCCAAGGC
>Ga0208030_1001611_pt1 | contig 12417 bp, 19 predicted proteins | sample MalvirDeepMed_M9_FD_184246 | JGI IMG/M metagenome (GOLD analysis project Ga0208030, IMG submission 184246) | Marine viral communities from the Global Malaspina Expedition - Malaspina viral metaG DeepMed_M9 (SPAdes) (version 2) | ecosystem: Environmental > Aquatic > Marine > Oceanic | place...
CCCCCACCCCACCCGCCTTTTTAAGGTGGTAAGAAGGTTAGATGATTTGCTCTAGGGAGGGCTATATAGGGGGATTTAGTTCGGCTTGTCCTCCACTTCAAAAACCACATCATCAAACCACCAAGATCGTGCCGTCCTGCTCCTAGGCAGCTTCTCCAGCACGCCCGCCCAATAGCGCAGAGGCCACGGCTTGAGGTTATCGCGCCGAAGGATTTTTTCCACGGCCCTTCTTCTCTGGGCTCTTTGGTGTGCCAGTACGGTTCCCCTCGGTAACCTTGTCCATTTCTCTTCCGATTGCATGACCACTCCTCTTTTGGTGCAAAAGCCGTTCCACAGGGCTTCTTCTTGGTTTTGGTGTCATTTTCTCATCCAGCCATCCGGCCAGCTTCCACAGTAAAAACATACCTTCTCCTTTCTAAAAATATTTTCTTAAAATTTTCCGTTGCCTCGCGGGCCGTGCCCAGAGCAGCGTGCCGAATGTTAGCAACTGGAACCCTGTAAGCGTAGTGCATCCATAGATTAATGTGTACAGCCCGCTATAAATCGGTTCCCGCCGCGTGAGTACAAAGACGGTAGCCATCAGCGCCAGACCAGCCACCATCATCAGGCTCCCCCGTACCTTCCTTCTCCTGACCCGCGGTCCGCGGTCCGCGTAGCACATCACATAAACAAAGAAGGAGGGCGCTAGGAATATATTAATCGCCAGTATTTCCATCACTCTTCTCTCCGTTTTTCATCGCCGCATTTAGGACAGCCGTAGGCAACCTTTTCCGGATTATGGCCCCGGTGATCGTTGGGGGTCATCATAAACCCCCCGTGCGTTTTGCAGGTGATTTCGACGGGGACATTCATGTCGATTGTTTTTTCCACCTTCCACACGGTCAAGTCCTTCCACTTTACGTCCTTTTCCAGATGTTGCAGCAGAACCCGGCAAGCCTCTTGCTCGTTTTCGGCCTCAATTTCATCGTAGTAAGATATTCTGAATACTTTTTTCATCACGCACCCATTCCATCGGCATCATTAAACATTTCTTTAAGCCCATCTTCGGACCTTACGGGTGTCCACTGTGGCCGGAAAAAACTTTTTATCCAGCGCCACATCTTGGATAGAATCCCCCAGTGATTGAAGTGGTCCTCCCTGATCCATCTGTAGGCGTAATCTTTGCCCGAATAGAGCTTTCTGCAAAGCACCAAACCCCCCTTCCTTATATCCTTTTGCCTAGCCATCACTTCTCCTCCAGTTTTTCCTTGATCGCTTCCAGTTCTTCCAGAATCGCCTTCAAGAACAGCTCCCCCTCCAGATTCGGCTGGAACCCCGGCTCCACGCCGTCCTCCGCAAGCGGGCGCAGGCAAGAAAGTGCCTTACGCATAGATTCGATGGCTTCTCTCCGCGGAACTGGGTGCGGGTAGATGTCCCGGCAGAATTCGCAAAACATCCGCAGGGGGCCGAGAACCTTGGGGTCTGCTACAAATTCTGCGTGGTGTTCGGGGCATTTCATTTCTTCACCCCCCAAGCACTCACCCTCTCTGTCAGCACTTCTATTTCTTTTTTCTGCCTCGCATCGGGTGTCCGGATTTTCTGGAGCCTTTCCAGTGCGCGTTCCCTGCGCCCGTGAACGCCGCCTCGATTGCTGAATTTTCTCATTTCTCTACCCTCCACACTTGGATAGTGAACATAGCCCCCTCCGGAGCATCCCAGTAACTGTCGCACAATCTCGCCCCGTAAGGGTTGACGGCGATGATATCGGTGCGGACGGACAATGTTTCGCCGGGGTGGTCCCTGCGCCACGCGGAAGCAGCCGAGTGGATTCTCAGGCGCAGACGTTTGGCCTCCAGCAACGTGTCTGCGTGCCCCGCCACGGCTTTGCCTTCAAGCGGGATGCCCTTGACGGCCTCGACAACGTCGAACTGTCTTTCATATTCAATGCCGCGTTCCTTTAGGCCCTTTTCGATCACGGCTAACTGCAGCTTGCCTATCAAGTTGAGCAGTAGCCGGTGTTCAACATTCAACAGCCTTGAAGCCGTCTCCGAGAGTTCTCCGGCGTTTAAATCCCCGTGGATGTGCTCCACAGCCTCCTGCAGCATGGGCTTCAACACAAGCAGCTCTTCTTGGGTAATTTCGATATTCATTCCTCTTGTTCCTCCTCCCTTCTAAAATTTATCCATAAGGGCGCGGCCCTCTTTTTCCATGAGTGCAAGTGTTGTTTCTCCCCCCGGTAATAGTCCCGGTAGCTCTCCACTGCATCCGTTTTCTTGTATTCTTCTGGCATCGCTAAAGCAAATGCCCCGCGAGGCGCGATCCGTAACTCTTGCGGCAGGGGAGCCATCTCACGAATCACTTTTCCCGAGGCGTGTCTTTTACCGTATCGATAAGTGTATTCGGCACATAGAGCCAGTCCCAGTTGGACCAGCCACGCATAGTTGCCTGTGCTTTCCCCCGCCCAGCGGGTGCAAGGGTGATGGAGGTGGGTCGCCTGATACCGGGCCTCACCTCCATGCTGTCTCGTGATGGTGCAGAGCATCTGAGCCGTTTCCAATGGCATTTTTACGACGTGCTTATCGACGTGGGCTCGCGCACAGGCTTCGGGATCGCTGTCGAGCACAAAAATGTTCATTGGGTGACCTAGCCCGCCGCCTCCAGCACAAACTCGTATTCCGGATTTCTTGTGACATTAATAACAAGCACCGTCCGGCCCTTGTTGAGACGGAAGGAAAGTGCAACCGTGTCGCCTACTCCGGCCTGTTTTTTTATCCCCTTGATGGAGAAGCGGCGGTCCCCACGGTTGCGTGTCTTATAGAATGAAAGCGTGGTCGGTGTGCCGTCGAGGAATTCAGCTTCCACCTGATTCCTGTCTCCGGCCTCCATCTCATCAAAGTCTATGCCAAAGAGCCGTCCGAATTGACGAATTGTGCCGTTCGCGTCGATGATGGCTTTGTTCAGCATCGTTTCAGACAGCACGATGAATGCCGGGGGCGTGGGTTTAATCCTGATCATTTGGGTTTCTCCTTTTCTAAATCAAACGTATGCGATATTATAGGCCGCCCTTGTTAGAGATTGCAAACATGAAAAAATACAAGCCCGCTCCGGTGACTATGGAAATAAAAGACGGCGTTCTGATGTTTGTAGGCGAATATTCCGAGGCCCTTGAAAAAACGTATAATTGGTCGTGGCCTCTTTCTCGACAGCGCCATCAGTATCACAAGACGTGGAAGCCAAAGGAAAAGGACATCATCATCCACACGCGCTTGAACAAGGAAGAAAAATCCGTCGTGCGCAAAGAGCTTTTTGAAAGCATCAGGCAGGAAGCATGAAAAGAGAAAACGTCCTCTCTAAGTACGCCTACGAGCGTGCCCCGTGTGACACTTGCGTTAATTCCAGACGTTGTGCATCTGAGCTGCTGGCTTGCCGAGCATTCGTTGCTTTCACCCACAGGGGGGACAAGAGCAGGGAAGCCAGAAATCCGAGCTTGCGAATAAACCCTACCCGCAAACTTTTCAAAATGCTGAGTGACCGTAGTAAATGAAGAAGAACTCAGGACAACAGCTTCATCCATCTTTGTTTGGGTGCGGTTGACGCTGCTGTGGCTCTTTGCCGGGAAGGCCGATCCCAGGAACCCCCCTTGTTGGGGAGGCCATCTTTTTTCCATCTTGCGTATTGTAGTGATCTTCCAGACTCAAGATCAGCATTTGTGTAAGTGATTATTCTCTCAAAGCCCTTGGCCTTGGCCGTGGCCGCAGCTCTTTTATATCCCAAACTGGCGGCTCTCCATGTCAGGTGCGGGTCTAGGCCATGATTCAAGGCCCATACTCACTTAGGATCTTCCAATCCCCAGTCAAAGCCTCATGGGGACAATCAGGACATCCATCGAGATGAGTTAATTCGCTCCACCATCCATGTTCAGAGCAAAAGGAATTCTCCTTTCCTGCCTTCAACAATGCCCAATCCGCAGCACAACCGCGAGAACAGAAATGCGGCACCTTCATCCATTCTTCAAATTGATAATGGACCCGTTTTGTTTTGAGCTTCCTTGCTGGCTTCTCACCACAGGCATAACATAATCTTCTCATTCTGGTACCTCCCTCAAATCCTTATGTTGTGCGAGAGTCTCTTCAATATCTTCCCTCGCTGTGTCTTTCACCCGGATACCACAGGTCCAAAATCTGGACAACCTCGTCCTCGGGCGCACAGCAATACGGGCAGGGCGCACCGTCTGCGTCCAACCAGTCCCAATAACTATTGAGGGCTTGCACTCGACCTTCTCCACCTTTTTAGCCAAGATTACTTAGCTTCTTTAGTGTATCATATTATCGCATACGTATCAATACTGTTTAGTTATAAGGATATGCGATATTATTATACAATTTAAAAAAGGGGCATCCCTTTCGAGACGCCCCTTTCCCAATCCGACGCGAGGAAAAGTGGAGAAAAACCCGTTCGTCGGTTTGAAACTTATTTTCGAGCTTTTAATAGTAACTTGGTCAGCAGTTGCAGTCGAGCCATCTCATCGTGGTGGACGGCAGCTCCCCGGTCCAGTCTTTCTGAAATCTGGACCGCGAGCCGCGCTAATTGCTCCTCTAGGTCAGGCGAATCCGTCTTCGAGTGATTCGGCTTCAATTCGCCTGTCTTCTTTCCACTGGCTGAAGACAATACGGAGTTGTCCGGATATTGTTCGCCCTTCCATTTTCGCAACCTCTACCACCTCCTCGTAGGTGTCTCGCGGCACTAGAATCGATTTCCATTTGTTTGTGTCCACACGGGCTCCTTTATATTAGTGTCAATGCCGGACTCTTACTTCTTCAAGCAAAGGGTCGTGCCGGTATACAAATATCGGAGTCATCTCGCCCATCCAGCTTCCCGCCACGTTGAAATCAAAATATTCCCACGCTTCTGCCTCCGACATATCACGTTGAAGTATGCCGATTATGGCTTCCACATCATAAGCAACAATATCCGGTTTTCCGCAACGCCGTCCTATGCCCAGAATCGCTTCCGAAAAGCCATCAGCGGTGAGAATCTTTTCAAATTCAATGTCCATCAATCCATCCCTGCGATTATATAAGATATATCCCTTCTAAACAACGGCTTCGCCCCAGCTCGGGCCAAGCTCGATGTCGCACTTATTAGGCACTTTGAGAAGGACGGCTTTTTCCATGACTGCTGCTATTTTTTGTGCCTGTGGCAGGTTTTGGACGGAGCAGTCCAACTCATCGTGTACTTGCAACAACGGTACCACCCCCTCTTTGTACAAGTCCACCATCGCTTTTTTTGTCATGTCTGCGGCAGATGCCTGAATCAGGCGGTTACAGCTTTTGTATAAAAAGGACCTGCGGAGCGGAGTGGTTTGACCATAGGTCACAAGCGCCTCTTCCTTTGACAATGCCTTGTGGATGCCGAAAGTGGTCGGCTCCCATTTGTCAAAGCGGCACTTTCGGCCCAACAGGCTACGGACACTGCCGTTGCTGCGCGGGTTTTCCAGCCGCCTTGTAATGCCCTGCATGAGTTGTCGGACAAACGGGACGCGCTCGTGGTACTGCTGGGTCAGCGCAGCCGCCTCATCAAAGGATATATCCAATTGTTGCCCCAGCTTGGCTTTGCCCATTCCGTAAAGTAGGGCTAGATTGATTGTTTTTGCCTGTTTGCGCGGAATACCGGCCATTTCGGCTACCATCGTATGGAAATCGGTATTCGGGTTATTGGTATAGCTCTCGACAAACTCCTCTACGCCATCCATGCCGCCTCCCTTCCAGTCAGAAAAAACAGAAGCATAGTGGACCAAGATGCGTGGTTCCTGCTGACTGAAATCTATGGACGCCCATTGCTCCCCTTCTTCCGGTAAAAACAAGGACCTAATCATCGGTCCCAGTTCGGGGTCGCGGGCCGGGATCTGCTGGAGGTTAGGGTTGTTCATTGAAATGCGTCCCGAGACGGTTCCCCCACTGTCGGAACGCAACTGGTTGATGTGGCTGTGTATTCTGCCATCCGGTCCGAGATGCGTGAGGATGGAATTGATAAAGGTCCCCTGAATTTTGTTCAGCTCGCGGGCTTTGAGGACGAGGCGGGGAAACTCATGGGGATGCTCGGCCAAGAACCCCTTGGTAAAGGAAGGGGCTCCCTTCTCGGTGTGGGGATAGGACAGCCCCAATATGTCAAATGCTTTTTTAAGGGAAGCGGAAGCCCAGATTTCCACATTGAAACCGGCCAGTTTTTTGAGCTTACGCAGCGCCTGTTTTTCGCGCTGTAACAGCTCCTGTTTGGTAATTTCAGCCCTGTCCGTATCTACGCGGATGCCGCGTGCCGTCATCTCGATAAGACACGGTATCAGCGCGGTTTCCAGCTCCCAGACCGTACTCAGTTCTTCCTTGGCAATCTGACCCTTAAATAAGTGCCAGAGTTCCAGTGTGAGTTGGGCATCCTGCTCGGCGTATGGACCTACAAAACCGGAAGGCATTTTCCAGAGCTGAGCTTTCGGGTCGATTCCGAAATCCCGCGCGGCTTCAGTCAGCAGACGTTCCGATTTTGTCTTACCCAAATAATCGAAGGACAGCGCATTAAGACTGTAGCTGAAACGGTTTTCATCGAGCAGGGCGGCAGTGACCATCGTGTCGATGATGCGCCCGGAGACGGGAATGTCCAGCGACTTCAGCCAGCCGATATCATAAGCGGCGTTGTGGCAGATTTTGTCCCCCTCTCCTGACAAGGTTTTCCTGAGCCACCGGCAGACGATCTTTTTGTCGAGGTTGCCACCTCCTGCGTGGGCAAACGGGAGGTAGATATTTGTGTCTGCAGTAGCAATAGCAACCCCGACTACCTCGCCATTCCCTGTGGGCCAGCCGGGGCCACGGGTTTTTAAATCAGGATCACGTGTTTCGAGGTCCACCGCTATTTCTGAGGCCCCACTCAAATCCGGCAACGTCTCAGGCGGCGTCCAGTCGCTCGTCGTAGAGTTAAACATGGGAAACTGAAGGCGCGTTTCTTTTTTCAAAACACTTTTTCCGAGAAAAATAATAAAAACTGGAACATCAGAAAAGCACCTATGGCCACGTAGCATAAAAAGTCACATTTTTTCATTCTTTTTCTGCCAGAGCTGAATAGCCAGCAATATCCAGCCAAGAATCCCTGTGATGTGGTGACTGGGTGAGCCGCGAGAGCTTGATAGCAATCAGGCACAGGTATACTTCCTGAACGGTTATTTTTTTGTTGAGCAGGACACTCCACATGGCCGCTATGCGCGTATGGTTCTCGGTGGAGTCCCCGTATTTTTGGTCCCGAGGCCCCTCGATGAGTGCCAGCACATCTTCAAAGAATTTTTCACTCATAGCTGATAACTCCGCTGGTACATTTCAGGTTCTACGATGAACAGGTTTTCTTTGGCTCGCGTGGCCCCCACATAAAATACACGGTGCAAAGTGTCCCCATTATACTGGGCGGCGTCTTCTGCAGCAGCCGTTAAGTCACTAAAAAGTATCACGTTCTGGGCTTCGCCCCCCTTGGCCCCGTGAATCGTGGACAATCGGATGCGGGGGATGTCCGTCAGGGTTTCTCCGCGTCTCAAAATGGCGGCGCAGTACACCTTGTCTACGTCCGGCAGCTTATCCAGCGCGGTATCCCAACCCATGTCTGCGGTTGCAAGCAACCCGTGCCGTGTTTGCAGTTGTTCCAGTGAGAAAAAATCACTTTCATCTGCACGGATTGTCTTAAACCCACGCTGGACCCGTACACCGTTGCCGCGCATAAAACTGTACAAATTTTTTGCTTCTTCAAGATCAATCAGATCATCCCTTTGCAATTTCTGCCAAGCCAACAACGCGCTGGAAATTTTAGCGGGGACAGAGGGGTATCCGGAACGCTCAAAAAAATAGCCTCCCTGCTTGAGGTGTTCGGCCACCGGATTGGTTTGATAGTGGGCTTGGCTCATCACCAGCCAGTTCCCCTTGCTGAAATCGAGCTGTTCCACCGAGAAAATGCGTTGCACCGAACCTTTTTCTTTTCTGGGAAGGTATTTTTTCGGATAGCGCCTGCGGATACGGCTAGAAATGTTTGTAGCCAGCGCGTGGATTGTGGACGGAACCCGGTAACTCTGTTCCAGAATTTCAGCCCCGCCGGGAAGATTAATGAAATGCTCAATCTGAGAGCCCGCGAATCCGAAAATAGCTTGGTCATCATCCCCAGCGCAATACATTTTTTCCGATTTATTATCGAGAATGTTTGCAATTTCCCACTGGATGGGGGAAAGGTCCTGCGCCTCGTCGAGAAGGCATAGCTCAAAATGCGGGCAGATTTGGGGACCCTTCTGGACGAACAGTTCCAGCATATCTGTGTAGTCAAATAAACCATTGGTTTTCTTATATTTTTCCAAGGCACGGGCCAGATAATCAACTTCTGTCCATGTGTGCTTGATCCGCGTGCCGTGATATTCGACACGTAAAGGGGTCCTCTTCAGCCGCGAAAGGGTAATAAGCCGCAGGATTTCAGCTTCCTTCTTGATGGCAGCAGTAGCTTCCTCGTCCGCCCTGCTTGAGCCCGTCAATTCAAATCCGGTACGTTTTTCCAGTTCCTTATAGTGTTCGCCGCTCATCAGTTGTTCAGTCGTCAGTCCCGTCAATCGGAACGCGAGGCTGTGGAGGGTGCGAAAGTAAGGAAGGTCGCGGCGCGGGTCGAGGCCGAACCTCTGGCTTGCCCGTTCCCGTGCTTCCGTTGCCGCCTTGCGGGTGAACGCCAGAAAGGCAATTTCCGTTGGCGCTGCACCGTTTTCCAGTGCCTTGTCCACGAGGTCAAGTAGCGTGGTCGTTTTTCCCGTGCCTGGGGGACCAAAGATACGGAACATCTTTTAATCTCGCCCCACATCATAGAATCCACTAGCTAAACGATGTTGTTTATGACAAATATAGCTAACTCTTGTTCCTGACAGGCCATATTTGATGCCTAGTTCGCGGAACGTACTTCCTTGAGAAAGTCTTTCCTCATAAATTTTCTTATCCCTCTTTTTTAATTCTTCTCGTTGCCTCTTTTTATAAAGCTCCTTTAGCATTTCCCTTATTTCGGGGGTAGTATTTTTGAATGTCCTGTCCACATACTCACGCATCGTTGTTGCATTCAAAATCTTCTCAATTTCAGAACCTTTCTGAAGATTTTCTTTTTCTGACTGGGACATTTTTCTCGCTATGGACAACGACACTTCAAAGTTTTTATTTCCCTTACCGTTAGCACCCATAGATAATCGTCTGCGCAGAAGGGCTGCAATTCTCAGTTCTTCAAAAGACAAATGTGGGTTATCTTCCATCGTTCTTTTTGTCCGGCTCATGGCCGTACGACAGACGCTGCTGCAATGAGCTTTTTGTTTTGTCTCTCTTCTCTGCCACATTTTCCCGCCACAAAAAATGCAACTATGGCTATAGAGGGAGATGTACTCTTCAATAAAGATGACAAAAGTTTCATATCCAGCAATATCTTCAATAATTTTTTTTGTTTTAATGCCTTCATAGAAGGTCGTCAGTTCTTCTAATTTTTTCGGTGAAAGTGGTCTTAATTTAGATTTCATCAGAACGGTACGTCGTCCTGAGCGCCGAATTCGGGGACATCAATTTCCACGGTGACCGTGTTAAAAGAGGGGATTTCCCATACGCGCACAGTCTTGTTCTTAATGTTTATCTGTTTTGATTCGCCGTTGATGTCCCGCAGTCGCTGGGCAATCTGGTGCGTCCGGTATGATCGGAAGCCCATTTTGGTCAGGTGCATTTCAAGATCCACAAGGCGGAAGAGGGTAATTCCCTGTAAATCATCGGTATACGGTCGGCGCAGGAGGATTTCTTCGCGTTCTTGGGCTTGCTGTAAGCTACTGCAAAAATCCTCTAGGTGTGCGTAAAACCGCCCCGGCACGCTTGCATCGGCACTGACTTCGATGATGGCTTCTTCATTTTCCTGCATCGCTGATAGCAGTTCGTTTATCCGGCCTTCCCATAGCGCCTTGGTGACGCTGCGAGGCATGAAATTGAGTTGCTCCACACAGGCCCGCTGAAAGGTGTTCTGCTGCATCAATCCTTCGGTATCCAGCTCTAAGGGCGTGCCGTTTACATCGAGGAACCAGACGGGCGGCTGGCTGTTATATTTTCGCAAGTTGGCTATCATCGGTGTGCCGACGCCCGCATCAATACCGAATTTACGGGTCTTGCATAACTCCTTGTTGCAAAAGGCAGCTATAGGTGCATCGTTGCATTTGTAAATATAGTCTTTTTTGTGTAATTGTGAGGCGACTACGTTGACTTCGCCCAGCGGCAGCGGCGGGTCGAGGTACTGCATATTGTAATTGAGTATTTCTGTTTCCCACGTATCCGGATAAGCCTTGCGCAGATATACCCCTACATTAAAAAGCCCATTATTTCGGCCCCCTTCTGAGATTTTATCTCGACACAATATTTGTAGGCACGGGGGACCGTCCTTAATTGGCTGAAACTCACCCTCCTCAATCATCAACGCCTGTATCTGCTCCGGCGTCTGCACGTACTGTTCGTGTAGCTTAAAAAATTCTTCGAGAGTTCCTGCACTCCCGTCGTCATGGATGACATAGCGCAGGCCGTTTTCGTGGTCGTAGTAGGGCAGATTGAGGAAATTTCCAACATCCCCCCTCTCTAGGTTCAGTTTGATTTGCTTGGGGAAAATCTCTGAGCCGCCATAGCCGATGGCGGAGGCAATAAAATTCAGGGCGTCCTGCATATTTTTGGCCGATACCCATTCGGTCGTGAAAAGAAACACATGGGCTCCCCCGGATTTGGAGCGGCATACCACTAACGGTAATTTGAGTTTGCGGATTCGGGCCAGAAGGGCTTTGTGGTCGAGATTATAAACATCAATATCAATACAGCCCCATTTGCATTGATTGTTTTCGTTAATGGGGATGATACCTATGGAGGCACCCGTACCGGACAGGTGGCCCTCCCACAATTCTTGGCTCCGTGGCTCGCGGACAACGGAGGCTTTTCCGGTATTCTTGCCGTTCAGCTTACGGCTATCAATTTTATAAGTGCCGTAGGCGGCTTTCAGGCCGTCAAAAATGGACGCAAATTTTTTTTCTATGGACATGGGGCCCCTCGCAGAAAGGGCGGCATTGCTGCCGCCCTGTAATGCGTTCAACTAAAAAGGGGCCTTGTTACTGTCCTCCGCACCCTCTTGTGCGTGCTTCACAACAACGTCACCCTGCAGGATGGATTCCGAAAAGCCCTTCGCAGATGCGTATTGTGACATGTCTTCCACTTGTCCGGAGAGGCTTATGTCCCAGCCATGCCAGGAACCCTTGGAGTTCTCTTCTGACACCGTTTTCAACAGGTAAACATGGGAAAAACGCGGCGGCGTGAACGGCCCGTTTTTGCCGACAATGCTCCGCGAGGCGATCATCGAGTTCCACTTGCGGCTTTTCTTGAGCTGCGTGGACTTCATCGCAATCAATGCCGTGCTGGCTGACCCGTCAGGCTCCAGAATCAGCACAAAGTGCTGGTGGGTTTCTTCAATGTAGGACCCGTCACCATCGACTACATACTCCCGGTTATCTTCGGGGGAACGCTCGGTTTTCGGACGCTCGTCGCTGGGCGTGAAGATGTTCAGCGGGGCTCCCGTGCCACTGCCTCGGGGTGCCCATTCGATGAAACGCCGCTGATATGCGCAGGGAATGACTTGGACACCTTTTTTCCCTTTGTATATCCCATTCGTCACGGTGTTGAAGATGTCTCCCTTTCTCGCTTCTTCCAGATCGTCCAGAACGGGGTCCAGCCCGCTCAGAATCTTGATGAACGGGAGGGCTAAATCCTCACGCCCTATATTTTCCAATCCTTTTCCTGCATCCGATTCAAAAATCGAAGCGTCAAACTGGATCACATTGCCCGACTTTTTCCGAGCCACTTTTTTTCGATTTCCATTCGCCATCTGTCGTTACCTCTGTTACTTGATTGTTGCGCGTTGCCCTATGTAGGCACCAAAAAGGTCCAAAGGAAAGCTGGTGCCCTCCTCTACCTGCTCTCTCACCCACGCTTTCAAGGTCTGTGGATGAACTTCCGTCTTTTGCTGGGGCGTGAAGCCACTCTCTTCTGCTAAAGACAAAAATTGGGTGGCCGTCTCATCTTCTCCCCGCCCGAAGGTGCATATGACGGAGTTTTTGATAAGGTCGCCAAATTCGTTTTTGCGGAGCCACTCGAAGGCTTCTTCTCGGTTGTCCGCTTTAATGTGTGCGCCGTAGGTCGGCTTGATGGAGATGCTGGCACCATCGTCCAGTGTAAATCCTGACATTCCGAGTTCCTGCATAACTGCAGGAAGGTCCTCGTCCGTGAGCTTCAACAGTTCTTTTTTGCTGGACTTCAGTTCTTTTTCAAGTTCCGCCACCTTGTTTTGTTTTTCCTGCACGCGCTTAGCGAGGACGGCTACTTTATGCAG
>Ga0208030_1001613_pt1 | contig 12407 bp, 12 predicted proteins | sample MalvirDeepMed_M9_FD_184246 | JGI IMG/M metagenome (GOLD analysis project Ga0208030, IMG submission 184246) | Marine viral communities from the Global Malaspina Expedition - Malaspina viral metaG DeepMed_M9 (SPAdes) (version 2) | ecosystem: Environmental > Aquatic > Marine > Oceanic | place...
GCTCTTCATCAGAAGCATCTTCTTCTTTACGCTCTCCTACAATAGTAAGCTTACCTTCTTCTTCAAAAATTTCAATGCTATCTTTTGAAAATCCTGCAACAGCCATTTCAATTCGATAGATATTTTTAGATTCTTCAATCAGATTATAAGGTGGATAGTTTGAACCTTTCTCACGAGGCATCCAATAATCATCAAAGCCTACTGACATTTGATTGAATAAGTTTCTAAATTCTACTAGTGTACCGTTAACTGCATTCATGATACTCTCCTTTTCAGCGAGTTATATAATCCCATGATTGGCGATTATTCCTTAGTATATCATAATAAAATCTTTTAGTCAAGTATTAATTATTCTTCCACCTTCTGACAATCGCACATTTCAGGGGTGCAGTTCTCACAAGTACATTCTCCATACTCTCCACAAGCTACACATTCACAATTATTACAAGCCATTTTATTTTCCTCCTATTTAGCTCTACTTGGTTTTCTTATTGTTCCACCATTAGCATAATTCTTTTTTACTTTACCACCTTTAGCTTTTGTATATTGCTGTTGTGTCTGCATTTGTGCTTGAGACTTTTGTTGTTGCATTTTATTAAATTCTTTTGTTTGTTCCTGTAATTTTCTTTCAATTTCTTCTTTATCTATCTTTTTTAAAACTTCACTATAACTCATATTAAAGTATTCCTGAGAAAATTTTTCAAGAGCCTCTTTATTTTTTGAAGCTAGTTCTGGTCCAGACATTTTTTTAGTATCTTGCATTATACTCTCCTATTAAGCTCGACGTGGTTTTCTTATTGTTCCACCATTAGCATAGTTCTTTTTTACTTTACCACCTTTAGCTTTTAGTCTTCCTGCTTTATCTGCTTGGCTCGTAACTGTTTCTGCAAATCCACTACCTATAACTGGTACAATTTTTTCTTTTCCTGCATCATACCTAAAATCTTTAGATGCTAGATACTTGTTAAAAAGGTTTTTTGCTTCATCCGTTGCATGCCAAGCTTGTGAAGTTGTCTCTTTACTTTCACCTGTATATCCTTTCTTTTTCATATGCTCTTGAAATTCTTCATGCTCCATATCATACGGATTTTTCTTTGACATTTTATTTCCCCCAAAGTTTCTTTAGATAGTTTTGAACAAGTGTATTATTTAAGAGTAAATCATTATATACTTTTGCTGTTTCATCATCTTTTTTCATAAGTTGAGTAAGTGTCATTGCTGATTCCTGTAGATATTTGAGTATATAAAATTGCTCATATGATACGTTTGATGAAAACCATCCTATAATATTTTCTCTTACTCCTTTAGTAACCTTATTTACTTTATGCGGAAAGATAATTGGAAATATAATTGCTTGTCCTGCTTGTAACTGAAAACCAATTTCTCCCGATTCTGTCTTTATTACAAACTCTCCACCTTCATAATCATCATTTAAATTAATTGAAAATCCGTAGTCATAAAAAACATTATTAGATTTTGGTGATGCTTTAAATGAGTCTATATGATAATCGTAAAAGTCTCCTTCAGTATACCTATTATAAAAATTAACTGATATTCTATTTGGACAATAAACTGAATCTATATACGAATGATTATATAGAAGATCAATTAAATACTTTCTAACTTTCTCAGGAACAGTTGTTTCTGTATTCTTTTTAATATCATAAAACTTACTGATATTCTGTGTCTTTGTTCCATCTGCAAATTTCTTATTCGTAAGTTGGTTTCGTAAATAGGTTGTATCTTCTTCATCTAATAGTTTTAAAAACATTTATTACCTCACAATTTGAACACAGCAAAGAGAGTAGTAGGGTTTTTAAAAGGAACCCTACAAAACCTTTACTCAGATATTACGTACCAGTTGAAACAGTAGCTTTTTCAACAGGGTTCTTAGAAATATCAACTAAGACAACATGCGCTCGAAAACGCCATGCCGTAGTTTTACTTGAACCACCATCAATCACTAGAAGGTCTAGTGTATCGGCGGAAGTTACCAAACAAGAATCAGTACCTTGAGCGCCAAAGAAGTTGATAGAAGTGGTACCATTTGAAGCACCGCCATCAATACATACATCAACATCTCCACCAGTAATACCTACGTCAAACGTAATTTGACCATTACCGGAAGCCTCAAGATTTTCGATTGCTCCACCAACAATTAGCGTATCTGCTGGTAAATCAATCAACTGAACGATGTCACCCTGCTCCAGATCAGTATTATCTACCGCATCATAAACAGGAGAAGTGATAACATAGGCGTTCTGGACACTAGAAGGGTGACCAACAGTACCGCCGCCAGAATGCGTAGCATTATAAGTAGCCATAATTTAGTCCTCCCCTACGTGTTAAGGTCTACGACGCCTTGAAGGACGCCTTTGTAGCCATCACCAGAACCACGAAGAACCTTACGGCCAAAGACGTGTAAACCACGCACGATGTCAGCAAAGCTATCAGGGTCACGGATGACTTCAGTTTTTGCAATATGAGAAGCGGTACATACTGCACTTATATGTCCACCAAGAACGGTTGTTTCACCGCTAGTGGCAGATGGACCAAACGTAAACGCAGCAGCCGAACCAGTAGAACCAGTTTGGATGACGTTAGTTTGATACAATGTAAAACCATGAATTTTACGAGCAGTGACCGCACCGTTCATCAAAGCTGACATATCTTCACCAGTTACACTGGCATCCATCAACTTAGCGTCGGCTTGTTTCAAAATCTCGTAGAATCCAGAATTAGCGACAAACCACCGATTCTCTTGTGGGACATCATTTGCGTCCAACTGTTGAGCAAAACGGGCAAGAAGGTTAGCACATTCATTACCTGTATCACAGGAAATGGCTGCACCAGCCGCACCAGTATCGGTAGTAGCAGTACCTTGAACAGCACTGTCGTTAATTTCTTTTAGGACATTGTAATCAAAAGCTTTCTTCAACGAGAATGCACCCGAAGAAGTTGCTAAAGATTCCCAATTAACATGGCTCTGTCGTTCTTCAATATCATCAACCTTGAAAGCAAAGTAATTGCCCTGATCAACTGTCAGAGTAATTTCAGTGTCAGTGAGGTCTTGGGTATTGACAACAGCACCACGAGTATATGAAGATACAGTAACCGTTGGTTCCTTAATAATCTTCACAGTATCGCCAAAGTTCTCGATTTCTCCCGAATAGTCGGTATTTGTAATTGCTTCAGCAACCGACGCTCTACGGAAGAATTTAAGGACTTTCTGGCTGAATATGCTGGGTAAAAACGCATCGTTGACTAGATTGTCATAACCAGCAGCTCTTCCTACAGACATAATATGTCTCCTTTTCGGTTATATTATTCTTCCCTCTTTTGAAGCCTTAACAATTTCTTTTTCTAATCGTTCAAATTCATGCGGCTTCAATTTAGAGATTTCAGCGTTTGTCCAAATCTTTTTATCTTCATTACTAGTAGCAGGTACAGTTTTTTGCGTAAAAGAAACAGCTTCTGCTGCATCTGCTTTATTAGATTTAGACTTGGGTTGAATATTAGAATCTAGTTTGTAAAGGTCGATTATACGAGCAGCCCATCTAGCATCAGTACGATTTTTATAAATACCATTTGAGATAGTAGGAGGTTGTGAATCTAGCCATGATAAAAATTCTGAACTTTCTTTTAACTCTACAAAGTCGGGGTGTAATACCAACAACTCCTGTTCAGCCGATTTGTATTTGGCTTCTTCTTCTTTCTTATTAAGAGCAGCAATCCTTTGTTCAATTTCTGCTGTTCTTGCTTCTGCTTGAAGTCGGGAAACAGTTTCAACAACTCCATATACATCAGGGAACTCTTGTTTAAACTCTTCAAGTTCTTCTGTTGTCTTAGGCATTGAGGCTAAAGAAGTAGTTTGTTCTGCTAATTTAGTCTTAGCATCGAGCAATTCTTTTTCTTGTTGCCATTCATTTCGTTGACGATCATGATAGCTTTTAAGATCACTATATCTTTTTTGCCAATCATGTTCCTGTTTCTTAGAAATTAGTCCTTCATCTTGCTGAGTATTTGCCTCTTCAGGAAGGTCAGAAAGATTTAGTTCTTCTGTTTCTTCTTCATCAGAATCTAAGAGAGTCCTTCTATATTCATTCTGATATGGGGTAGGCTCTAGTTCTTCCTCTTCATTTTGTTCTTTATCAACCATTATACCTCCTTGGGGCCAAAGCGGGAACTTTGGGTATCCATTCTTGGTGTTTACGAACAGGGCCTTTCGGGTAGCTGTTCAGTTTTATTAAGCAACAGGTTGTATCTGTGCTAATAAATCTTCTTGAGCAGAAGGAGCAGCAGCCATTTCAACAGGCGCTTCTTCATTCTCTCGTTGTTCTCTTATTCTTAAACCACGAGTATTTATTTTCTCTAATTTACTTAATCCTATGTAGTTTGGTAGAGGATAAGGAATTGCTGTTTCCCCTTTAGAAATTTTTATAGGGACTTTTTCAGCAGTTTTAATTACACTTGGAAGATCAACTCCATCTGCTATAGCCATATCAATAGCTTCTCTAAGCATTTTATTTATACTTACTCTTCCAGTTTCGTTTGTTCCTTCTGTATTTATAACATATGATTCGTGTGGAAGGGCCATATCTAAATCATCTGCAACACCAGTTGTTCCATCAGGATCATCAACTATTCCTATAGGACCAAGACCTAGATCGTCTAACTGTGTATCTGCTTGATCATCTTCTACTAGATCACCTTCTTGATATCCTTTAATCTGTCCACCATGTTTCCATTCACCTTCACCGATTGCACCTTCGTCCCCTCCACCAAAACCGGGATCACCAGGACCGGGACCGGGACCGGGACTACCGGGGCCACCACTATAAGATGTAGCAGCGGCAATACCACCTGGAGTGGAAGCAGTACCTACTGTACCAGCAGTCGATGGTGCTGAAGCTGCTATACCTGCACCAGATTCAGGTGAATCGGGAGCAGCAGATGGTGTACCAGTTCCAGGCCCAGGTCCAGTAGGACCATATTCTCCACCACCATAAGCAGTCGATTGACTCGCAACGGCACTTGGCAAACCGGGTATACCAGGTATCTCGCCTAAAAGTGCTTTTCTTGCTATATTAATAGGTGTTGGAATATTTGCAATAATATCTCTTCCAACAATTCCCCATCCACTAAGAAAACCAGCAAAAGTTTGTGGTTCTATATCCTGATCTGTACCAATACTTGCATCTCCATTATCAACAAGCTCTATTTGCTCAGAAAGAGGGGGTACTTTGGTATTTGTTGTCTTTCCTGTAATAACATTCAACAAATCTTTATAAGGTAAAGATGGGTTATCCTTTGATATATTATTAATTTCAGGAGTATAAACAGGAGGCGTATAGACATTATCTACATCTCCTCCATCTTGGAATCCTTGCGGAACAACTGTTCTACTTTGTTTATATGGTTGTTCAGTAAAATCTAAAGAAGCTGTTTCAATAGAATCAAAAGCTGGTCTTCCTTCTGCAAAAGACATTCCTTGTATTTGATCTGAAAACGCTTCCCCAAAAATAAAAAGGGCAATTTCTTGTTCTTGTTCTTTATCCATCATTATTCTGTTTATCCATATTATGGCTGTCCAACGAACTCTTGATTTGGTCCTTCAAGTGGAGGAGCTGCTCCAGTAAAATTGCTCTCCCCTGCAACTGGCGTATTTCCGATTCCGATGTTGCCACCACCAACGCCCGATGGGTCCATTGGGTTTGCTCCTGAAGGTACGCCTGGACCGGCTCCCATGACTGGGGGTTGTTGACTATTGGGAGGAGCTTCTTCGCCGTTTCCTGCTGCATTAGATAAACCTCTTAAAATATCTGCAAAGATTGCTGCTTCATTAGGATCATTAACCAATTCATCTGGATCGATATCCTGAGAGATAGCAAGTTCTTTCATTAAGTTGGGAATTTTAATAAACGGTGCTAACATGGGATTAGCAACTGTTTGTAGTAAAGTTGTTAATCGTTGTGTACGTACTTCCTTCTGTATGATAGCAGAAGTACCTTTTGGTTTAATTTCCAAATCTCCAACGATCTCAGCATTCTCATCATTAAACTGCATGTTCCATTGAAAGAATGATTCTCCCAGAGGTTTTAATAGGAAATCATCTATATTCTTTATAACAGTTTTAATTGATAATCCTGCTGAACTTAGTAGCATAGATAGACCAGAAGCAGTTCTGCCTGTCCCTGTTACGCCTGTCTGTCCATGTACTATAGAAGGGATACCTGTTTGTTCATCTGATAACCGTCTAGCAGTATCGAACATCTGTAAGTTCTCATTGGCAGTACTAGGAAATTTAACACCATTAACTGCTGTACCTGATTGTCCAGATTGCCGCCTAAAAATCTTACCAGGATAGATATCCATTGACTGCCCTGGAACTAACTGGGTTTCATCAATATCGAAAACCATGTTGCCAGCAAGGGCTAAGTTATCAATAGCCATTCGCATATGACCATTCATTAGTAATTGTGAATCTTCCATATTCTCTGCTACGCCAATACCAAAGAGTTGATATGGATTTAATTCGTAGGGGAAAGTAAAGTATGGAATACGAGCAGGTACGAAAGGATTAAGAACTAATCTAATAATCGCATCTCCAACTATCCATGCATTTACTTGTACTGAATCTAAATCACTAACATAATGAGGAACATCTAAACCAAACTGTCTGGCTAATGTTGCATCTAACATTCCCCAGTATTCTAGTATCTCATATCTTTTATCAGAGAAGAGATACTCATCTCCTTCAGAATGAATTTCAGATTCAAAATGTTTTCCTTCATACTTAGGAGATTCAGAAAGAACATCTTCAATAGCCATCTTATCAAAATATGGACGATGAATTAGACTGCGTAGTTGTTCTCTATTATATCTATGTCGTTGTATTACATATTCAGCATCGTTTAATGAAACAGCCGCCGGATCGGGGTAGAAATCCCAACAAGAAACTGCTTCAATTTTTGGTATAACCTTTTCATAAGGTTCGTAAGTTTTTTGATCATTCTCTACCTTCCAGTTATGTATTGTTTTATTGAAATTAAATGGTCCTTTAATAATTCCTGTTCCTAGTAAACAACATTCAAAGATAGAATGACGAAGAACAGTCATTGCATTTGTATTCATTAGCTGATCATGAATTTGTTTTTCTAAGTTACGAGCAGCTTCCTGTGCTGGAGAAATCTGTGCAGTATCAAAAATAGATTTCCCTTCTATTAGAGTAGAACCATTATACTTTTCTTTTAGACCAGCAAGAAACTCTTGCATATCTTCTCCATCATAACCTAGATCATGTAATGAAGTATTTCCTATTTCTTTAGGAAGTTGTTTCTCTTCAGGAGAAGGTATGTGTGCAAACTCTGCAACACCTTCTGGAACTGGAGAACTAGAAACTGTAATTGGAAATTTATTATTTGAAAAGAGAATATCTATAATCTGACCAAAAGCTGCGAGTACTTTAACTTTGGTAATCTTAATAAAGACTTTAGATTTCTCTGAAGAAGAATAAGCAGTAGAGCTATCAGAAATCCCCCGATAATTTTTATACGCTTTTAACCAGCGCATCTCATCATTATATCGGCCTTCTTCTGCTTCAATAAATTTCTGCTGAATAGCTCCTGATAAACCAGGAACTTCTTCAGCATCAAGTTCGATTGTTTCTGTTTCTTCGTCGTCAAGAGACATTTGTTATAATACTACTTTCCAGAAGTATCATATACAGAATGATCTTCAGCCATCCTAAAGATAGCCGCTTCATCATTCTTCATTTTTGTTTTAGAAGTTTGAGTAAACTGACTGAAGTTAGCACCTGTAGAACCAAGCAAGTCGCCTTCTTTAGCTTCACGGTATAGGCTACCAGCATTGACATCACTCATCTCGCCTTGCATTGACCAAGACTCAAAGTCGGATTTACCTGGATAACGATAATTAGTTGGCATATTAAATCTCCTTATGCTCTGGTTGGTTTACGAACAGAAGCCATACCGCCTCTGTTCATTGCGTATTTCTTTTTAGAAGTGTATTTCTTCTTACTTTTCTTTTTCTTTTTTACTTTCCCACCTTTTTTAAGATACTTTACCATTTCGTCTTCTTCTTCTGAACTTCCGTATCTTTTATCACCGGGATATATTAGCTCTACACTAGGGTCTTGTCCTGTAAGTTTCGAGATACCGTAGGCTATTTGATGAAAAATATCTTTATCTCTATCAAAGTCAGGAGAAGTATCTTCTTGAATTTTAGAATAGCCTTTAAATCTTTTTGATTCTTGTTCTTGTAATGCTTTTTCTAAATTACCAGGAGATATAGAAGGATCACTTTCTATTAAACGTACTGCTTCTTTCCGTTTAGGAACTGTTATTGTAGGGTCTTTGTATCCTTTAAATCTTTTTGATTCTTGTACTTGTAATGCATCTTCTAAATCATCTAAGTCTTGTTGTTTTACTAATTTTGTTAGATATTCTCTTGCAGCTTTTTCTTGTTCAAAAGCTTCACTTGATCCTCTAGAAATAGGAAAGTCTTTTCTAAAGCTTTCAGACCATATTTCTCCTTGAGATTTTGGTGTTATTCCTTGTTCTTCATTATATTGTAAAGTTAAAAGTTTAACTTTATCTGAAGCACTATTATAAGCTTTACTTTTATTTTTTAAATTCTTTCCAGATAGCCCTCTTTTTACATTAAACAACTCTCGATAATATGCCATTTTTGTTTTTTCTAATTTATCTGTTGCTGCTTCTATTTGTTTTCTGGTAACCATTTATTATTTCCCTAGTATCCAAATACAGAATCTTGTACCTGATGTTGCTGTTCTGCTCCCCTAAAATATGAAGGGACAAATGAGCGATTGCTTTGTTGTGTCATAAACATATACCTAAGTGCATCGTATGCATGATCTTCTGCTTTGGTATCTACATCTTCACTATTATTTTTACTCAATGGTAATGTAGGTAGTGTACGAATTAGATTAGTACAGGTGTTAAAGATACGAAGTCGTGGCTGGAAATTCTGATCAAGCTGTAATCTCTTATGTATTTCCTGCTTGCCTTGCATTCTATCAGAGTTAGATGGAATCCAGCGTAACCCCTTCTCAATCATTGTCAAGGCTATGCTCTTTCCTGTTCCTGTTCTATTCCAACAGGACTTATCCAGAACGGAGAGATACATGGAAGGGTCATCTGCCTCCATCGTGAGAATGAGATCAGCTAAATTTTCTGCTGTTTGTTTGGTCTGATATAACTCACGATAAATCCAGATGCACCCGTCCCAATCTACAGCACCCCAGAGTACACAAGAGGGGCTGCTGAAGCCATAGTCACATCCACGTATTCTAATCCAATTATACGGAATTTCAACAGGGTCTATTATATGTTCTTTCTGTGAGAACTCACTAAACGCTGCACCTTCCGCTACATTCCAATCTCCATCCAGAAGTCTCCTACGTTGAACTTCTGGTAAGGACATAAGCATTGCTTCGTATGTTCCATCCTGCATTAAGTAAGGGTTATCTGTTAAGCGAGCAGGGATGAACTTGCGAGCAAATAACGGTATGCCCTCTTTTGCGTGGCCCCTTCCGTATGCTAACGTAGTGCCAGTATCTATATCTGTAGCCCAAAAAGACTCATCAGGTGGGGCAGGATCAATAAACATCTGTTTAATCCACCAGCCCCCGATACCGCCAGGGTTAGCAGTAGCTCTCATATACGTTTCGATCTCAGGATCAGTAGTACGTAAACGAGAACGGAGATAGTTCCAAACAAAAGGAGTGGGATAATGTCCTAACTCATCAATACCAATCCATGAAAACGACATGCCTTGGTATCTGTATACATCATCATCTTGATCTACATAACTAAATAGTGCGGTAGCTCCCGAAGGAAATACCCACGTCTTTGTAGATTCTTTAAACTTAGCAGAAGGAAACGCTCTTGGATATATTTGTTTACTTTTATCAATCAGTTCCGTTAGTTCTGCTAATGTTCTCCGTAGTAACAATGCTCTATGATTACCATTAGAGGCGTAACGTAACAAATCCATTAACATTGCGTAGGATTTGCCACCACCTGCTGCACCGCCATAGAGTACTTCTTTTTCCGGTGCAGCTAAGAAAGAGTATTGCGGCCCCTCATTAGATTCAAAGATAACATTACTATCAGGAGCCTTCTTATCTTCTTTTTCTTTTACTACCCCTTTCTTCTTAGGGGTCTTAGCCAAATTGTTTTTCTTGTTTTCTAATTTTTCTAGCTGTTCTTTTTTACGTCTTATCTGTTGGTAGGTTTTTCTCTGTTCCTGTACTTTTCTACTTACATGATAATTTCGTTTAGGTTTATCATCCGACATAATTTATAGTAGTTTCTTTTTTCTTAGCTGGAAGAAGAACTACACCATGCACTACCTCTGCTCTGATATCAACTTCCTGTCGTTTACTAACACCAACTCTATCCAAGATATCAGCAGCAGCCTTCATTCTTGTTTCCATCTGTGAAGTTGGAATAGTGCCATCAGCATCTAAAGCTTCTTCCATTCTTTTAGCTGACTTGGCGGCTGCACCAGCAAGACTTGATTTGGTTCTTTCAGCAATTTCATTACGTAAGCTATTCAAAAGATTGGAACGAGAGCCAGGATGGTACTCCGAAACTTCCATCGCTTCAACTACATTGCCACCATTAGAAAATAAACTATCTAAAAAGGTTTCTTGCTTCTTTGTCAAGCCTTTTTTAACAATACCTGTCATACTATCTCCTTAGTATCTTGGCGGAAGAGAGCTTTGCTCAACAACCACCTAGGAAAAGGACTGACGAATAGCCTTCTTTACGTATCTCCCGCCAAGATATTCTATGCCCTATTATATATTATAACGCTGTGGGAGGTTTTGTCAAGTCTTTTTTTTAATTATTTTAAAATAAATTTTTATTCCGCAGTTTTCTGCGCTAAACTAATTAAAATAAATTTTTCTCTTGACAAGATTGAAATACGGTGTATAATAGATATTAGTATCTAATACACCCCCCTCTATATCTATTAGTATTATAAATAGGTTTCGATTGTAATACATAATGGTTTATTTTTTCTAAAATTTGCTCACTAGTGCATATAATTAGAGGACCCCTCCCCCATGGCCCTGGCGTTCCCCCTTTGTTCTTCCCCATATATATAAATATATCTTTATATGTGCAACAATACGTGTTCCCCTAGGAAAGAACAAAAGGGGAACAAGAGATTATGCATACATAAACATATCTTTATATGTTAGTCTGGTTATCTTAGGGGTATATCAATTCGATATATGACGGGGTGGAGTATACTGGACCAACATAGGGGTACTGGGATGGTATATGCTCGCTTGATATATATCATTCCGATATATGGTAGTTCGTTATATATCAATATGATAATCCCATATCATATAAGGATATGTTTATATGTACAAATATACATAAGCTGATTTCAATTAGGGCGCCAGAATTAGAGAACAAAGGAGGAACATGAATTTTGTTTGTTAATGATATCAATGACTTAGCAGGATGTTCCTATTATGTTCTAAAAAAAACGACATATAGGTCAGTAGTACTGCTCCATTTCCTGTTTTTTGTTCTTATATCTTGTTTAGGTTGGAAACGGGGATATTCCCCACGGGCCGCCCCCCTTATGCGGGCGATAGGAGACTGTTATGTCTCGCAGAGAAAAGCGGGCCGCACGTCTTAAGCGGCACCATATTGACCGCCACTGGCGGAACATGCTGGGCTATGCTAGTCGGGCTGATTTGAAACGCCCGATTGCGAATAAGGTCAAAAGGAAATTACCGCCTGCATAGTGCAGGCTACATATGGGTGACGTCCCACCCTGCCTAATGCGAAGCGGATGTTAATGGAGGTATCTAATGGATACTATCAGAGACTACACTATTGCAGTAATCAAAACGACCAAGCCGTCAGACGGGTGGACCATGCGGAACATCCAGGCCCAAGCGGTCGAAGTATTCCCACATTGGGAAAAGGACTATGTGTATAGTGTAGTTCGTAACGCAGTATTACAACATTGCAACCAATAGGAGAACAGAGTGAGAACAAAGCTGAAGGCATTTACTGCCGACATATATCGGGTACGCAAATACAAGAAAGCGTACAAGGTATACCGCACGGCCCGTGGATGGGCTATTACTATCCATAAGGCTTATTGGTATTTTAATACCGGCAAGCCATTCCACAAGACTGCTAAGGCAGTAGTGGACATAAGGGGCGAGGAAAGCGTGGAGACTAAGTACATTCGACTAGCTCCCAAGTCATCCTCGTTACGTTGGCGTCAAGTAACTTATAGACGCCTACGCAAAATGCGATATGCCAATGGGTGAATTGACACAAGCTATAAAGCTACAGGTGTTCAATAATGGTGGACATCCATATTGG
>Ga0208030_1001616_pt1 | contig 12390 bp, 1 predicted proteins | sample MalvirDeepMed_M9_FD_184246 | JGI IMG/M metagenome (GOLD analysis project Ga0208030, IMG submission 184246) | Marine viral communities from the Global Malaspina Expedition - Malaspina viral metaG DeepMed_M9 (SPAdes) (version 2) | ecosystem: Environmental > Aquatic > Marine > Oceanic | place...
ATTGGGGATCATACGGCGCAGCTGGAACAGCTTCTTATGAATATATTTTTGTTAATGGTGGCCCTCATGAGGGTTCCGGTAAAAGGGTGTATCTTGATCCGGATACTGGCGAAGCTAAATATCGAAAAAATGCAAACATTTGGGATACCTCAAAAAACAGAGAGTGCAACCTTAAAATTGGCGGTACCGACGGAAACACAGTAGAATTTTGGCTTAAAAAAGCCGCCTTCGATACTGACGCTACTGAAAAAGAAGTAATTTTTGATATTCATACGACTTCTTCGATTTCTTCAAGCGCTGATTATGGCCGTTTAAGAGTTGAAATGACTGGCTCAAAAGGATCCGGCGGTACCGGAGGCGCGCCGTTTCTTATAACATATATGTCGGGCACCGCTGGTTTTGCAAATCAAGCTATCGGAAGTTCAATAACAAGCGCTTCTATCGCAGATGATAGTTGGCATCATTACACTTTTAGATTCAAAAACACCGGTAGTAATGTAGTTGCTGATTTGTTCATCGATGGCGCTCATAATCACCGCGTTACAGCTGGTACAACTGTCGATTATGTAAGTGGAACCATTGTTGGAACATTGGCTGCGCTAGCTACTTACCCTTCTGGTACTGAAGCCGGCGCACCACAAGCTTATAAAGGCTGGGGTAAGCTTTCTGGCTCTTTAGACGAGTTCAGATACTGGAAGACTTGGAGATCATCTGAGCAAATTCAAACACGCTGGTTTGATCAAGTTGGAGGAGGTACTAATACTGATGAGGCTAATACTCATTTAGGAGTATATTATAAATTTAATGAAGGCATTGCATTGGCCTCTTCTATAGATTCCACTGTTTTGGACTATTCCGGCCGCGTGAGCAATGGTACATGGACCGGATATAATTCGAATTATTCGCGCAACACAGGGTCAGCTATTGATGACGCTAATGCCACTATGACTAACTTTACCGGCAGTGAGTTTCGCGATCCTATTTTATATGCAACTCAGCCAGACGTCGCATCTTTTTTAACAAACCAACGAAATAAAGGTAAACTGTACGATTATACAAACCCTTCTAACTTATACTATAGTATTCCTACATGGATCTTAGAAGAACATGACGCAAACAATCCGAATGATGAAGGGTTGATAGGCAATTCTCTTTGGAACTTAATTCAAATTTTAAGTAGCTATTTTGATGATGTGGCCGCGCAGATAAAGTCGATACCCAGCATAACTCAGCCTGATTATCGTTCAGTTGTTAGTGGAACTATTGCTGCTAAGCCTATTCCTTTTATGGATAGAGCTTTAGAAGGAAAAGGGTTCGTTTCTCCGGAAATATTCTCAGGATTAGATGCTTTAGAGGCATTAGAAAATAGAGATAATAACAGCTTATATACTCAAAAGATGTATGATGTTAAAAACACTATTTATCAAAACATATATAATAACCTGCAGTATATTTATAAATCAAAAGGTACAGAAAAATCATTTAGAAATTTAGTCCGTTGTTTTGGAATTGACGATGAAATATATAAATTTAACGTTTACAGTAATAATGTTGAATATATTTTTAGAAATAATTATAGGTCGGTCGCTGAAAAGCATAAATTAATTAATTTTAATACCATAGCAAATAGCGATGGTACCATATATCAATATTCCAGTAGTTTAAACCCCAACTCTACAAAAACATATATTGCAGCTAGTGAAAATTATGATAGTTTTACTTCGCCTGAAGCTAGTTTACCTTTTAGTGTAGAGGCAAATGTAATTTTCCCCTTTAGAGGGCAGAGTTACGGAGATGCATCATTGTTGCTTCCTAATGCCACAAAGAGAGAAAACAATTACCCAATTATGCAAACTGCTAGTTTGTTTGGGCTACATACCGCCATAGACACCGATCCGGGCGAAACCACATGGGCTGATAACGATTATGCCAACTTTGTTGTAAAAGCAATTAAACCGGAACTTTATACAAATAAAGCTTATTTTGCTCTTACGGGCACAGCCGGCGGTTTTATTCATCCTGAACTTATTTCTTCGGAATATAATGATGTATATAATGATACTAATTGGAGCTTTGGTGTATCTTTGTACCCTCAAAAATATCTCAATGCTAATCAAATTCCAGGCACTTCTGGATCAGCACATGGCACATATGTAGTTGAATTTTCGGGAATTCAAAGCATTTTGGATGTAACGATTAATGAATTTACTGTAAGTGGTACTATGGACGGCGATCAAGCTATTAAATTTATGGCGTCTCCAAAAAGATTATTTGCCGGCGCTCACAGAACTAATTTTACCGGTTCATTATTAAACAGCAGTGAGGTTAAATTTAACAATCTGAAAGTATGGCAAAATAAATTAAGCATTTCAGATTTAAAAGTGCATTCAGCAGATCCAAACAATTATGGTTTAGCCGATCCAGCACAGAACGCTTATTTGTTTAACTCTTCGATAAATAAAGTATATGTTCCCAACAAAGAAACACTATTATTGTATTGGAACTTCGATAATGTAACTGGTTCTGACGCTAGCGGAGAATTTATTGTAGAGGATCTTACTTCGGGTTCTATTACTCAAACCCCAAGATATGGGTGGCTATCTGAAATTAACAAGCAACAATATCTTGGAAAAGCGTATGAATTTGAAGCATCAAGTACAGAGGTGTCTGTTTTAGATGAAATCATAACAGCTAGACCAAACTTACCAGAAGTTATTGGTAGTGGCGATATGATTACGGTGATGCAAAATGATGATATATATTTTACTAGAGATAAGAGACCTACTTTCTTTGACTTATATGTAGAAAAAAGTTTATATCAAAATGTTTCTCAAGAAATGTTAAAATTTATGGCCGGCGTTGTAGATTTTAACAATCTTATTGGCCATCCAGTTGATATTTATCGTCATGAATATAAGTCATTGGGAATATTAAGAGAGTCATTTTTCCAAAGATTAAAAAGCGCTCCGGACGTTGATAAATATATTGAATATTTTAAGTGGTTTGATATTGCTATTGCTTCAATGATTCAAAAAATAGCTCCTATGTCCTCGGGATTAGATGAGAGACCTTTGAGAACCATTATTGAATCTCACATATTAGAAAGAAGCAAATATCAGAACAAATTCCCAACATACGAATTTAAGCAATCTGACCCTGAAGGTAGTTTACTTGGCGTTAATGAACTGCTCTATGATTGGGAATTTGGAAAAGCTTCGTTATATAACGACGATAGGATTCTTTCCGCGCCAGGTCCATATTCATTATTGTTTAATGGTGTTAACTCTGAGGTCCAGATAACTGATAGCGATCTAGATTATACACCTGATGATGATGATCGATCTTGGTCTATTTGGTTTAAAGGCGGCGGTAATGCCCTTAATCATCTATTTGTACATGGAGAAACGGTTGCCTCTGTTGCTATATACGTTACTTCCGCCGGCGTCCTTTATTTCAATGATCTAGATGGCAGCTATGTTTCTTCAGGCGCGACTCTGGATTTAGATCAGTGGAACAATGTAACTGTTACCATAGATAAGTCAGGCGGCGTGGGCGATGGGGTCCAGAAGGTATATGTTAATGGCGTACTCGTGGTCACGGACGCTTTTGTCACTACAGGCGCTGCAACCGGTCAATTGACTATTGGCGCTACCGCGTTCTCCGGGCATAAATTGAAGGGTAATGCGGATTGGTTTACTTATTGGACAAAACTCCTTTCTGGCGATGAGGTAGAAGAATTATATAATAATGGAAAACTTTTCAATTTAGAAGATTTCTCGGCATATTCTGATATTAAACTTTGGTGGAAATTGGGTGACGGACCTGGTGGACTCGCTGATGATTTTTCTGGAAACGATTATAATGGTACTCTTTTTGGAGTAACCCTCCGGTCGACAATTGTACCAGATTATGAAGGTTCATCTGCAAGAAAAAATAATTGCCTTTGGCTTGATGAAAGAGCATCAAGGACTGGCCAACTTATAACTTCTGGCGACGCCGCGGTCGATGCTGATCGCGATACTATTTTAACAGTTTTAAATAATCAGAATAATGCTACTGCTCCTAATTTAAGTGGCTCAGATGGCGCCTATGAAGGATCGACATTTGCTATTAGAAGGTTCGCTCGACCATATAAATTATCTGCAGCTGCACAAAAAGAAATTCATGGCGGTAGCAATACTTATGAAAATAAAAAAATAGGTTTTTGGGATGCTATTCGCCAACGTCCCACTCCTGACGGCGCCAGTGAAGGCGCTATTATCGCTATAGAGCCTACTGATTCTTCGTTAGAAAGCTTTAAAAGTTGCGATGATGATTCAGCTTTAAGACTGGGAAAAAGAAAATATTCTTTTTCAGCTCAAACTAGTATTGACGGCAATTCATTTACTATTAATGATAAATATAAAGGTGATTTGATATTACCATTTAGTCTTTATAGTTCATCGATAAACAATGATGGATCACGACGAGGCGGTGAAGAGTGGAAGCTTTCAGATTTTCAAGCTAATTTAGACATTACTAATTTACATAGTGACGCTTATGGCCCATTTAATGATGTTCCAATGCAAGGACCGTTTACTGAAAAATATGTTGGGGGCCGGCCATATAGACACGTATTTAGTACTTTTACTAGGCGATGGCCCACTGATGCTCCTCAAGGGGAAAGATTAGAAGGCTGGATGTTGAACGCTAGTTCTGGAAAATTAGTCCTTGTTAATCCGGATACCCCCAGTTCACCTTATTTTCGTAATGAAATAGCTAAACGCCCCGTTAATATTGCGAATATTCAACAAACGACCGGAGCGGTTACTGCGGATTATATTAACCCTCTAAGTGCAACTATTATTGGTAATTACTCCAAGGGTTACGAGATAGTGATGACTAATGGCCGCTCTATTAATAATAGATATATGGCGGAAGCTGATGGAATAGTTACAGGAACCGTAACTTATTCTCCAATAGTCTCTGGCTCTGTTGAATTCCCACTCCCCAGAAGAGATTTAACTGGTAGCAATAGTTTTGTTATCGTTAATAGGTTCTCGTCACCTGGCGATCCAGCAACAATGGGCGAAGGTATGTTAGACCTCGCAGCTGCCGAATATAGCGTTTATAATGCTCTTCCTTGGCGTAATTTAAGCGTAAGAGAACCTTTGGATGAACTTTATTCTGATCATTGTAAACAATTTGGGTATTTTAGTGATGCATTCAACTCATCTAGTTGGGCCCAAGCGATACGTTCTGGTCTCAAAGCTGTTGACTCTTATCCCGGTACAAGTGGATCAGTTAACGAAAATTATTATTATAAAGCCGGCACTTATGCTGATGCTACAGCCTCATTCCACAAGATTAATAGAAATGGAAGATTACAGCCTTATCTTTCTGAATATTCTACATTTGAGTATACAAATACGCACGTGTTGTCACTTGATGGAGAAGATAATTATGCTAATATAGGCAGCCCCGAAACTTGGGATGCTATTATTGGAAATGATACTGCGGGGGGGTCTAATGAAACATACACTCTTTCTGCTTGGATTTGGGCTACGTCATTAGGCCATAGCGGAGGAGGTAGTTATCCGACAGTGTTTGATTTTGGGACTCAAGATATTTACTTTTTAATCGCTGCGACCGGCCGGTTATATTTCGGCCAGAAGTTTACCGGAGCGACGGGGATCTGGAAGACTGACGAAGACACTATTGAAACGGAGACATGGTACCACATCGCTGTTACTTATGACGCAACTGATCCCGATAATGATCCTAAAATATATGTTAATGGCGTATCAGCAACAGCGGCTGTACATGGTAGCCGAGCGACAGGGGACAATTTCGGCATTGCAGCTACTGATTGTTTTATCGGCCAACGTGCGGACGGATCGTTTAATTTTAGTGGTTATATCGATGAACCGAGCATATGGAATGGCGTTTTAACCGATTTAGAAATATTAGAAATTTATAATGGCTATTATCCGCCAGATTTTATTACAAGAAGAGGCGTGGGTAATTTAAGTAACCATTCAGCAGTTAGTAAGCTTGTTTCTTGGTGGAGAGTCGATACTTCGCCTGGAACTACTGAATTAACAGATGACCATGGTTCAAATGATGGTACACTAGAAGACTCTGCAATGCGCGTCAGTGCAACGGGAGACGCTGAGTTGCAGCCGGTAAAAACGTATGTTCCGCTGATTCATAAGCGATACGACAACTGGTTTGTCCAACACCAAATCCCACAAACCGATCTTCAATATGCTTGGATTACAGCAAGTGTTATAAATGGCTATACCGGTCCTGCAGCTTATGGTTTTGAGAAGCCTGATTTTAGCAATGCTAGTTTAGCTTCAACAGACCTTACGTTTGTAAGCGCGAGTTCTATTAAAAGCTTTGTGGTGCCTGGGCTGTACCCGCCGGGGGAGGGCCGTTTTTTTGCGAGTTCCGAGCCGGTGCCCGCCTTGTACCAATATCGCATCCCGGTGGACTTTGTTGGTTTAAACACTCTTGTATATGAACCTATTACATCTAGCACAAATGTGTTGGGATATCCGAGTTTAGAAGTGCCCGCCATCTCTACCGCGTTTTATTCTTATAGAGGTGGTTTAGTAAATTATTTATCATATAACGGTTCTATAAACATCCCGCAGAAATCAACATATATATTAAATGGACTACTCTTACACCGCCAAGGCCCATATGGTTGGCCTTCTTGGAAGCAAGTTCGTGGAGAGCAGCACCCAATTGTAAGAGCACATAGACAAGAAAATAGACTAAGTTATTTAGATCGAAAGGTCGTCTACTTTGACGACGGCACTTCGATAATAAACACTAGACAAATTGCTTCTGCAATTGAGCCTCCGATAACAAGCAAATTTAAGCCTTTGCGCCATAATTTAAAAGTAAAACTTAACGTCTCGCCGGCGCCCGGCACACCAGAAGCCATTGAAGCTGCGATTGCGGAGGCGCAGGGGATTTTCGCCCCCTCCCAGGATGTGAGCATTGATCATACGTATTTAAACAATCTAGCATATTTTACTGATCATGCTAGCGATGGCGTTAATTTAGATCAAAAGATTTTATCTAATCGCAACAAACCAATTACACAGCAAACACTGGATGCTATAAATTATTATTTATTGAGTGGAAAAGTCCCCAAACGTTTTAACCCTATAGCGGGATTTAGGTCTTTGCAAATAAAAGAAACCATTTACCCTAAAGGCCAATACACTTATTTATCCGGAACGCGCGCACGACTTTTATATCAAAATAATTATTGGAGGGATACAAGAGAAAATAGAAAATTGGATAGAGGATCTTTGGTAAACGATTTAAATAATCTTCAACCGTTTTTGCCTAGTCCCTTAGATGCTACATTGTTAGAAGCAGGAATGGGCATTTCGGCTAGTATTTGGCCTTTAGATGCTAGGTATAATTTTAGCACTGCTAGCCCCGGGAGAATTAAATCGGGAACTTTAGAAGGTCAGGCCGATATTGGTGATCTGGCCGATAGTTTACCAATTGTATCCGGAACGAGTGATATTGCTGGTATATTACAAAATGCTTCTATTCCTTATAGTTGCGATGTTTTTGTTAAACCGGCGCTCTTGCCTGGTTTTTCGCTTGGAGGAACACTTCTTCCTCAATATAATAGAAGAATTGCCGGTGTTATCCCACAAGATACTACTCATGAATATAAGTTTGGGGACACTAAGTGGGAAGCTGCAGATCAATCAGGAATTAAACCATTTTATGATACATATGCAGATTATGTCGATGATATAAAAAGAGTTGGCAAAGATCATGGAATATTGCCTGAGTTTAGAATATCAGAACACATGGACTTTTATTTAAATCAAAAAGGCGGCAATTTTTTAGCTAAGAATACCGCTTCGTTTACCATAACCGGCTCAGTAGTTTCTTCTAGCGCTCAAGGATCAACCTTTTATAAGAGGTATTCTCATACTGATTTTTTAAAGACATTTAGAATCGTTAATGGTGATTATCAACACATCGGCCGATCAAATAAAATAACTTTATCTGTTGATGCTTTAATTAAATTTTTACCTTATGATGGATTTTATCCCGCTGATAGAACAGTTCAATTAGCTAAATTATTTTGGGAAAGTTATACTGGCAGCATTGCTGTGACTGGTACGCTGTACCCTCTCAATTGCGAGCTGCCCTGTCCCACCACGAAGCAGCACAAGATCGGGGATGGGGTACCCCCCGAGTCGGCCAATTGGATTAATCCTGTTTGGAAATCACTTTTTGCCCCCGGCATATTATATAACAGTATTAAATCGGGCCTGGCGGTTGATTATCCGGTACATACTTCAAATAATGATGGGTTACCTATACAGATCAGTGGGTCTCCCAATCAGAGAAATGGCTATGGATTCTTAGAAGATATTCCCCGAATAGCAACATATTTTGATTATAGAGTGCCTTTTGAAGCCTTAGCAAACCCTGAAGGTTATATTGGCGGGGTGTCTATTATTAATAATGAGCCTCACCCCAGCGCAAGTTTTGATTTAACAGCTTCTCTCGCAACTTCTGGAAAAAATAATTATAAACTAGCTATGAATAACTTTTTAGCGTCTACGATTCAGTTTTTCAAGACCAACGGTAAAATGACCACATTAATTTCCAGACCTCTGGAACAAGCATTTGATACTGATAAAGAATATGTGATGCGAATTGTTTGTCACGCCCACGGCCCATATACGCGGTTTGCGGATTTAGCTAACTATTTTACAGCCGATGGCCTCACTGAGAGATGGTGCTCTGCGTCATACATTTTTAACCCACCGAGTCTGGTGATGTATGCTCAAACGGGAACTTTGACAGGAGATTTATATTCTGTTCCGCCTTCACAGGCTGATTATTATGGTTCGGCTTTTGGTCCTCCTATACAAGATGAGAGTATGGCGATCAAATTCCCCGAAGGCCTGGGCAACCGCGGCGCTTTGTTTGGAAGCGCTTCGTATGGAGCATTTACACCGCCTTATTATGATGGATATAGTCATATAGAACTAACTTATAAGCCCACATTTGCTGAGCAATCATTAGAGGAAATTATGACTGAGTTAAGAGCGACCGCGACCTACTTCAGATTTCCGCAGACGATGGATTACCTGCCCGATGAACCCGGGTCGGTGATCAAGAGCTTGATGAATATTACTGCTAGTATAAATTGGGACACAGTAATAAAACAAAAAGAAGTAACTTTTGATGCAACTGGTAATCCTGTTTTCGTCGGAGGCGATTCCGCCGGGGACACGCATGTTTGGGTTATTCAGCCAAAATGGGAAACTCCTGTTCTTAATTTTAAAGACGTCGAAGTTACTTTACCTCTTACTGGGTCTGGTTCGGTGGCGAGAGGAATGTGGCATCAGTATGGCTCAATTCCAAAAAGCTCTGATGAAGGCATTTTCTTACAAATTCAAGATTTAGATCCAACTGAATATGGAGCTAACAATCCTCACTTAACAGCTTCTTTAGCAGATATATTAGGATTCAAAAAAGAGCCTGTTGCTATTGGGAAAATAGCAGAAACAAAAACTATTTCAGAAGCAATTGTTGCTATACCATTTTATAAAAGACAAGGGAAACAGATTTTCTTTACTATTCCATCGCAAACTATAGAGCTTGCTGAAGCTGTTATTAATAAGACTAGTGATTCAGCCCTGTACAAGAACATAATTGCTAACCATCCAGATTTAAAGCCAGATCTGGCAGTGATAGAGATGGTTAAAAAAATGAAAAAATTTGTTATTCCGCCAAGATATGACTTTATATCTAATAAGCCGGCGCCAACCAATAGTAATAAGCCATTTGCTATGTTTATTTTTGACTTTAATGTTGATTTAGATCAACAAGATTTAGCAAATATTTGGCAGAATTTAAGTCCGGATATAGCTACAACAGCTCAAATACGAAACGCTTCTCTTCCGGCTAGTATTTTTGCTGCTAGTGATGAGAAAGGTACCGGCATGATGGAGTCAGATCTGTTCCAGCTGGGCGCAGACAATGTTCAGTGGTTGGTGTTTAAGGCAAAACAGCGCGCCGCATATAATTACTTTGCAATGACTGCTGATTCAGCCCATGATACGAACTTTACATTTGGTTTTGACATCGGTGATCCAGTTGGAGAAAAAAACTTTACACCAAATTATAGTTATAACTGGCCATATGATTTCTTTAGTTTAGTTGAATTAGCGAAAATCGATGCAGAGGTGAATATAGCTCCTCCGGAACCACCTCCCGGCCCCGGAGGTGGCGACTTAGGGGCAGTCGGGTCGCGTCAAGGCCGGCCGGTACCGCGCGCTGAGTCAGTCTATATACCGACCGAACCATTTCCTGATTTAGAGCTAGAGACGGAGCCCCCATTTGGCCCGCCAGAGCCTGGAGGGATATAAGATTTAATGAGTTATTTAGACCCAAAAGAAAGAGTTATAGACTTACAATTAACTTCTTATGGAAGATATCTTATTTCTATAGGAAAACTAAAGCCGGTATATTATGGGTTCTTTGATGAAGATATTATTTATGACGCTGAATATGCGGGTGTAGAGACTGAAGAACAAAGCCAGATTGAACCAAGAGTTCAAGAAAATACACCAAGATTCGCAGCACAAAGCACATTTTCTGCAAGAGAATTAGCAGTGTTTGGCGGAAGCCCTAATGTTATTAATGACTTAATTATTGGTCAAGATATAGAAAATTTGAAAGAAGTGGATAAACAAATTCTGCAAACAAAAATCAAAATACAAGAGGGGCCAGAAGGAACAGAAGTATTACAACAGCCGTTAGGCAAAACAAATCCGTTTTATCAATATGCTCCAGCTTGGAATGTGTCTTTTCTTAAAGCACCTTTATCTGCTTCAGTCGACTATCAAACTCTAAGTGGGTCTCGTGGGACAATGTACAAGAATATTCCCCAATTAGATGTAGATATACAATATTCTATTGTAAGAAACGGGCCCAATTCAGAACAAGCATCTCCTATTGATGGCGGTGGACTCGGCGGTATGGGCCAGCCGCCTGGAGATATTGTACTTGAAAGCATAATAACTTTTGATGATGGTTCAACAATAGAACTTGAACAAGACGCTTTAATATTACGAATTGAAGAAAGTAATGCATTTTTTGAAAAAGATAATTTTGAAATAGAATGTTACACTTTTGATAGAGATGACGATGGTAACGTTATCAATTTAACTCCTTTAAATTTTTTAACGACACTCGGCAGTGATAGCGGTATCGGCAAAGAAGGAACTGTTGAACAATATTTAAGATTTGAAGTAGATGAAGAAATTCCTGCTGAAGATATATGCCCTCTGATAAAAGATGACAAAATTAACCAAGTATATCAATCCAAGATGTTTGATTGTGGTGATTTTATAGAAGAAGAAAGAGAAGATATATATGCAGAAGAAGATGATACAGAGGATATTTGCGAATGATTTCAATTGACAGTTTATCTCATAATTTACTCCCGAATGTGTATGTAAAAAACATTACGTTAAATAGTAAATTTAAGACTCAAGAAACTAATAATAGCAATGCTGGGTATTCGAGTGGACTCCCAAGTACTATTGGTGCCGATCCTAATATAATAACCACTCCTACACAAACTATTAGTGATATTGCAATGGCTAATTTAACTTTATCTATAAAGTTTGTAAAAAACATGAACAATCAATCTAGCATCTTACAACTTTTAGGTGATGAAATATCAGAATATGTTAAAGTATATGTACATGCAATAACAGACAAAGGAACATACACCAACGCGTTAAAGAATAAAGATAAAGCTGCTTTAACAACCAAGTGGCTCGACGGCCAGCAGTACAAATGGTTTCCTTTTGGAAATTTTTTGCCTCAAAACTACGGATCCGGTGGAGCCAAATTTACTCTTCCCGAAGAATTATTAGATGACGGTACTATACTAAATGAAGGAATAATAAATACCCTTTTTACGTTTCCAAAAAATACTTCCTTTTTGGGTTTTATAATTTGCCTAGCAGTGGACCATGAGGATTTAGATGAGATATTGATGGGCAGTATAACTGCAGATATTCTTATATTAGATGGTGTATTTCAAAATGAAGGATTACTATTTACAATTGCTCCTGCAGCTGCTGGTCAAAATTCCGAGGCTCTTTCTGCATATGGTAAACCGGGCGATGTTTGGGCCGGGGATGTCCACCTTTCAGATGGTAGATTTATGGCCGGCGCAAAGCATGGAAACAAACCTCATCCATATCTAAATTATCAGATAGTCCCAGCTAGTAAATTTGTTGATAATCGCGTATCAGAAAAAGTTGAAAGAAACATTATTAATGTAACCAAAACACTCGAAAAAGTAAATTCTTTAACATCTAGATACACCAATAG
>Ga0208030_1001617_pt1 | contig 12390 bp, 18 predicted proteins | sample MalvirDeepMed_M9_FD_184246 | JGI IMG/M metagenome (GOLD analysis project Ga0208030, IMG submission 184246) | Marine viral communities from the Global Malaspina Expedition - Malaspina viral metaG DeepMed_M9 (SPAdes) (version 2) | ecosystem: Environmental > Aquatic > Marine > Oceanic | place...
GAAAACGGATGAAGCGCTTGATCCAGTGGCAGTACGTCTGTTCAGTCTTGTAGGCCATATTTCGGCTACGAATCAGTGTGCGCAGCTGATCCATAAAGCGGGTAGGGTTGTCTGGCAACTTTGGTGGTACATCCAAAATCATCGGCTCAGCCTCCATGCTGTTTATTTATACAGCATTTTAGGCCTACTTTTGGGTTATTTCACGGTGAAAAACGGAGATATACGACAATTGTCGCAAAACTTCGTAAATTTTGTGCCAATGAGCTGACAACTCTATGAAAGATATGGAATAGTCGTTGAGGATCTATTTCAGATAAGCGAACAGGTGTACTGGGTGAAACTTGACAATTGACGCTTATTTTCAGACTGGGCAGTTGTTGAGCATTTTAATTCATTGAAAATAAAGGAAATTATGGTCAGTGACATCTGGGCGCATGGAAATAGGCGCGTTTTTGGTAGATGTCATTTGTCGTTGAATTAGCTGTTATGTAGAAAAGGAGTTTGAGCATTGAGCAATTGGAAACTTTCAGAATCTTATGACTTTGACGGGCGGGAAGTTCGCTATGACCGGTTGGGCGAAGGCCCGCCAATGGTCCTTGTTCATGGAACTCCCTGGTCATCATTCAATCTGCGACATTTGATACAGCAACTGTCCAACAAGTACACGGTCTATTTTTTTGATTTGCTTGGCTATGGCCAATCTTGTACGGCGGAAGGCGACGTGTCGCTGGGTGTGCAGAATAACGTTTTGGATAGCTTGCTTACTCATTGGGAGCTGGAAGACCCAATTATTGTCGGTCATGACTTTGGTGGCGCTACCGCGCTCAGAGCTCATCTTCTCAATGAACAGTCTTTTAAGAAGATTATTCTGATTGATCCGGTCGCAGTCTCTCCTTGGGGCTCGCCATTTTTTCGCCATGTAAACAAGTATGAAGCTGCTTTTTCAGGGCTCCCAGACCATATTCACGAAGCTGTGGTCCGATCCTACGTGCAAACGGCTGCTTTCAAGCCACTTGGTGAGGCAACGCTAGAGGGAATCGTTTCGCCGTGGACTGGCGAGCAAGGCAAGACAGCTTTCTATCGTCAGATGGCGCAAGCAGACTCAAAATATACCGATGAGGTCCAGTCGCTTTATCCTCAAATTACTACACCTACCTTGATTCTTTGGGGACGGGAGGATAGCTGGATACCGCTGGACCGAGGAGAAAAGCTTCACGGCTTGATTCCAGGATCGGTTTTTCGCGTGATTGATGATGCAGGCCACCTCATTATTGAAGAGAAGCCTGATAAGGTGGTGCAGGAAATTTTGGATTTTTGTGCAGACTTCGAAACTACATAACCAGTCGCTCAAGTTCGTTCCCGGCCTTGCGGCCGTCCACCGGACGGCCCTGTCGGGCCGCCGCTTAGCTATTCGTTATGCGTGATGAACTGCCTGGCATTGCGCATATTTTATAGACCAGGCTCAGAAAGAGGAACTTAGCTATGGCAGACCAAGTCCTGAAAGATCGGAATGGCAACAAAATCGGCTCGATTGAAGTTCGAAGTGATGGAAAGCAAATTGGTAAGGATAAAAACGGAAACAAAAGGGGTGAGTACGATCCGAAAAACAACGTCACCAAAGATAAGAACGGTAATAAAGTAGGTGAAGGAAATCTCCTTTCCACACTAATTACCCAGATCTGATCTTGGTGCCCCCACCGTTTCGAGCGAGTGGGGGCGCACCTCGCTAAAAGGCATAACCAGCCGCTTAACCGGACGCCAAAAGCTTGGCGCTTTTGGTTCCCTCCGCTTCGCTCCGGCGCCGGTTAGCTTCGCGTTATGGGCATTGGCCATCGTAAATCTCATCGAGTTCAATTCTGGAGGTACATGGGCCGTCTTGGTAGAATTTTGCCGGCATAGGAAGATGCCGAAGAGTCATTGCAAAAAGGAGAACGGAATGCAATCAGATGACAGGGAATACATAGCTGCTGTAATCAATTTTTTCTGGCAAGGTTTGGCACAACCTCACTCAGTGAACGAGAATGCAGCAAAAGTGATGTACGAGGCCCTTACCGAGGCGCAGTCATGTACTGCTTCTATAGATTTAGTTCCAAGACCGACTTACACGCCAAGCATTAATTACATAATCAAAGAAATTGCAAAAATTGGGCAACGCATAATTTCCGGAGATACCTCTTTGTACAATATGTGCCGGGATCAAGTTGCGGCGAATTATAAAACTCATATTCGCGCGGCATTGTGGGGCCTTTAATATGAAAACACTTTTTGTTTTTATGATTATGTCAATTATTCCTCTGTCTTTGTGGGCGAGTGGAAATGATTTGCGTGTAGTTTACGGAGAACTCGATTTCTATATTCCCAGCAATCCTAGCGTGATTGGATATCTTGGAACAGATAGCGAAATTCTAATTGCAAAATATAGCGACGAGCCAGGGAAAAGTATTATTGGCTTCAGTTTAGATAAGGAGGTAAATACTGGTGGCTGTGGCCCGAGGGTTTTCTTTAAATCTGTGCTAGGCAAAGACGCATCTGAATGTGACGAAGAGGCTGTTGAGTCTTTTCGTTACGTTTTTATGAAAAACAGAGATTCGGGAACTTGGCGAAGTGGCAATAAAGAGATTTTCTACTTTATCGGGTCTGATAAATCTACGGTATTTTTATTAGAAGAAGGTTTCGGCAATAAAACATATAAAATAGAGTCGAATTTTTTAAGTAAAAAGGAAATCAAAAAAATATTCGCCAGTCACCTTTAATTCCCCTGAATCTGGTTTCGGTTATCACTCTAAAGCCCATAACCAGTGCAGGCACGGCGACGCCCACTACATTGCGCCTTCGGCTCCATTCCGTGGGCGCGCATGCTGCAAGCGTTAAATGCCTGGCTCCGGCGGTTTTGGGTTTGGTGTTTGGCCGCGGCTTGGCAGTGGTTATCGGGCAAAACACAGCCGCCAGTCAGTCACAGGTTTTGGCTGGTAGCTCGGTGTTAAGGTTGCGGGGCAATCCGGCGTAAATTCCGTGCATCATTTGCGCATAGGGTGTTCTGGTTCCTAGCGCCATGGATTGGGTTGGTGCAACGTATCGGGAGTAGGCATTCAGGTTTGGGTGCCACAATAAAGTGCCGGGTAACCGGCATCTAACAATTCGCATCAGTACGCGGCCTGCGGCCGCCGGACGCCCTTTACGTGGCTCCTTCGTCGCCACTCCAAGGTCGCCGCTGTGCTCCGCGTTAAATGTCACAAGGAGTCTGGGTCATGGATTGGCTAATCTGGGTTTCGGTAGCGGCACTTGCTATTGGGATTTGGCACGAAATTAATCGATTTCCCGCGACGGGTAATTCTCTGCGCAAACTTCAAGAAGCTCTCGATGATCTTCAGTCAGAAAACGAGGATTTGAAGCAGCGCCTGTCGACCCTTGAAGAAGACTATCAAGAGGTCTCTGAACAATTAGACCGAATTCGTGATCCTGCATATTGGCGGGCCATCGACGAAAAGGATGGGGAGACTCTGTATGAACTCGACAAGCAGCGTGGAAACATTTAACCAGTCATTCAAGTTCGTTCCCGGCCTAGCGGCCGTCCACCGGACGCCCTAGTCGGGCGCCGCTTAATATTGGCGTTATAAGCATTAGGGAAATTCGCATGATCAACAGGGCAGTTTTAGTTCTTTTGTTTTTATTATCGGGATCGGCCATCGCTGAGGAAAAGCCGCCTGAGCTTTGGTCCTGGTTTAAAGATCTGAGCAAATCCAAAGAGGCGTGCGAGATACAAAGCTCATATGCGCTGCAAGTCATAGGGCTCGAAAACCAGGTTGAGAATGAATACGGAATATACGGGAATGTAAGATCAAATCGTGTCGTCGTTAAATGTATAGAAATATCACCTACCCGAAGCAAGCTCATGGTTGCGGTTGCTGGGTATAATAGGGATTCAGTCGAGCTTGTGAGAAATAAAATCATTTCTTCAATTCAGTAATATAGAGCTTATAACAAGGCGCAGCAGTTCGCGGCCGATGGCCGCCGGACGCCCTTTCCGTGGCTCCTTCGTCGCCACTCCAAGGTCGCCGCTGTGCTTCAGCGTTATGTGTTACTGCCAAGAGGTCAATTTCATTGCCTGAGTTGAAAACAGTCGGTCTTTTTCTCGTTACCGCATTGGCAGAGATCGTGGGTTGTTATTTGCCTTACCTCTGGCTTCGTGAGGGCAAAACCATCTGGCTTCTGGTGCCAGGTGCGTTGAGCCTTGCAGCATTTGCGTGGTTGCTTTCGCTGCACCCAACCGCTGCCGGCAGGGTCTATGCGGCGTATGGTGGTGTGTATATTTTTATGGCGATTGTATGGCTTTGGGCCATCGATGATATTCGTCCCACCGCTTGGGATTTAGTTGGCTCAGCCGTTGCTCTGGTGGGTATGGCTATCATCATGTTTGCGCCGCGCACCACATAACCAACTGTTGTAGTTCGTTCCGGGCCTCCGGCCCTACACCGGACGCCCATTTCGCTGCGCTACATGGGCGCCGCTAAACAAGGGCGTTATGAGTGTATGGATCTCCTATGGAAAATGACCTCGTATTAGTGGCGCTGGATGTGGAGCAGATAGCCAAAGCGAAAGACGAAAATGGGAAGCGTAAGCAGATAACCCATGCGCTTGTCGTTGGAAACTACGGGGTGATGTTCGGTACTGAGAAGCAATGCATGAAGTATTACTCGGTCTGGAAGGATATCTTCAAGGACCTATTCGGCAAGTGCTACGAAACTGACCAGTACCATTTCACCACCTACACAAGCTCGGGCAATGTGGTGATGGACCTGATAGAAGAATCCGATAGACGCAAACCCAAGATAGATTTCATCGAAGAAGCGGTGAAGCGCGAGAAAAAAGGCTTTTGGGCCAAATTGTTTGGCCGCTAGCAAAACTCATAACCAGTAGTTGCAGTTCGTTCCGGCCCTGAAGGGCCTGCACCGGACGCCCTTTTCTCCGCTTCGCTACAAAAAGGTCGCCGCTGAACAATGGCGTTACAAAGCAAGGGAGAGCATTGAGTAATGATCGCCAGGGAATGGAAATGCCGAGTGCCTGAAACCCACAGCGATGGGTTCACGGGTTATCTTTATGAGACCGGCATTAAGGATTCTTCCGCAACATCGGGCTTTCTCGGTGCACAGATTCTCCGTCGTTCTCTCACAGGCAAAATTGAACTCACTCTCATTACATACTGGGACAACCTAGAGTCCATCAAGGCGTTCGCTGGCAACGATATTTCGCAGGCGCGTTTGTACCCGGAAGATGAGGTTTACGAGCTTGAGCCTGACCTTTCAGTGCAGCACTATGAAGTCATCGAGCATCAGTTTTCACTAGAGTTTCGGGGGTAAACGGGTGCTCTTGCTTTGTAACCAGTCAATCAAGTTCGTTCCGGCCTGCGGCCTCCACCGGACGTCCCTTTCGGGCCGCCGCTTATTTCAGCGTTAGCTGGGTGGCCCTTGGTCGTTTTGGGTGGTTTGGTGCCATCGGGCCTTGGCCGGTATCTGGCAGCAAAACCCGAATCAACGGTGTTCTGCCAAGGCCGTCAAAGTTCGTCGTCTTGCTGGTAGCTCAGCGGATTATGGTGTTGGTATAAAGGTAGGTGTTTGCGTTGCGGGGCTGTCCGCCGAAACCTGGTTCCTTGCTTACCTGCTACTCTGAAGTTCAGGTTCCTTCACCGCATCATTGGCGGTGGTTTTAGTCACAGTGCATCGGCAGTTGCCGGTGCCAGGGCTGCGGGGCAAGTCGTCATGTTGGTTGCCAGGGAATGGTCTTCAAAGTTACCCCCAGCTAACCAGTCGCTTAAGTACGTTCCGGCCTTTGGCCTCCACCGGACGCCCTTGTCAGGGCGCCGCTTAGCTTAGCGTTACAAAGCAAGGGAGAGCATTGAGTAATGATCGCCAGGGAATGGAAATGCCGAGTGCCTGAAACCCACAGCGATGGGTTCACGGGTTATCTTTATGAGACCGGCATTAAGGATTCTTCCGCAACATCGGGCTTTCTCGGTGCACAGATTCTCCGTCGTTCTCTCACAGGCAAAATTGAACTCACTCTCATTACATACTGGGACAACCTAGAGTCCATCAAGGCGTTCGCTGGCAACGATATTTCGCAGGCGCGTTTGTACCCGGAAGATGAGGTTTACGAGCTTGAGCCTGACCTTTCAGTGCAGCACTATGAAGTCATCGAGCATCAGTTTTCACTAGAGTTTCGGGGGTAAACGGGTGCTCTTGCTTTGTAACCAGTCAATCAAGTTCGTTCCGGCCTGCGGCCTCCACCGGACGTCCCTTTCGGGCCGCCGCTTATTTCAGCGTTAAAAGGGCACATCACCAGAGGGTGAGCCATGGAGATTGATGAAGAGAAAATCGATGAGGCCGTATTGGCTTTGCTATACCTGACTTTGCATGATGGCGGTCGGGCGTGGAAATCCTTTGATTGGGATGCCATGAATAGGCTTCATGAAAAGGGGTTTATTGAGAACCCGGTTGGTAAGGCAAAGTCTATCCTGTTCACTGAGGACGGCCTCAAAGAGTCAGAGCGCCTGTTTCAGAAACTTTTCGCCAAGGACTCGTGAACTTGGGTAGAAGGCCTTTTAACCAAGCGGTTAACCGGACGCCAAAAGCGTACCGCTTTTGGTTCCCTCCGCTGCGCTCCGGCGCCGGTTACCATCAGCGTTATGTTTTGGTGCCCTAGCATGAAACGGATTCTATGAAGGATATTGGGAGTCGAATTGAGAAAATTGAGGCACTACTCGAGGAGGGCGCAGTCAGCAGTCTCACCTATGCCGCGCTCGAATCTCGGTTCACCATTGAGCTCATCTGCTACGAGCGGTTGATGACTGCTTATGGCTACACGTCCTATTCCGATCTTCGAAAATGGCAACCAAAGGATGTTGTTCAACAAGTTGTACAGGAAGCCAATGAGTTAGCAGCGACGTCTCTCAAATTTTCAATATCCGCGACACCTGTAGATCCCAACAATCCGCCGCAATCAGTTACCGACTACGAGAACTTCGAATATGTTGAAGTTGGCACTCAGACAGGCTTCGATGTTAAAGAGATTGGGAGACTTTGGAATTCTCTTTCCGGCGCGGCACTCCATGTGCAGACACCGAGAAGTAAGGACAGTGATCTGTCGGTCTATGGTGATCCCGTAAAAATCAGAACCAAAGTGGAGAAAGCGCTCGATCTATTTAGAAAGGTTGCGGAGGGTAACCTTTTAACATCTAGTCCAGGCCCTGAAGTCTCTTACAAGTGTGATGATTGCGGAGCCACGATCAAGCGAAAAGTTGAGCTTGTTTACGATGGGATGGTGGCAAGTTGTAGTTCAGAAGCATGCAAGGAAAGCTACATTCTGACAATAAGTGAATCAGGTGTTGAGTTCGGCCGGCGGCAAAAATTGTTCCCTTGTGATGGGTGCGGCAAAACGATAGCGCTTCCTGCAAAACTAGCTGAGGGGCTCAGGATAGATCAGCTCCTGACAGCAGAGTGTGAGGACTGCGGCGAAAAGACAGAGATAGTGCTTCGACCATGTAAGGTCGTGCGCAGCAAAAAAACATAACCAGGCGCGTCACTCGGATGCCTTTGTCTCCGCTACGCTGCGCCAAAGTCACCGGTGCGCTTCGGCGTTATAAGTAGGTGGGAAGCATGGAAACTTCCGCATATCAAAATTTAAAGCTCGTTATCCTGGACGTTTTGAGCCTGTCCAAGGATGCGATCCATATACATATAGGCTTGCTAGTCTTCTTCCTGGCCATAGTGCTGTGGCGTCGTGGTCAACCTGATATCTTGGCTTTGCTTCCAGTGTTCCTTGTGGCAGGAGGAATGGAGGTTTTGGACCTGCGAGATGATTTGGGCTCGCTAGGCTATATGCGTTGGTCGGCAAGCCTTCATGATCTGATCAACACAACTTTCTGGCCCACACTCGTCGTAGTATTAAGCAAGTGGTTGATAAAGCGAGAAAACTTATAACAATGCCATGCACCGGATGCCAAACCTCCGCTTCGCTACAGTTTGTCACCGGTGATGGCTGGCGTTATAAGCCAAGGCCTCTGTCATTTTATGGTGGTTGGGTGCAAATGCCTTGGCGGTAAGTTCGGTGGTTATTTCTGATGTCGCGTCGTTGCCAAGGCCATCAAACTCCGCCCCGAATTTGGTCGCCAAGTTCGGCTTGTTGATTGGAGTCAGCCAGATGCTAAAAGTTGTGGGGCCGTTCTCCGCAAGTTTAGAAATGGTTGGGTAGTTTGGTGGTTTGTATCGGTGCTGGACCGACAGTATGTGTGGGACTTCTTTGGAGCACGCATGGGTGTTGAGGGGGTGACCTGCAACCATCGGGTGACCGGCTTCTAACCAGTGCGTCAAATACGTTCCGGGCCGACGGCCCTCCACCGGACGGCTTTTTCTCCGCTTCGCTGCGCAAAAGCCGCCGTTTACGCAGGCGTTATTGGCCCGGCATTCATGAGTTTTTTGCTGATGCGGTGCAAAGGCCTTGGCACCGGGATTAGTTGTAAGCCCGCTCACTCTGGTGATCGCCAAGGCCGGAAAATTCGCTGTCTGTTTTGGTTGCCGCAATGGTCAGCGGTGTTGGTATTCATGGCGTGCCCCAGTCGTGGGGCCGTTCGTCTTAAACGGTAATCGGGCCAGTAGCCTTTGCGTTCTGGTTCCTTTCGCCATCCGTCGAGTTGGTGCAAATTGTCCGGGAGAAGGCATGCGGCCTTTGATTCCAGACTTAACCACGGTGGTGAGCGGCCATTAACCAGGCGGTCAACCGGACGCCAAAAGCGTACCGCTTTTGGTTCCCTCCGCTGCGCTCCGGCGCCGGTTACCATCAGCGTTATGTGCAATAAGCACCAATGAAGGAGAGAAAATAATGCAAGCGTTGTTAGGTGTTGGTGGGTTTATCCTTTTTATGGGTTACGGTATTCTGCAAATAGTCGCAGGATATGTTGGTATTGATTTTCATTTCGGTGCTGTATGGGCTGGCGTAGCTATCGTTGCAGCTTTAATGTTTCGTTTCACACTCCCAATTACTATTGGTGCATTTTTCGGTGCAATGGATGTTTGGGGCTGGCACTGGGGTTTCGCTGCATTATTTGCTGCGCCGGGTTTGGCATTCTTAATACCGGGAGTTATTCTTTCAATTATCGAAGGCGTTAAAAAGTAATTATGCCTAAGCTGCTAATATATATTGCTGCTGGTTTTCTATTTATTGGCGTCTTTCCATTGCCGTATGGCTATTATATGTTATTGCGGTTTATAGCTTGTGGTGTTTTTGCATGGGCGGCATTCATTGCATTTGAGCGTAACGAGGATATATTGCCTTGGATATTTATTGTATTGGCTATTGTATTTAACCCCATACTAAAAATTCATTTCCCAAAAGAAATGTGGGCGGTTATAGATTTTTGTTCAGGTATGTTTTTAATTCTTATTCGCGGAAAAATTCAAGAGAATGAAAGTAAAGCACATAACAAATAGCTCCAGCGGACAGTTTAAAGCGTCACTTTTTTTGCTTTCGCAAAAACGTGCCACTTTAAACTGCCGCTGAGCAAGGCGTTATGTGTTTAGGGATGAGTCTAGATGGTGAAGTTTTGTCCGGACTGTGGAACAGAACTCCGAGAAGTTACAGTGCCCAGCTACGTTTGGGTGCGGTGTTTCGAGTGCGCTGCGGAGTGCGGTTCGGTCTACATTCAAGTGGTTGATGTTCGGAATACGTATCCACTGGTCGCTACTTTTCCAAAAATTCCGCAGCTTTTGAATGGGTTGCCCAGGGAAAAGATTGATAAAGCGGCAAGTCTAATAAATCGGATCGATTACAAAACGGTGTCAGTCGTTGAATTTGAGAATGAGCTTCTCAGCACATAACCAGTGCAGGCACGGCGACGCCTACTACATTGCGCCTTCGGCTCCATTCCGTAGGCGCGCATGCTGCAGGCGTTATGCACTAGATGACCATGGAACATTATATTGAGCTCGTGAGGATTGACGGCGATTGGGAGGGTGGTCATCACGGCCAGTATCCGAAAGTATTCGGAGTCAGCCTCGAAAGCGATAAACCATTTGTGGTTACCGAGGGTTCCGGATGGGGGCTAGGCGGGGCGAGCTATACATTGCCCGGATTATTTGAGGGTAACGCAGCATCGATATTTGATCGGGCTGAGTCTTTGGAGCTGTTTCAGATTTTATCATCAGCTTACCATTCTGGTGCAAGTGATGAGGTTTTAGTGTTGGAGTTGATGCAGCGGTATGGTGGGCATGCATAACCAATCGTTCAAGTTCGCTACCGGCCTGGCGGCCGTCCGCCGGACGCCTACTACGCTGCGCTCCGCAGGCGCCGCTTAACATTCAGCGTTAATTGCCAAGGAGAGGTATGGCTATCAGCTTTCAGGTGAATCACCCTATCACCACGGACCAGTTCATCGGTTTGTTGGAGAGCTCTACCCTTGGGGAGCGTCGGCCAATTCACGATCGAGACTGTATGGAAGGGATGATTTCCAACTCCAATCTCGTCGTAAGCGCGTGGGATGATGACTTGTTGGTCGGCATCGCTCGCAGCGTCACGGATTTTCACTATGCCTGCTACCTGTCAGATTTGGCAGTTCATCAGAACTATCAAAGATCAGGAATAGGCAAACGATTACAGTCACTGACCCAGAAGCAACTGGGGCCGCTCTGCAAATTGATACTCATCGCAGCACCGGCAGCCAATTCGTACTATGGTCAGCTTGGCTACACGCACAATGATCGCTGCTGGGTTCTGGATGCGGGGGTGACCATTGGCAATTAACAAGGCCAGGCACGCGACGTCTACTGCATTGCGGCTTCGCCTCCATTCCGCAGCCGCGCATGCTGGCTGGCGTTAGCTGGTAGTGCCTTGGGTCCTTTGGGGTGGTTTGGTGCCATCGGGCCTTGGCCGAAATCTGGCAGCAAAACCCGAATCAACGGTGTTCTGCCAAGGCCGTCAAAGTTCGTCGTCTTGCTGGTAGCTCAGCGGATTATGGTGTTGGTATAAAGGTAGGTGTTTGCGTTGTGGGGCCGTCCGCCGAAACCTGGTTCCTTGCTTACCTGCTACTCTGAAGTTCAGGTTCATTCACCGCATCAAAGGCGGTGGTTTCAAATTACGGAGCATCGGCAGGTGTCGGTGCCAGGGCTGCGGGGCAGGTCGTCATGTTGGTTGCCAGGGAATGGTTTTCAAAGTTACCCCCAGCTAACCAGTCGCTTAAGTACGTTCCGGCCTTTGGCCTCCACCGGACGCCCTTGTCAGGGCGCCGCTTAGCTAAGCGTTAAAAGGAAAGTTGATCTGAAGTGCTGCGGTAAGTTTCTCAAGCCCAGTGTATTGTTTAGGGCTAGCTCCGCCGACCTCCTGGGTATTCTTTTTCTGGGTGGTTTTTTTGGCGGCATCTACCTTTTGATTGGCTGGGCAGTTTCAGCAGGTTTGTGGGCATCGATAGAATCCGGAGAGATTGGCAGTCGAACTTACTTCGGTGCGCGAGAGGGAACGGGGCTATTGGTTGCTCTGATTTTGTTAGTCAAAGGTATGCCAATCTTTCTAAAAATTTTGAGCTACTTCGTGAACTATCAGCTCAGAATTCATGGCACATGCAGGGTCTGCGGGGACAAGCGCCTGTTAGTAGACGCTCCGGATAAGTCAGACCCCTTTTAACAAGTGCGTTAAATACGTTCCGGGCCTGACGGCCCTCCACCGGACGGCTTTTGCTCCGCTTTGCTGCGCAAAAACCGCCGTTTACGCAGGCGTTAAATCTACAGGCAGGGAGGTCCAATGGGTCGTAGATATCGAAGGAAAAATGATCTGGTATCAATAGTGTTCGAAATGGTCCAAGTTGCTGCTCGCCTTCCTTGGTGGAGCGCTTTACTTCTCGGTGCCCTTTTATATCTACTAATTTCTGTGGGTCTTGGTGGTTACCTAGAGACACAGCTCTCCGCGCAGGAGGGTAGTCGTTATTACCCGATGATCGAAGCCCGCTATGGTCGATTTATTCGGCTCTCTGCCTGGGTGGGTAATGCCTGTTTTCTGGCGGGCCTATTTTTTGCCTTCCGCAATTACTTTTTCGGTGCCAACGCCCAGCGAAAGGAAAAAAGTGGCGTCAGTTTTATAGCCAAGCTATTGGGGCGTAGCATTGACTGAGAGATTTAACCAATCGGTCAACCGGACACCAAAAGCGTATCGCTTTTGGTTCCCTTCGCTGCGCTCCGGCGCCGGTTACCATCAGCGTTATGACCACAAGGAAGTCGAGTGAAGAAGAAGGTTTATCTGTCCATTTTTGCCAGCCTAATTTTGGCAGTGTTTGTCAGCGCCGCAGGCGGAAGTTATGGGCGAGCACTGACAGAGCACGTTAATAAAGAGGCTATTGAATTAGCGTTAGAT
>Ga0208030_1001619_pt1 | contig 12386 bp, 18 predicted proteins | sample MalvirDeepMed_M9_FD_184246 | JGI IMG/M metagenome (GOLD analysis project Ga0208030, IMG submission 184246) | Marine viral communities from the Global Malaspina Expedition - Malaspina viral metaG DeepMed_M9 (SPAdes) (version 2) | ecosystem: Environmental > Aquatic > Marine > Oceanic | place...
CTTGTGCATTACCCTGTAACTCGGATATTGCTCCAATATCAGCAGCCCACAGCAGTCCCACCGTCATCTTGCTCGACACAAACAGTGCCGTTGCTACCGTTAGAAGTAATCTTGAGCCAATCATTGTTTAATGTACTCGTTTGAGAAACTGTAAAAGCTCGACTACCGCCAGTGTGATCTAACCAGAAGTAACCACCTGAACTAGCGTTAACCCCTGTGCCAGTATATGTGACTGTGTTATCAGAACCGTCGATGTCCATATAGTTGGTGGCTTGGTCAATATTAATAGTTGAAGTGACCGTATTGTTTGAGCCTTGGATAATCCAATCAAGGTCTAATGTCCCTGCTGCTGCCGTGGTTGCTTGGTTTAGCGTCATAGTATTACTTGCGCCTGTCACGTTGATATTAACATTACTAGAATCTGCGCCATAAGTATTGGTTGTGTCCGTAACTACATTCATTACGTTTGAGTTGCCAGTAAACTGAAAGAAACCTGTGTAACTGTCAGCAGTAATATCACCTTTCCATAGGTTGCTTGCACCTATTTGATTAATATCCAATGTGTTGGTTGTTCCGATAAAATCAAAGTCGGTCAGATTCCCAGCAACAGAACCTACACCACCTATAAGGTTACTTCCGCCCTGCTGCTCCAAGTCGATATTCGCCGTAGCACCTGACTGATCCATCCAAATCTCGTTATCCGCGAACAATGGATGAGCTAACGTACACAAAACTAATAAAAGTATTCTATTCATTTTTTAACGCTCCAGTATCCTGCCGTTAGACCGTCTTGAATTGTTTGGAGAACTGCCGTTTCTATGGCGGCTTGGAGGGCTAAATTGACAGACTCGTTTTGCACTGAGCCGTTCTCTATCTCAATCAATTCTGTGCCTTGGGCAACAAATTTGAAAACATCCTGACTATATCCTACACTAAGAATACTCTTAGTGACCAGAACTTCGAGTAAAACCCTGCCGGTTAGTACCGAAACGGTACGTAACGACACTGTTATCGTATCTTTTCGGTACTTTTTTGACGCTCCAATACCCAAGTATCTAGCACCCATGCCCCCAGAAGTTTGGTTACTTTCGTATCCTACGACACTTCCTTGCATTAATAATCCAGCAAACAACAGCGGTTTTATCTTTTGTTTCTCGCTGGCTTCTTGTCGTGTAGCGCGAATGATCTGGCGTTCCTTCATTAGGTTGTCTACACCAACGCGCTCAACTACATCAAAGAACCCTTGCTTTTGACCACCTGCGTGATGCAACGCTCGGATCAAATAAGTTACTGGGCTTTGCGTAACCGCTGTACTAAAGTTTGCAAATTCACCATTACTGCGCCGTTGCCCAGTGTCGTCATTAAAAGCAACGCCATACACTGCAACGACGGGTCTTTTTTCTGGTGGTTCAACGCGAGCTAGTTCGGTAACCAGTAACGGTCGGATCTTGGGCAGTTCTTTTTTGGGTACAACGTGATTGCTAACGGTAGTACAGCTAGAAGTAAAAATCACCAATAGGCACAGAAATAATAGTCGTGCCACCTGATTGGTCGGTAACGGTAAGCGAAACAGTTTGTCCGTTGGTGCTGTAGTCAACTTTATTGCCCTCAAGCTCAAAGCTTCCACTCTCTGATTTTGTTTCTCCAAACATGTTATCTACTAATTGCCTAGACAACTCTGCGTATATTCTACTCTCAAGATTACGAATAAACCTAGCCAACGTACTATTATTGACCTCGCGCTCTGCTTCTTCAACTAAAGCAAGCTTCTCTTCTTTAATAGTATTTTCCCGACTGTGTTCTTGGTTTTCGATAGTCAGATAGTGAGCAGACGTACCGTTGCCAGAAAAACTAGGACTTTTAAATTTGTGCAACATCTCTGCACTTAACGGGGTAATTCCGATAAGAAGAATGCCGACAGTAAGAATAGTAAAGAAAATAACCATAAGAATAATGGCTAGACCGTAATTAATTGCTTCTATTATTACGCTCGTTATTTTTTGCATTCTCGCTCTCTCGCAACTCAATTACCGTATCAAGTTTTTGTTGTAACCGTATGATATCGTTATCTAACATACGGATGCGGTCTATTAAGCCTACCAGAGTAGTCGTGGTTTCACCAAGTTTTGATTTAATTTCTTTGGTGATATAACCCCATATAAAGTAAATCATGTATAGCAGACCAACTGTGGCTACAACGGGAAAGCCATACTCTCCAATTACTTGAGCAAGATCCATCAGTCGCGCCTTGCGTCTTCTTTTCCATCGGCTCTTGATATCCTTTCTAGATCTGGGCGTATGCCTAACACGCTACACATTGTGCAATCCATTCTTACCATATCATGGTTCATGGTTTTAACTCTATTGTCTAAATTTTGTACAATTAAATGGATGCTTTGCACCTGACCAACCACAGACTCAAGAATGTATTTGATTGTTAGGAATATAAAGAAACCGCCGATAAGTGACATCGCTATGGGGAAACCGACCTCTGCAATCAGAGCAAACGCTTCGCCCATCAGTCACCGCCTTTAAAGGCTTTACTTTGTTTGTTCGTTCCTGCGTAAATACCAAACACCGCTGCCATCGCGCCAACAACAATGCTGACCAATCCTGCTTGTTCTAGGTTTGGTTCTTCTAATTCCATGAACCAAGTGACTACGTCGTAAAGCAATACAATGTAAACCGTGACAAAGATTCTTGGGAATATGCGCCAAGCATCTACCGTCTTGGCTAAATGCACCCACTTTTGAAACGGGTTAACCCCTATGTTATTAGGCGTGACCTCTAGTTCCAACTCAACCTTCTTTTTAACAGGTTCTTCGGTTTTTACTTCCGGAGATGCTTCTGGTGTTATTTCGGTCATTGTTATACAAACCTTCTTGTAAATCGGCGACCATATCGAGAAGACGCTGGCATAGCAGAACCTAATCCACCAACAGTGCCTTCAGAAGCAACGTCATCTGAATATGCGTCTTCATAAACGGTCTCAAAAGACTCTCCAAATTCTTCTGCCCTTATTTCTGCCTCTTCTGCTTGTTCTTTTGCCTCAATGGTTTTTGTTACCGCGTCTGCCGTGGCTGCTGCTGTGGTTGCCAATCCTCCTGCGTTAACAGTTCCTGTGTATTTTCCTGTGGTATCAAGGACTTTTATTGCAGCATCGACCACTTTGCTTCCAGTTGTTGTAGCTGCGCTTGCCAATGCAGCTTGTTGTCCTGCGTTTAATGAGTCAAAAAACTTAGCATTATTTGCCAAGCCACTTAAAACTGTTTGATTTATCCCTGACAAAGAACCTCCAGAAGCTATTGTTTTTGCTGCGTTTGCATAAGCTTCTGCGGATAATCCTGTGTTGACAACGGTGTTTGTTGCGCCAACCCCTGTTGCGCCCGTCAATCCTGCTGCTTGGGCTTGCTCTAATGTCATCTCCCCAAACGCATTTGTCCAACCGTTGGCAATGCTTCCTGCTGCGAAGTAACTTCCTGCTGCGCTTACTGCAATACTAAGAAAAGAATCTCCTGCTTCAATTCCTTGAGCAGTTGCGCCTGCACCTGCGCCAAGTGCTGCGCCTGCTGGACCGCCAGCCAAAAAACCTAACGTGCCTCCAACAATTGCACCAATGTTTCCTTTTAAAATACTTGAGAAAAACCCTTGTGATTTTGTTTGTTGTTGCCTAGCAGTTTCTCTTACAGCGTAATCGTAAGCTTGAAGTGCATAAGTTGGATTTAAATCAGAGGTTATTTCCCCTGTTTCTAAATATCGTTTTAGTGCTTCGTTTGATCCGTATTCTGAGTTAATTGCATTTGAAAACTCTGGTCGGTCACCTGATGCAAAAGATTTAAGTGCGCCCCAATTGGACTTATTACCACCCATCTTGTTGCCACCCTCAAAACCAGAAGACTCGTACTGCCCCCACTCGTTGTAAAGGTTTCTTAATTTGTCGTATACGTTTTCTTCTCTTGCTCCGACGTTGGCTGCGCCTGCTCCTGAAACACTATAAGGTAAATTCTTAGCATTAAATTGATTGGGTCTAATAAACTGAACCCCTGCTTGCGCCCATGAAGAAGGCTCAAACAAAGGAATGTCTGCGAAACCTGCGGATCTTAAAGACTGCTTTGCGCTTTTTAGCTCATCAGAATCTGGCACGTAATCTTTGTGATAAATAAGGTTAGTCGATAAATTTTCATAGTCTGGGTTAACTTCGTAGTCTTCGCCCAAATATCCTGCACGTTTTACTGCGAAATTATAATCAGACAAAGCACCGTAATCGGCTTCGTTTAACCTAGTCCTAATTCCTGAGCCTCTTTCGTACCCAGAAGCCATGTCACCTGTTAGTTGCCCAGAACCAAAAAGCTCTGTTGCCTTACCAGTTCCAGTCAAACCACCCAAATAACCAAACGTGGCTGCGTCTAACATCTAAACTTGCCCACCAGAAAGCTCCATTGCAAGCAACCGAAGCACCTCATCAAAACTCTTGTCTAATTCTTTTGCTGCTTTTGCAAACTTTCTAGGACTTAACTCGCTACTTGATATCTTGCGTCTTTCAAGAAAACTTTTTGCTGCTCGTATCTCCGCCGCTGCTACTTTTTTTACTGCTGCTTTCGCCATTTGTTACCACGCTTTGCAAGACCAGTATCTTGCTTTGGTTTTAGGACCGGGGTTGTCGCAATTGTGTCTTGCCCTAAAATTCTTTCGTCGCCCCTTTTGATTCTTTTTTATCTTCATGTTTGGGTCGCCGAACGTCACTCTTTTTACTCGGTCACCATCCATAACATAAACAACAGATTTCTTTTTGCCATGACTGGTCTCGCCTTTTGCAATTCGCCTTGGGCTGTTGAGCTTGACCGACTTGCCTTTGTAGGTAGCCATTATTTTTTATGTACCGCTTGTACCTGAAAAGACGCTTTCTTGCTTGCGCCTTTATGCGCTTTGTATCCACCAGTGGGGTCTTTCATTAGCTTGTAGCCTTTGCCTGACTTCATCCAATGAAAACCTTTGGGTGCTTCGACTGATTTGTTCGCCATCATTTCTTCCTTTTGCTTTTAGAAGCTTGTATTGCCCTACCTTGTCGCTCGGCATCTGAGCGTCGTTTATAGACCTTCCCAGATTTACCCCAACGATAACCGCCTTTTACTTTGACGACGGGCAATCTACTTTCCCATCATTCTCGAAGAACTGTGTCCTAGTAGTTCGTCCATCATAGAACCAACATCGCCACCATGAAGCTTAATGACTTTAACTTTCATGCCATCGTCATCCATTTCTTCATACTCTTCTTCAGAATCGTCATCCATCATGCCATATTCTGCCTGATGGCAAAGCAACATAAAGTTAACTAACTGTTCCTCAGTCATCTCAAGACCTTCTGCATCAGCAGGAAATCCCATCTTTTCTTCAAACAAAGCGTTTAAATCTTCAATGTTTTCTACGTTAATTTCAGCCATTGTAAGCTCCTAAGTTCATACTGGTTAATGCGCCAACTTCTCCTGTCGTGCGCCTTCTAATATCAGCAATTTTCTGTAGCAAGTAATTCGCTGCAACTTGATTCGGGTTGCTTCTTCTAGGTGGCATAGGTCTTGGTTGAGGTGCAGGCATTGGCATTGGCTGCGTTGGTACACCACCTGAAAAAGCTGCTGGGTTTATTGGAGGTAAGTTAATCTGCTTTCTCCATTGGATCTTCTAGCCCAGAATAATCTTTGTATTGAAGCTGAATTTCTTTCGGGGACATTTCTGTGCGCTCTTTCATTCTCATCATCTCTTCGTCAGAAATTGCTGAACCGCTTTCCATTCTCATCATTTCTTCGTTAGGAACTGCTGAACCATTTTCTAACAGGTAAGAATACATATTGAGAATCTGGTCTATCGCCCTTAATTCTTCTTCGCTGTTAGACGGAGTGTCTCCTAAGTGTTCGTCTACGATTCGGACTAAGTCAACAGGAACTCCCATTTTTAAAAGCCTGTCTGCTCTCATCACAAAAGGAGAACCTGAATCCATCTCTCTCAATTGCTCATCTGTTAATTGATTAATTGCGCCTCTATCTCCACCTGCATCGTCAGGCAAAGATCCCATGTTTAAAGGTAAGTCCCTTCCGCTTTGCCTTTCTTCTCTTATTCTTCGCATTTGCTCTATGTCATCTGGCAATGCGCCCATTCTTAAAGGCATTCTCATGTTTGACTCATTCATCTTTCATCGCCTCCATTTGGCTTTTCTGTTGTTCCATCTGGAGTTCAGCTTGGTTTTGTTGCTGTTCCATTTGAATTTTAGCTTGGTTCTTTTCTCTTTCAATTTGCAATTCGGCTTGTAACTTTGCAATCTTAGCTTGCAACTCTGCGTTAGCTTTCGCAGCTTCAATCTGCATATCTTGTTGTGCTTCGGCTTGCTTAATCTGAATGTTGTTCTGTGCCTTAGCTTGATCCGCGTTAATCTGTGATTGAGTCCTAGCTTGCAAAGACTGAGCTTCTAGTTGTGCAAGTTGTTGTGCGTATTGCAATGGATTTTGTTGTTGATTTTGTTGCATGTTCATCGCAGGGATTGGCTTCATCTGTGGTGCTTGTTGTACCACTTGCGCTGCCCTTTGACTGATCTGCATATCAAGCTCTGGGTCAATGTCCTCAAAGCGGAACTTAGGATCTCTGAGATTTGGCAAGTTTGGAAGTTCCATGTTGATTCCTGCTTGCATCCGAGTCCGATACAGTAACGCAATGTGTTCTGCGATATGTGCCATCATAATTGGCATGATTGCTTTGTTTATCTGAGGATTGCCACCTAAAGATGGGTCTTGCAAGAATTGAATGTGAACTGCGATATGCGATTCATGGTCTTGTTCTGGGAACGCTTTGATTGGTTTGCCGTACAAAACTGCCATGTTTTCGTCGATTGGGTCTAGCCTTGCTGCTTCTTCTGGCTCTTTTAAAACCTCATCAATGTTTGGGATACGAACCGCTTCATACATTCTTTTGTATGCTTCGTACATATCGTGCAACTCTGGAGCAGAACGTGCCATCTCCAGAACCGCTTGAGCTTGAGCAATACGCTGGGTTGCGCTAAAAACATTCGGGTCAGAGACTGGGATAACATCAATTCGATCATCAAAATCTCTTGCGTAGATAATTTCTGAGCCACTGTTTGTTGAAAATTCAAACTGTTCTGGCAAGTTCTCTGAGTTAAGTTTTGCTAATAACTTGAACTCATGCCCTTGTGAGTTGTGCAATCTTTTGTGAATTGCACTAAACGCTTTGCTTCCTTGTTCAATCAAGGCAACCGTTGAGCCAACTGGTGCGTTAGGGTTTGCGTCCCCAACATTTAAATCTGCGGTAGATGCAAACCGTTGTCCTGCATCAACAATCAAACCCAATAAATTAAACAATGCGCCACTGGGTTCTTTGAATGGAAGTGGCATAATTGCCTTGTTTACATCGTCAACCGTAGCGTCTAAATCCACAAACTCGCCGGGGTTGATGTCCATCTCACCGCCAGAAACACGACCTTTAAGCTTGAACCCGCCTTGCATGTTTGCAAAAGCAGCAGAATCAAGTAACGCTCTCAATGCACCAGTCGCTGCTTTGCCTAGCCCACCAATCATGTGGTAAAGACCAAAGCCATAAAAACCTACGCTTGGTAAAAAGCGATATGACACAAACCAATTGCGCCTTCTCTTGTCTTCGTCGTCCTCATCCCAGTTGCGTCGAACAGAAACCACTCGTTGAGAACCCATCTCAATAGTTACGACGTAAGGTAAAGCAACAACATCTGAAAGATTGTCTTCGTCGCCCATACCATCAACGCCGTTAAAGGTTTCGTAAACGTGCATCTCTAGCAAGGTTAAAACGTCATCGTCATTGTTGTATTCGTCAACGCCCTCAATATCTTGAGTCACAGTGCCTGATGGGTCAGTAATGTCTGTGTAAGTTGGTACGGGTAAGTAATACCCTGCTTCGACATATCGGTTGTAATCGTTCTTCGGTAATCGAATAACGTGCGTGTATCTTAGCGATGTCTGCAAGTCTTTTGACTCTGGAGCTACGCAAAAGTCCTCTGCTTTTACAAACATAGAGACCTGTCTGCCTAGATTGACATCCCAGTACAGCTTTTTAAACGCATGACCAACTAAAGGAAGTTGGAATAGCATCTGGTCTAAATCAGCAAAATACTCAGGCATTTCCTGCGTAAGTTGGTAATTCATAAACTCTCGGACTCTTCGTGCTTGTTCTTCAACTTCTTCGGAAGCGTCACCAACAATGGTTGTCTTGACTGGACCGCCACTGGGATAAAGTTCTGTGATTGCGCGAGCGTTAAATTGAGTCGCAGCTTCTGCTATCAAGGGATGTACAACAGTCGATAAACCTCTGGATGCTCTTGCATCATCAGATTCTTCAAGCCCGCCATCAGGATCTAAAGTCTTGAGTCCGTCTTCGTATCTGGTGCGCCACTCGCTTCTTGCCGATTCATCGGTTTCATACGATGTGATTAAAGAGTTGGCTTTTCGCAAAAGCTCTTTCTCGTCAATAACTTCAGCTAAGTTATCGTCAAAATCCGAGGTTGGCTCATCCATTACATCAAGTTCTGGGTCGCCAATTAAAACTTCTGAGTCTCCAAATGGTTCTACTTGAAGACCATCAGCAGGTCTTCCGTCTGCAAATGGGACGACATTTTCTTCGACTTCAGCCATACATTGCTACCTTTTGTGGACGAGGCTCATCATCCTCATCGTAATCTTCGCTGTGTGTAATGAACCAGCCTTTGCGTAATCTTAACCAAGCTTGGGTGCAGGTGTCCACTATATCGTCATTATCGCCTGTAGGGAAAGCAGCGCAAATAGAAATCAGATCCTTAGCCCACCGTTTGTCTGCGGGATACCAGATCCTTCCATCTTCCAATAAAGCACTGGAAGCATGAGCGCGAGCTTCTTTGTCTCGGTCAGGTGAATACTCTAAAACTGGGATTCCTGCCATACGCAAATCTTGCAATAACGATTGACCGCTTGCTTTCTTTTCGATCAATACTGCGTCAGGTTGATACTCGTCGTAAGAGTCCTGCGCCAAGCGTCTGAGTTCTGGGTAATTGACCCTGTCGTACCACATCTCTAACACGATAGCGTTTATCTGACCATGCTTCTTAAACACGCCCCAAGTTGTTCTGGCAGAATAGCTACTCTTTTCTTTAGTTGAGAATGCGGTGTCATAACTTTGTAAAACGTATTCAATCTCAGGAAGATGATCCAAATCCCACTCTTGCCACCACTTGCTCTTGAGAATCGTGCCTCCTTTTGGCATAGGTCTTTGTTGCAGTTGTCCTGCTGAAGCGTATGTTCCAAGGCTTGTTTCCAGTTGTGACAAGGTTCTCTCATCAATACGACTAGACCACAACAATTCGCCATCCTCAGTTCTTGGATCTACAAACCCAAGGGAAGATTGGCTTGGTGTTGGATGTTCTGGCTCATATCTTGCTGGAAGGCAGAGATGATCCCACCCTGTGTCGTTTGCCAGTATGTGTCCCGTTAAGTCCTGTTCATGCACTCGTTGCATGATAATAATAAAAGCACCAGTCTTTGGGTCGTTTAACCGAGTCTGCATTGCTTGATCCCACCACTCCAAGACACCTTCTCTAACCGTTGAGCTTTCGGCTTCCCTCACGTTGTGCGGGTCGTCAATCACAATGATGTCACCACCTTCACCAGTCAATGCACCATCAACCGAGGTCGCTATCCTGTACCCTGTCTTGTTGTTCTCAAACCGTTGCTTTTGGTTCTGGTCGCCAGTTAACTCAAAGCAATTCCCAAAGTGTTGTTTGTACCAGTTGGAATCAATTAACCTTCTGCACTTCACAGAATCCCTGATGGAAAGCGAGCTTGCGTAACTTGCAAACAAGAACCGTTTATCAGGTTGTATAGTCCAAGTCCAAGCAGGCAACGCTACAGCCACAGAAATAGACTTCATGTGCCGAGGTGGTACGTTAATGATCAATCGTTTGATGTCACCTTCGACAACCGCCTGAAGATGTTCTGATACTGCGTCTATGTGCCAGTTATCGTGAAACTGCCGTCCTGCCTCAATCGTTTGCCAAGAGTTCATGGTGAACTCCTTCAATGACCTCCGCATTTTCTCGGCTCTGATTTGGGGCAATGACAGATTGTTCAAATACTGACTCAAGTTGTGAGAGTTGCTCATCTGTTATCCTAGACAAATCGATGATGTGTCGTTGTTCTACCGTGGTTGTAGTCTCTTGCTTATCAACCCAACCTGCTCGGTTCTTGAGATAGAAGATCATAGCCGTGTTATCTTTATCAACCACTGCCTTTTGGTACAAAGCATTAGTTACTGAAACAATCCCATGACCTCTGCCTCTTTTTATTGCCTCCGCAAACTCTGGGAAGTCTGCTTGTTTTTCATACAAAGTAGACTCCCCAATCCCTAGTGCTAACGCTATCTGTTCAGCCGTTAACCCTTGTGCTGCGTACTCCTCAGCCTGCCGACAAACTTTATCGTTTATCTCAAACGGAGGTCTTCCTTGTCGTTTTTTTCTTGGCATGATTGAATTTTGCCACGCATTTCAAACTTGCACAAGACTATAAGTTATTCCTCCCCTTTCTTACGATGCTTGTTCTTCAGGTAATATTCTTTTGAATACTCCAAAAGCTTCTCCCTGTTTGCTAAGTAGTAAAGCCTATTCCGAGTCTTAAACTTTTCTTTATTGTCTTGGTAATACTTACTCGTGCGCTTTTTAAACTTTTCCTTATTCGCATGGTAGTATTTCCTAGTCTTAGCTCTCGCTCTCTCTTTCTTCATAGCAAGACGGTGTTCTTCGATGCAACTAATCAGCCACGCTTTGAGTTGCTTATACATGGTTGTCCTCCAACGCTTCTTTCACCAGATCCAATGCCTTGTAACTGCATCCCCCGATATGCCACTCGTAGTTGCATGGTGGGCTACTCGCACTGTACCAATCGTAGATATGAACAGGTTCTTCATCATCTCCTAAAAACAGACACCACTCAGCCTGAGTGCCATAGTCACACAAAGTCCCAACCTTTGGGTCTCCAAAAAGTTCTCGCAACTTATCGTAACGAGCTTTTACCTTTCCTCTGAACTGGGTGTTTGTGAATTGATCCCAATCAACTTTTTCAAATTTCATATTACTTTCCTTTCTTAGTTTTTGTTTTACCAATTAATATCAATATCTGTCACATCTTCAACCTGTGCTTCGTTATCATCTTCAACAATCACAATATCAGATGGGTAATAATCATGAGCATGAGTTGAAAACTCTGACTCTAAAAACTCAGCAACGTAACCGTACCACGCCGTTGAATCGCCATCTTCTGACGACGGGTAACCAGCGTCCACCAAGTCTTTCTTCTTTACATTGATCGTGCCAGTAATTTCACGGGTGGTTGTTATGGTTGCAGTGATTTCAAATTCCATATTACTTTCCTTTCTTAGTTTTTGTTTAGTAGTTTATTTTCTTCCCTGCTCTGCGAATTTTTTTATTTGAGTTTTGTTTGTTTTTCTTTTTCACCTTACGACTTAGACAATCAACAATCCCCACCTTGACGTTGTGCTTCTTCATCTCAATTTCCTTTCTTAGTTGAGGGGGCTTGCGCCCCCGTTTAGTATACTAGGTTAGAAGTTGTAGTCGTAGAACTTTCTAGGCTTCCGAGCTAAACCGAAATGACTACCATCAGCAGATTTCCAGTTACCGTACTTGCTCTTACGAATCCTAAAAGGAGTTGCTTCTTCAATGCTAGTGATCTCCCACTTTTGATCTCTCTGATTAGAAGTGTGACCGAAGAACCCACCAGCATGAAAGTCACGCTTCCAAGGTAATTTTTTAGCCTTCATCTCTCTGACTTCAATCGTTTTGTCTGAAACTATTCTTACTATCTCAAACGGGTTAACGTCAGTATATCCGTGGTGGTTTGCATAACCATAATCGATTTCTTCGATTTCATAGTTACGTCTGTTTTCTTCCTTCACCTTGCTCATGCAATCTTTTGCGAAAGCAATTGCATCTTCCTTGGTGTCGAACTCAGAGTCTGTTGATATGACCTTGGTGTCCAACCAATCACGACCTTTGTAATTAGTTGCACCATGCAAATAATCAGGTTCTTCTTGATTGACAATTGTTTCTTCAAGTTTTACCGCGTATTTTCTTACTACGTTTTCCATTTCAATTTCCTTTCTCAGTTAATTAATATCTTCAACACCATTAATTATACCTATCTCACAGAAAGATGCAACTCTTTTGTTTACCTTTATTATCAATAACTTACAACGCTTCTCAAATAAAAGTAACCCAATGTTACCAAACTTTGGTAACGGTTACCGCTAGAATTGGCAAACGGTAACATTCATAACTTATTCTTTTTTAATTATTTTTTTGTGTTTGTAAC
>Ga0208030_1001626_pt1 | contig 12357 bp, 11 predicted proteins | sample MalvirDeepMed_M9_FD_184246 | JGI IMG/M metagenome (GOLD analysis project Ga0208030, IMG submission 184246) | Marine viral communities from the Global Malaspina Expedition - Malaspina viral metaG DeepMed_M9 (SPAdes) (version 2) | ecosystem: Environmental > Aquatic > Marine > Oceanic | place...
GGTGTTTCACAAAACGAAATTCGGGGTTTCAGGCAGCGGATTGGGGCCTGCGTTGGCCCAAAGTCTTCCAAAGCATGTTGGCTACGTGTAAGGTTGGAAAAACTGCGTAGAAGTGCGGTTGGTCCTTTTTTTGGGTGTAAGATGCCGACAAAAAAGAAGAAGCCAGACAAGCGAAGCGTGGCAAAAGTCAAACGCCAGGAGCACCTGGCTGGGCTCTACCGCGCAGGGGTGCCGAAGAACAAGATCTACGCCCAGATGATTGCGACGTTCGGGGTGACGATCAAGACCGTGCGCTCCGATGTGCGCGATTTGGGCAAGAGTGCCCGCGAATACTTTGAGACCACAGCTGCCGTGGAGGCAGAACTGGGCGCAGCCATTGAAAGGCTGAAGTCTCGAGCCGCAGATCCGGATACGCCACCGAATGCAGCGAACAAGGCGGACGAACTGTTGTTGAACCTTCTCGGCACCCGCTCTGCCAAGATGTTGCAGAAGCAGATCGCCTATCAGACCCTGAAACTCAAAGAAGCGCAGGAGCATCTCGCACGCGAGCGCGCCGAGATAGCCAAACAGGACAGGGAGCTCCGCGAGAGACAGCGACAAGTGGACGAAGACTACACGAGTCTTTTGAAGGGGCAGATATCAGAACTTGCGGCGAACGGTTCCGTTACATATGGAGACGTGTTGAAGTTGATTACGGTGGTGGCCCAGGCTGAGATGACGAAGACCGGAACCCCGGACTCTGCAAAGTTGGCGACCTGGCTGAACATGTTCTTCCGACTCGCGGATGTGAACCCATCGACCGATCTGGACGGTCAGCACTTCAGGATCCCAGAGGGGCTTCTAACACCACCCCCACCCGACGACGGAGACAACCTCCTTGGTTAAAGCCCCAAGCAGAGTTGGTGCGGAAGAGGACATGGGCCTGATGCGTGCCCACCCGGGCCACGGGGGCACCATGTCTTGGCGCGAGTTTCGAGAAGACGCGGGCCGGAGGAAAGACCGAATGGCGTGCCTTCGGCTCATTTCTGCCGCGACCGGGTTCAACCCGCTGCCCCACCAGTTGCGCGCGTTCCTTTCCAACGCGAGACACAAACTTCTTCTGGGTGGAGTCGGGTCTGGGAAGACGAAGTTTGCCGTGGTCGAGTTAGCCATCCTTGCGATCATGAACCCCGGGTGCAACTTTGCGATGTTCTCTCCGACCTATGATGGAGTTATCCATGTGTTGCGTCCGGAGTTCGAGAGCATCATGGAGGGGCTTGCGCGAATAGGCTGTCCCCTCGAGCTTCGTTATCACAAGTCGATGGCGCGGGCGGACTTGGTTGGAGGTGGCTCCATCTTCTGGAGGTCCGCTAATCGGGTGGACTCAGCACGCGGATTTACCCTCGCTGGAGCGGTAATTGACGAGGTCGCCGCGATGCCGGATCCGGTGTACGTGTTCAACACCATCAACGGCAGGCTTCGCGCAATCAATGCGAATGTTCATGAGTTGGTTTGTTCGACGACACCCCGGGGCTACCGTGGAGTCGCGCGGATGTTTCACGAGCGAAGGCAGGACGAGGCAACCAAAGACAGCTGGTGGGCGGCGCGAGCACCCACCCAGTCCAATATATATTTGCCCCCCGGGTTCTTGGAGTCTCTGCAGGCAGGGCACTCTAAGCGCAGCTACGCCCAGGAAGTGGAAGGCAAGATCCTGTCTCCGTCGAACCTTGTGTTCAACTCGGATGAGTTCAACGAAGAGAACAACGTTCGCCCATGGGCATATGACCCAACCCTGCCCTACCACCTGGCGTGTGACTGGGGCTACGCCCACCCATACTTCGCGTGGATCCAAGAGCACCCGGATGGCAGCTACACTGTGTTCAAGGAGTTCTTTCGCAATGAGGTTCCGATTGGCAAGCAGAAGGACTTCATTATCCAGACGTGCAAGGCACTTGGAAAAGACCCGGTAACCGCGACCGGAGACCGCGCAATCAAGGACATGATGCAGTGGCTCATCTATACCTTCCCCCGGACGCAGGTTCACCGTATGCGTAGTCGGGAAGAACAAAGTGTTCTGTCTGGAATTGAGATTATGCGTTCGCTTATGGATCCGATTACGGGAGGGACGCGCTTTTATCTCTCGAAGAAACTTGCGATGAATGCGAAGATGCCCCGTAGCCTTATGCACGCAATGATGAACTACCGATGGAAGGTAGACCGTGAAGGCCACCTGACTGACCAACCGTACAAATCAGGAGTTGAGGATCATGCCATGGATGCGATTAGGATGTGCCTAGTTGCCATCTCTGACAGCCGCGCTCCCTTCATGTTAGGATCACGGAATGAATTTGACTTTTTCAGATCTCACAAGCGTTCAAAACTTCGACGACTGGGCAGACTCAACTGAGGCCCTGTTCCAGTATTCGAGGCGCAATCACCAGGACACTCTCACCGAGTTGCAAGCGCTTTATCCGCGCACCTGGGACACGCACATGCTGGCACCCATCCCGTTCATTTGGCGAGTGTGCCGGGAACTAGCCACGCTCTACAGGAGACGCCCCAACCGGCGACACCTTGGAGAGGGGATCACCTTCGACGTGCAGAGGCGAATCAACTCCATATATCGGGCCATCGATATGGACTGGAAGTTTCAGACCATGCACGAGAACCTCATTGCGATGAACAACGCATCCATGTGGTTCTTCCCCATCCAAACGGACGCCTTCAGCGGAGTGGAGGTTCTGGTCATTCCGCCCCACCACTGCAAGTTCCAGATGAAACCGGGCCGCGCCTCGAGCACCGCCATGCTGGACGTTGAGCGGGTGTGGGTGAAGTTGCCGGTTCACAGAGACGCAGAGGTTGGCATCATCCGATATGGCGTTGCGGAGATAACCGCCACGACAGCCATCTGGTCAGAAGCCCCAGAGGAGCTCCTGGGGACAGGACTTTGGTTTGCCGACAAGAGCAACCCCATCGGCAGGATCCCGTGTATCTACATGCGTGGCACGGAGCCCGCACCCGGAGAGTGGCACGCGCCCGTGGACAACGACTTGCTTCAGGCGCAACGCGCCCTGTCTCTGGGATGGTCTGACATTCAGAACATTTCGAGAAAGCAGGGGTTCCAACAGGGCATAATGATGAATATGTCCCAGGCCCAAGCAGAGGACCTGGAGATTGGACCGGAATCCGTAATCGGCCTAATGGAAGGGCAGGACTTCAAGTTCGTAGGGGGATCTCCACCTCTGCGTGAGTACCAGGCAGCTGTCGAGGGTTACCTTGCCACCATCCTGGCCCACCTTGGCCTTTCCCCGGAGATCTTCTTAAAGCAGAAGAGTGTCTCTGCCATTGCCAAGACCCTGGATCGGATGGACCGCGAAGAGGGGCGACAGCGTTGGATCAACCAGTTCGAGCGATCAGAGAACGAGGCATGGGAGTTTATCCGTCTTTGGATTAACCACCTTCGGGGCAACGGCACAGAGGTCTACCCCTTTGCCGATGTTGAGATCCGATACTTTGAGGCGAAGCAGGCTGTGGACCCGCTCCACGAGGCGCAAGCCCAGCGGATGCGGATCATGGATGGCTCTCGGACAGCTGCCCAACTCCTGGCCGAAGAGACGGGGATCACAGAGGACGAGGCGAAGGAGCAAGTGCGCCTGAACCTGGAGGAGACCCGGAAGAACCAGGAAATCTTGGCACCAGACCACCGCATCGAGCAGGGAAGGGTCACGGAGTCCGAGAGGGAACTGAGCGTCCTATGACCGTAATGACGCTAGAGGTTAAGTACGAAGGCGACAAGTTCATGGGGAGTGGGAAAGAGCGTAAGGTCGTAAACATTCTCTGGCGACCCCACGAGCTATCAAGCGTCAAGCCCTTCATCATAGCCACAGAGAGAATAGCCCTCGCGATTAAGAACCGGGTTGTAAACCAGGGTCGCGACCACCACGGCGCGCGGTTCTCGAAGTACCAGACCCGCAAGGGGAAGCGAAGCATTAGCAGCCTCGGAAGACGCCGGATCCCACGCGCCACCTTCCGTGTTCCAGAGCCCTATCCGATGCCGTCTCAAGGCCAGGTGTACAAGGGATTCAGGGCGGGAATGTCCCACGCAAAGGACCAGCAAGGGAAAAAAGGTGGCCGCATCTTCTGGGCTTACTACATAGACCGATTCACCTATCAGAAAGCCATTGGACAAGAGGGTTTTAAGAACTTCTACGCCTCTGGTGGAATGTGGAAGGGTTTGATGCTGAAGGCAATGGCACCCAACCATGTGCGCGTCTACTTCGGAAGGTCGAGCCCCGGCTATCGAAGGAAGAAGGGCAAGCGTATGGTGCCCAACCGGGAGAAGGCCAAGAGCGTCGTTGCGAACGAGAAAAAGCCCATCCTCGAATACTCGTTGAAAGAGGCTCAACAATATGAGAAGTTCATTTCTGACTGGTATTCCATCGCTGTTCTGAAGCGGATGGACGATGCGCGGACGTTATTTGAGATGCGGAAGCTGGAGCAGAATGCGATGAACCAGATCCGGACCTTTAAGAAGAGACTAAGCAAAGCCTCATAGTGACTAAAAACAACCTGGAGGAAGGTGTCATGGCTGAGAAGAAGGGAAAGAAAAAGGCAGCGGTAAAGAAGGCGGAGCCGAAAGCAGAGGCACCCCTTACGCTGCCCCCGAACCCAAAGCGAACATATGGCGCAGCTGTGCGCCGAATGACAACGGACCTGAAGACGGCAGCGGGGCTGATCACCAAGTTCGGTTTTCGCACGATCAACCGTGAGGGCGACAAGGTGATGTTGATTGCCGACTCAATCGCTAATCGCGCATACGAGGAATCCAAATGAGCGAGGCCGAAGAAACAACGACGACCACAACGACAGAACCAGCTCCCCCGTTTGCCACTGACACAACCGGGCAACCTGAGCTTGCATTCGCAGAGACAACGCCCCCTCCAGTTGTGGCAGCGGAAGCACCATCGGTTCCAGAGGCACTCCCAGAGCCTCCACCCATTCAGTTCGAGACGCCAGAGCCCCCACCGAAGCGAGAGGTTCCTGTAGCCGCGAAGCCTCCACCCCCTCCAACGGATGAGGAGTTGAGGTATAGGCGACTTCATGCAATTGAAGCGCTCGAGAAAGAAGCCTCGGATAACGTGCGAGAGCGCAGGCTGAACTACCTGAAGAGCATCGGGAAAGACGAGGCATTCAAGGATGGTCACGTATTGACACTCGCCCCGGACGCGGACCCCCGGACAACGGAGGGTCGCGCAAAGTTCGATGAGTTTCGAGAGAAGAACCCAGAGTTCTTCCGGAGGGACCAGGCATCGGGCATAGACGCAGTGGCTCTGGCTGCGAACACCCCCACGAGCAAGAGGGGCACCTTCGGGCGCAAGTTCTTTGAAGAGACCATTCGCTCAGTGATGAGGAAGAAATGATGGCTGACAAGAAAAAAAAGACAGATGAGCCCACCGTGTCTGAGGTTGAGAAGCTGCGGGCTGAGTGCATCTCCGATCTCAACAAGCAGCTCGAGATGTACGACACGATGGACGGGCTCCCCATCGGAACCTACGTCAACATCCCGCGTGAGTTCGAGGGGTGGCATATATGCCGCTACAGTCTCGCCGTGCCGCACCAAAGAGAGATTGCGTACATGCTTCTCCGCACTGGCTATAAACTTGCCAAAGGGAAGTTTGATGGACAAAAGGAATACATCCCGTCCCTTCGTTGTATTGGCTTTGAGCGAGGCGCAGATGTCAGCCTCTATCTCATGTGCCCACCAGAGATAAAGATCCAGCAAGAGCGGCGCAAGGCAGACAAGAAGAGGCAGAAAGAGAGGCTTACCCGGAACGATGGGTTTGGGGGGCATCTTGGCGGGATCCAGGGTGAAGTCAGCATCGAGCGGAAGAACCTGAATTAGTTGGGTCTGACAACAACGTCCGTGTCGGTGTAATCTTTCTCTGAACCACACGACGGAGTGAACACAATGGCAACCTTAGCCACTACGAACGTGAAATCGACGGCGACAGTCGCCTATTTCTCCGGAATCAACCTAATTGACGATAATTGGAGATCTTTCACCAATTATTGGGACAACGACGCAGCAGCCCTCAAAATCGCCGCGATGCAGGGAATAGGGGACATTGGGACATGGAATTCTCCGGACGCCCTGGACACAGCCAACATTACGTCGCCAGCGACGAACGGCATGACTTTGAACTACCAGGGATATGGAATTCAAGTTTTGCTCGATCGTTACTCGCTTCGCGACATTCCAAACCTGTTGACTGACACGTCACGCAAGCTCGGTGCTGCGGTTTCATACAAGTATGCCTCTCTGGCGTTTGGCCTTCTGGCGGAAGGTTTCAGCGATGCAACGTACACCACCGTTGACGGGAAGGGACTGTTTGACAACACGCACACAACTGCCACGACCACCCGGTCCAACTATATGACATCCAGTCTTGACCGGACGGGTTTCTTCGCCGCAGTGAACAAGCTCCAGCGATTTCCCAATTTTCAGGACCAGTTCACCGACTACGCATCAACGGGACTCGTTCTAATTGTTAGTCCGGAGAACTATGAGAGTGCCGTGCAGGTTCTGAAGTCTGGCCTTAGCAGTGATGAAATGCAGATTAATGCCGCGCTCGGCATGGACGTTGAGATTATCTCGTCCCCGCTCTGTGGTTCGGACACTGACGACTGGTGGTTGACCACAAAGAGGACCTGGGAGTCTCCCATAAACCTCTGGAGCCGGAGCTCCCCATACTTCACCATCACGGAAGACCAGGATAATCGGCAGTTGAAGCTAGGCGTCGATTTTGCGATTGGCCTGGGCCTCGGGCCACAGCCCGATGGGGCACTGGGTAGCAAAGTAACTGCATAATCCCAAGGTGACGAGACGGGGGGAGCACACGCTCCCCCCTTTCCCCTGGAGGGTTTATGGCAGTCGAACTATTACAAAGCACAGCGCAGACACTTTCGTTCCTGCCACCTGTGCGCGCATCATCTGCCACCCTGGACTTCTATAAGCCGTCCAACTCCTCAACAGCTGTGGCAAGCGGCGCAGCGACTGTTGAGTCGTGGACGGTGAACATCTCCACGGTCACAGACCAGAGCACGATAGTCGTTGACTCGGCAGCGAATCTGAACCCAGGCGACACAGTCTGGCTCGAGAGCGCAGACTCTCGCGGAAGTCAAATAACAATCGCTCAGATTGATGGCACCACCATAACCCTTGTGGAGCCACCCCCGGGCACGATTGAAACCGAAGACACAATCAAGCCCCTGAAGATCACATTCGACCTGACCGCTGCGAACCTGAAGGACCGAGCCCGCTATTACAGCGCACTTTGGACCATCACCCCCGCAGATGGCAGCAACGTCGAAAAGTTCAGGCAGGCGATCCATGTAGTTCGCGTCCAGTTCATGGATGCCTGTAGCGCTTCTATGGCGAAGTCTTACCTGACTGCCAACTTCCCGTCTTATTCCGTGGGCAAGACCGAATACTACTTTGAGCAGCTGGCACAGCGCGCATCGAAGAGGGTTCGATTATTAGTCCAGAACACCGGGGAGAGTAACTATGTGGATCTTATGGGCGACCCTGAAATATTTCAGATGTCTTGTGGCCTTTATGCTCTCCGGATGGAGCTGGCCTTGGACGGTCTTTACCAGGGCTCGGACGATCTCCAAGACTATATAGAGACGACCCAGCGTTTTCTCCACCAGGAGATTGCAGAGGCAATGCGCGGGTTGATGTGGGTGGATCGCAACGACGATGGGATCGTTGAAATCGACGAGATCCGTGGGGCATTCACAGTCCGCGCAACTCGCCAATGAGAGCATCCGCAGTAAGAGCGGCGATCCGGACTGCCGTAGAGGGCGCAACGCCCGTCTCCAAGGCGAGCCGATCCGACGTCTTCACCTATTTCCAGCCCGGTATGCGCGACGTCAATATGGCGCGTGACCGGGTTTTCCTGGTTCAAATCTCCACCCCACCCATGCGTTCAAAAATAGTCATTACAACAGACCTTTATGAATGTACGTGGGATGTGATAGTTCTCTACCAGGATGCCCCAGGTGTCATCGACAGGCTGTCTACGGACACCGAGTCGGTGTGCCAGAAGTTGGAAGCGCTGGCCTTCGACAACGCCGAGATAGAACTCGTTTCAATCGACGGTGGAAGTGTGGGTCAGACAGAAGGGCAAATTGAGGTTATTTTGAATGTCAGAACCGCATATCGTTTGACCGCAGGAGTTTAGAAGATGGCTTACGCAGAATCCAGAATCGGCAAAGTGCAAATAAAGCAGCAGGGCGCGTGGGGCACAGCTGCCACTTCCTTCACTGCGGCGAACCTCGTTGAGTGCGAGATGACGTACCCGACCTTGCTCACGGAAGCCATCTCCACTGAGGCTATGAAAGGCAACTACCACCACGACACGGTGTTGGCAGGCTCTGAGCAGGGAACCACATTCGAGCTTCGCTTCCCCCTTCATGGTTGGGATACGTCTGGGGCAGCAATAACAGGCGACCCGTCTGTCTCAAACAACCCAGAGGTGTTGATGTTGCAGTCTGCCCTTGGCGGCCTCATCGTGCAGGGATATACGGAGAATGTCGCGGGAGGGAGCGCTTCCGTTGTGAACATCACGGATGGTTTCGTAGACTCCGCATGGATTGGGAGCGCACAGCTTTTTGACATCAGTGGCGGGAACACGAGCGTTGGGTGGGTTAAGTCCGTAGATGGCTCCGGGGATCCTGACACGGTCACCCCGCTGGTGATATTAGCGGGCACCCCGCAGGCAGGTACAGGGTATGGGTCCGCCACAACATATCTCGACACCGGAACCCCGCTCCCGCTGACCGTCCAGTACATGGGCGCAAACGAGGGTGGAAACGGAGTTGGCTGTGAGCTTGTGGACTGCGTTGTCACCAGCTTCAAGATCAGCATGAACCCACGCGAGCAACTCATGTGCGACGTGTCTCTAATCGCCGCTTCATGGTCCGTGTTGACTTCGGACGTGACCGACCAATATACGTATTCATACAACCAGATGGGTGTTCTCACCTCTGAGAACGGGGCGCGATTTGTCAACGCCTCTGGTACTGCGGTTGAGGGTTTTACGGCAGAGGTGACCGTGGAGAACACTGTGACACCTGTCGGAAACGTAGGTGGCGCACAGGGGATCGCCCAGTTCGCGAGCACAAACCGGGCTGTGACCCTCAACATTGTCGTTCCGGCGACGAGCGCTGGCTTTGCCACAGGCGTCTTTCCTCCGGGGACAGCGGCAGGAGCATTCCAGATCGACGTTTGTCAGGGAGCAGGTAAGAGCTTTTCTATGTCCATTCCCTCTGCCGTGGTAACCGAACAAGACACAATCGGTGACCAAGACGGGCTCATCGCTATTACCCGCGTAATTGGGGTGGCGAAGTACGAGTCGGATGCCGCGTCCACCGATGCGGGGAACAAGGCTTTGCGTATTGCACTTCTTTGATCTCTCGTGCTAATCTCTGCCTGCTCGGGAAGGAGCACAGAGGTAGACATGCTGAAGCTAATAACCTTGGACGAGCGCGAAGAGCTCGTTCTCACATCTGACCCCGCAGTCCTTGTAAAAGGATCGAAAGATGAAGACCCGACCGTAGTCCGGCTCCGCTCCGTAAAAGTCGCGTCGAACCAAAAGCCCACCGTGTTCAAGGTGCGCGCATTGAATTCGAGAGAGCGAATGCAGATCGCAGAGGCGTCTTCGATGAACCACGCCCAGGCCCTGTTCTCTACCTGCGAGATGGCAATCCTTGAGATCAACGACGGGAAGAACAAGGCGAAACAGGGGAAAGAGGTGAGCGACCTACTCCTTCGCTTACCGGCGGAGTGCGTGTATGGTGTTGCTGGGTGGGTGCTTGACCACACCAACCTCAGTGATGACCCTTTAGACGCCAGCGCATAAGGTCAGTTGTCTGGCGAGACATGCTGGGTAGTCTCCATGGGTTAAAGTGCGCTCGCGGCAAAATTCGAGAATGCACAGCTGACCCGGAGATCTGTAAATCCAAGGCTGGCACTTATCTGGGGAGAACATGGCATATATGCCCTGTTCGCGATGCCCTCCAAGACACACATCTCATGTATGCCTTGCAGTTGGAGCGTGAGATGAGCGTACAGCCTGTTGATGGTTGGCCCAGTAATTTCGTTGCGTGGGTGGTAGATTTGGTCATTGAGATCAAAGGTCAACGCACCGAGCGTCAAAATAACGAACTCCAGCGGGCGGCAAAATGAGCACAAGCAGATTAGACTTTCATCTCGGGCTCAAAGACAAAGCCACCGCTGGCCTTAAAAAGGTAACACGCGGTTACGGGAAGCTTTTTGGTGCCGTAGACAAAAACATCAAGGCAGAACTCCGCGCCTCCAAGGCATCGGTGCGACTTGCGTATCAGATGAAGAAGTTGCAGAAGACTGCATCTCGCACAGCCAAGTCTATGCGGGGAATGAGTCGCGGGGTCCGTGGTCTGAGCCTCGTCGCAGGCGCGTTTGCCGCAGTCCGCTTGGGCTCTGCGATTATGGACGCCAGTCGGAGTGCCCTGAAGTTTGAGGGGCAGCTGGCATCACTGGGGGGCAATGTCGCAGACAACCGAAGGGAGATGGAGGAGCTTCAGGAGCAGGTAGACCACACCTATTCCCTGGAAGCGCTCGTATCCGCCAGGGCGAAGATCAAAGCCTTCAACCTGCCCCTGGAGATGACACCCAACCTGTTGAAGGCTGTGCAACAACGCTCTCTGAGCATGGGAAAGGATGTCAACTACTCCCTAAATTCTTTAATTGAAGGTTTAGCCAAAGGGGAGCGTCGAATCCTGGACAACCTTGCCATTGTAATACACGCAGGCAAAACATACGACAAGTACGCGGAATCAATAGGGAAAGTAAGAAAAGAACTGACCAAAAAACAAGAGCAGATTGCGATCACCCTGGAGACCCAACGTCAATTAAACCAGGCGAGCGAGGAGGTTCCAAAACACGTCAAGGAAATGTATCAGGCCGAAGCTAAAATGGCAGACGCCCAGCGGGAACTAAATGAGGCACTCGCCTTGATGCAGCCCCTTGTAACCAGCGCGATGTTTGCCATTGCGGACATGGCTAAGGGGATCAAAAATTCGGGGGTCATCGATGGGCTGAAGGAGGTTGGCGCGGCTGTTATGGAGGTTGGCATAGGGACCGTTTTGTGGGAGGGGTTGTGGAAAAAGAAAGCAGCTGGGCTTGGTCCTGGTGGGCGAATCGCAAAGGCTGATCCGAAGGCAACCCCAGCATTCTGGATGATGAAAGCAGAGGAGGAGTGGGTTAAATCTCCGGAGGCTAAAAAGTGGGCCATGTTAAACATGGGCGTTACCACAGAGCAAATGTTAGAGGCAGCGAAGAAGAGCGTACAAGCGAAATATGCCCAAGGGAAAGGGTACTTACAAGCCTACGCAGAAAAATTGGAGTGGGAGAGAAAGCACCGTGATGCGCGGGCGGAAACAAAAATTTTGGAGGATCCCAAAAGGTATCGAGCGACCAAGGCGTTCATCGTAAAAAGAGGACAGGAGTTGCTCAGAATAGAAATGCAGGGGCGAAACGCTGCGTACTTGAAGCTCGAGCGACAGCGAATGTTAGACCGGGCAGCTGCGGCAAAAGAACATTTGAAAGCCCTTGAGGCAGAGCGGAAAAAGAACCTAAAGGCGAAGGCCTCCAAAGAAGCGGCAGAAAAAGCGAAAAAGAACCGCCAAGCGATCGAGCTAGCCCGCCAAAACATCAAGATTCTGGAATCAGAAACCCTCCTCGAGACAGCGCTCCAGAAAAGCATGAGGACCAGGATCCGCTTGCAGCATGAGCTGGAAAACGGGGCCACCAAGCGTCTAATATCGCTCAAGAGAGAGGCAGAACAGATCCGGTTCAACACGGAAGTGGAGGAGATAAAACGGAAACTTATCGAGGACGAGGAGAAGCGGCGGCTTGACGAGGAGAGAAGAAGGAAAAAGGACGAAAAGGCGGACAAAAAGGGACTTAAAGACTCACCAGCTATCCAGGCGCAATTAGCGCTTACTCGCTCTTTACAACAAAGCGGCAACGCGATGTCGGGTCTAAACTCCAAGGCTGGACTCGTTTTTGAGGGGATGGGCCAATGGGTAGATATGAACAGGCGCGTTGCATTGGGGGAGATGAAGCAAAAAGACCTCCTAACTGCGCGCCTTGGGCTCATGGGAGCGCTCGCCGCAGAATTTGTTGAGGGGGAGCGGGTCAAAGCCGGGATCATGTCTGCAATGGAATTCGCGCAAGGGTTCGCCACCCTGATTAACCCCAAAGTGGCTGCGGGTCACTTCGCAGCAGCGATAATGTTTGGCGCAATTGCGGGGGGCGCAGGGGGTGGCGGAGGT
>Ga0208030_1001628_pt1 | contig 12343 bp, 18 predicted proteins | sample MalvirDeepMed_M9_FD_184246 | JGI IMG/M metagenome (GOLD analysis project Ga0208030, IMG submission 184246) | Marine viral communities from the Global Malaspina Expedition - Malaspina viral metaG DeepMed_M9 (SPAdes) (version 2) | ecosystem: Environmental > Aquatic > Marine > Oceanic | place...
AGTGTTGGTTAGTGGTGATGTTTTGACGCACGATTGCGATACGGCTAATGGAATCGACCTTTGGGTAAGCTACATTGATACGATAAGCAGTTAAGGAGGACTTTATGAGCGAAGTGGCGACAATTAATGGAATACAGTACATTGGGACAACGGCTCCCAATGAAGCTATTCTGCACCATGCGGCAAGCATGGATTCAAGTCAGACAATTGAGTCTGCTGTTTTAGCAGGCCCCGTGACGTTCACATCAACAGTAACAATAACAGGTAACGTGGTAATAGTATAATGGGAACAATACAGATAGATGGCTCAACGCCAAAACTGACGATAGGGAATGCAACCGCAGAGGATGCGACTATTCTATTTGACGGTAACGCACAGGACTTCTATATAGCACTTGACGATTCGGCAGATGACTTGCTGATTGGACTTGGTTCAACAGTAGGTACAACGCCTGCCATTGCCATAGACGAGAATTTAAAGGTTAACATTCCAGTCACAACTGCCTCTACGAGTGCTTCCACGGGAAGTCTGACGACAGGTGGCGGTGCAGGAATTGGAGCAGACCTATACGTTGGCGATGATGTTTATTTAATAACTGATTCGGCTGTCTTGGGTTTCGGTGCTGATAAAGACACTCTTTTAACGCACACGGATGGTACGGGACTGACACTTAATTCAACTAATAAATTATGCTTTAATGACGCTAGTCAATTTGTTCAAGGTTCTAGTGCAACAGTAATATCCATTGGAGCGACAGACGAGATTGACTTAACGGCAACAGCAATAGATATCAACGGTACTTGCGATATAAGTGGAACTTTTTCACTTGGCGGTACAAATATGACTGCTACTGCGGCAGAATTAAACTTACTTGACGGTGGAACATCCGTTGGTAGCTCTATAACAATTGCAGATGCGGATGGTTTTGTTGTTAATGATGGCGGAACTATGAAAACAATTCCTGCTACTGATATACCAACTTATGTTGTTGCAGGAATTAAGGAATTTGACCAATGGAGAAAAACAGATGATACCGAATATTCTGGTCAAGGTAGACATTTTATAACCTCTAGCTGGGAAAGAGACGATAGTGCTGAATTTGATAAAATTGGAACAGGAATGTCTGAAAGTTCTGGTGTTTTTACATTTCCATCAACTGGAAAATGGTTAATAGGTTGGTGTCCAAGACTAACAAATAGACAAAGTTCAACAAATAGAGACTTAACATATCTTACTCTTGAAATTGCTGTAACAACAAATGATAGTTCTTATAATATTAGAGCAGCAGCATCAATGCATTGGGCTGGAGCTACAGGAGGAGAAAATTATAATTCTGCTTATACTACATATTTGTTTGATGTAACAAATGTATCTACCCATAAGGTTAAAGTTGCTTGTTATAGTGCAGATAGTTTTCAAGCAAAAGGCGATACAAATGGTCAAGTAACTTGGACAAGTTTTATGAGAGTAGGAGATACATAAGATGGCAACATTTGATTATAAGTTAGAAGCATATATAGGTCGTAGACCAATCCATCCAACAGAGATTATTGTAGAATGGGATGAAACTACACCTACAATTACCTATTGGAATGAAGCAAGTTTAGGTAAAGCAAAACCAACAGACGAACAACTTAACGCATTAGAAAGCCAAGCAACAACTTTAGAAAATAATAATCAAGTTATTAATACAAGAATAAATTTATATGGCACAACAGCCGAACAGTTGGAATACATTGTAGAGAATGGTGTTGATTCTTTCGTTGCAAAACAAAATCAAATTAAAACGGAAAACCCTAAAAGTTAAGGAGACTAAATGTTCACAATAGATAAAAAAGAATACGATGAAACAAAACTAGATAACAAGGGGAAAATTGCCCTTAACAACGTCACTGTTTTGCTCAACGAGAAGAACGACCTGATGCACAGGTTGGAAAAAAATAAGATACTTTCTGAACACTATTCGGAAGTGTTGAAGAAGAATCTACCAAACGGAGAGGATAAAAAATAATGGCTAGCGAAATTAAGGTCGACACAATATCGGAAAAAACATCCGCAGGTGGTGTTACCATTGATGGTCTTTTAATCAAAGATGGTAATATCAGTGGTGATGTCGCTTTAGCAGGAACTACGCCAACATTTACTATTGGTGACGCAGGAGCGGAAGACGCCGCATTAGTATTTGATGGGAATGCACAGGATTTCTATATTGCATTGGACGATTCGGCAGATGACTTAGTAATAGGACTTGGAAGTACAGTAGGTACTACACCTGCTATAAGCATTAACTCAGACAGAGATGTTACAATCTCTGATGGAGCTATAGACTTTGATGTTGCTTCCCATGATACATCTAATGGACTAAAATTAGGTGGAACTTTAGTTACAGCAACTGCTGCTGAGTTAAATATTATGGATGGTGTAACATCAACAGCAGCAGAAATAAATTTAATTGACGGTGGAACAGCAAGAGGAACTACAGCAATTGCAGATGGCGATGGCGTTCTTATAAACGATGGTGGAACGATGCGAATGACTACTGTTGAAACTCTTTCAACGTATATTGGTGCAGTATCAACTTTAGCAGGGTTAACCGATGTCTCAATGGATATTACAAACTTTACTGATGGATTACTTATTCAAACACAAACAGACGGTTCAGCACCCGGAACAGGCACCCTATCCTCTGCAACAGGAAATATTGGAATAGGAAAGGATGTTTTTGCAGCCTTAACTTCTGGTGACTACAATGTAGGCATTGGATATGGGGCATTAGCTGCACATACAACTGGAAGTACTGTTATTGCTATTGGTAAAAATGCGATGGCTGCAGCTACAACAATGGGTAGCAGTTTGGCAATTGGAAGTGGTGCATTAGATGGGTCTGACACAGAAAATGATAATCTTGCTATTGGAATAAATGCTCTTGGTGCTACACTCTCAGGTGGAGAAAAAAATATTGCTATTGGGGATAGTGTACTAGATGCAGTAACTTCTGGTGATAATAATACTGCAATGGGAAGAGCTTCAGCCACTGCCATAACAACTGGCAGTCATAATATAGTTGTTGGAGGAGATGCCGCTGCGGCTCTCGTTGATGGTTCTTACAATACTTTTTTAGGAAGTAACGCCTGTAATGACATGACAACAGGTGACCAAAACGTATTCATTGGTTATGACTGTAAAGGAGAATCAGGGTCAACAGACCATGACAATCAAATAGTAATAGGAGGAACAAATTTAAGAGGAATTGGTGATAATAATTTTACTTTCGGCAAAGGCTCGGGAGCAGACAGAGTATATAATGCTTTTACTAGTAATGCCAGTTGGACTCGTTCTTCTGATGTACGATATAAAAAGAATATAGAAGATAATGAAGATTGCGGTTTGGACTTTATTAATGATTTACGACCAGTTACTTTCCGATGGAAAGCTAAAAGTGAAATTGATTCAGACTTGCCAGACTATGATAAAACAGAGCTTAAACCAGAATATGATAAAAAATTATATGGTCTTATTGCACAAGAAGTTAAGACAAGTTTAGATAAATATGGAATAAAAGATTTTGGCGGATGGAAAGAAGTTAATGATGGTATTCAATGCATTTCACAGGAAATGTTTGTTCATCCATTAATTAAAGCTGTACAAGAATTATCGGCAGAAGTAAAAGAATTAAAAGCAAAATTGGAGGATAAGTAATGGCACATTCAGATGATGCAACGAAGACTTGGGTAAGTGCAGTACCAAAAAAGAATGCTGACGGAAATGTTATTGAGTGGCGTTGTAAATATAGTTATACCCTTAATGATTATTCTCATACTTTTGATGATGTGAGGGAAATTAACACACCATCAAAGGCACCGGCTGCATATACACAGGCTGAACTATTAATCCTAATGAATAAAGACCACTGGGATGATATGTTTAATAAGAAATATGGATATTATGTATCTGTTAAACCTGTTGAAACAACAGATGCTAGCTTTGATGTCAGTTCACTGAGTGAATCATAAGGAGATTAAATGGCAGAGATTAGAATAAACGCAACCGGAGGAGTCAAGCTCTATGATGCAGACGACTCGCATTACGCACAGATAGTAGCGGGAACGATTACATCAAATACAGATGTTATGACTCTAGGTCATGCAGCCGTTGTCATGGGCACAAAGCTCGATATGAACGGCAACAATCTTATATTGGATGCGGATGCCGATACTTATCTTGATGGTGGAACAGCAGATGATGTTGTAGATGTCTATGTGGCAGGAGCAAAGGATTGGAAATGGGGTGCAAACTCAATTAACGTTCTATCCGGCACAACACTGACGATTGACTCTGGTGCGACAATAACAAACAGTGGCACGGCAAACGGATTTGGAAGTGCTGATCCTTCCTCTGCTGATGGAGATACTCTAGGTACGGCTTCGGCTGAATGGTCTGATTTATACTTAGCAGATGGTTCAGTTATTTATTTTGGTAATGACCAAGAAATTAAATTAACACACGTTGCTGATACAGGATTAGCATTAAAACATACAGCGACTGCTGATGATAAACCTGTCGTTTTAACTTTACAGACAGGTGAGACTGATATGGCAGCCAACGATGTTATTGGTAAAATAGCATTTCAGGCACCAGATGAGGGTACAGGTACTGATGCAGTATTAGTGTCTGGTGCAATCCAAGCAGTTGCAGAGGGAAACCACAGTTCTTCTTCAAATGCAACACGACTGGAATTTATGACAGGTGCTTCTGAGGCAGCTACAGCTAAAATGAAATTATCATCTGGAGGAGATTTAACAGTTACATCAGGCGATATTATTATGGGAACATCAGGAAAAGGAATTGATTTTAGTGCAACTGGTGATGCCGGTGGAATAACAGGTTCTGCAATGTCAGCCGAAATATTAGATGACTATGAAGAAGGAACTTTTACACTTGTTCCAGTAGTAGATAGTGGTAGTATGACACTTGATGCCGATAAAAATACTGGAAGTTATGTCAAGATAGGAAATCTAGTAATTTGCCAAGGATTAGTTACAATGGATGATGGTACGGGTGCTGGTGGGTATGTCGGAGCGAGTGGTATGCCATTTACAAGTTCTACTTCATTGGCAGAAGGTCAAGCATATTCTGCTGGGTCGCTTTTCATTTCAGGAGCATCAAGTGCTGTAGCTGGTGGAGTTATCTGTTGGATAGAAGGTGCTAATCAATCATTCTTAGCTTTACGAGAAAGTGGCACAACTGCTGCTGGTAATACACTAACTGACCATTTTGATGATGGTACAGTTTTTACCTTTTCTATAAGTTATAGAACAGTTTAATAAAAAGGAGGAAAATATGGCAATAACTAAAGAAATTGAAATTGGTAAAATTGAAGTGGTTGGTCAATACAAAGCTATACAAGTTCGAACAGACACAGTCATCAAGGAAGATGGCACGGAACTGTCTCGTTCTTTTCATAGGCACGTAATCCATCCTGATATTTCTGCTGAAAATTTAGCATTAGAACATGCTGAAGTTCAGACAGTAGCCAATAGCGGTATTTGGACACAGGCAGTCAAGGATGCTTGGGCTGCTAATCAAGCAAGTTTAGGAAGATAAATGCTACTAGGACACACGACATTCTCCGAACAAGCCTTTCAAGATGCAAGGCTGGACGCGGTACATAACATAGAGTTCGCGGAAACGGGATTCGGCATGACCTTCTCCCTCGGCACGGAAGTGGCGACAGGTGGAGCGAATGTGTCACCGGACGGATCATCAATGACAATGGGTCTTGGTGACGAGACAGCATTCGGGGAAGCGTTCCAGAATCTTATTACATTCAGCGTGGGCGAACCTGATTTCTTCGTATGGAATGAAACAGATGACAGTGAAACATCAACGTGGACTCCTGTAGATCCAGGATCCACAAACTAGGAGGCAATAATGGCTGATGATGCCAGTATAACATTAAGCGCGACAATATTGCCGGATGAGATTTCGAAGACCATCAGCGGTTCCATGACGGTGAGTCCTGATGATGCGAATGACAAGTGGTACTACAAGCTGACGGCATGCACGACGACAAGCACTAATTTAATCGCCGGATATTTTACGGACTACACGGCGGTTGATGACGATACGGCACCGACAGCCGTGGACGCGGCGGACAAGGTAAAGTTTCTATTTATTAAGAACACTAGCACTGCGGACGGAGTTGTGGTATGCTTTGACGGGGGAACGGCGGCCTATAACTTGGCTGACGGTGTATTTATTGGACCGGAACAATCATGGTTTGGAAGATTGCCCAACACGACTGTTGAAAATTTACACGCCATATCATCGGATATTGGTGACGCGGGTGATGCAACAGCAAATATTATTGTGGCGGCCCTGATAGACGACGTGGCATAAGGAGGATAAATGGCTTCGACATATTCAAATAGACTCAATCTTGAGCTTCAGACAACTGGAGAGAACTCAGGAACTTGGGGTACGATAACAAACAACAACCTGCAAAAGCTGGAAGCAGCGATCAAGGGATATGTATCAGTTGCCATTGCAAGCACATCGGATGCCCTAACCTTTGAGGATGGCTCAACAGGTCTGGAGCAGGACAATGCAATCATAAAACTTACAGGATCACTTACTGCCAATACAACCATGCAGTGCGAGGCGCAGGAAAACTGGTTCATTGTTGATAATGCAACATCCATGGGAACCTATACACTAGGATTCAAGCCGGCTGGCGGAACAGCGGCTTCGCTTGTATCAAGTTCAAAACACTTACTTTATACTGATGGTTCTACAATGTTTGACGTCCTAGCTGACTGTGGAAACATAGCGGCAAACGGAACATTAACTGTTACAGGAAATGTAGAATTTGATGGTGGAACTTTTATTTTTAATCAGTCATCAGCGGACGTTGACTTCAGGATTGAATCAAACGGCAATGCCAACGCATTCTTTGTGGACGCGGGCAATGATCGTATAGGAATATTCAATGCCAGCCCTTCCGTTGCCTTCGACGTGACAGGGGCGGCGAAAATATCAGGTGCTGTCGATCTGGACGGTGGTGCCTTTACATGGAATGATACAGGTGCGTCATTGGATTTCAGATGCGAGACAAATACCTTGGCAAACGCTTTCTTTATTGATGGTTCAGCTGATAAGATTGGTTTTGGAACTAATTCACCTGCGGATGCAAGCGTGGAAATTAACCAGGCAAGCACAACGGCAGGAACAGCATGCCTATCACTTGATCAGGATGATACGGACCAAGAATTTATTAAGTTTGATGGAACAAGCAATTCAGACCAGTCATCAAGCATTACAACGGACACAAGCGTAGGATCAATAACTGGACACATTCGTGTCAATATTAATGGAACTGATTATTGGATTCCTTTCTATGCTACTAACTAGGAACTTATATGCCATTACAAAAATTGCAAATAGCGCCTGGTATTGACAAGCAGAATACCGAATACGGTGCAGAAGGACGATGGGTGGATGCGGACAATGTTCGCTTTCGCTATGGTCAGCCGGAGAAAATTGGCGGTTGGGCGAAAGTAACGAGTGATGCCCTTCTAGGTTCAACACGTGCCATTCTCACATGGTCGGACTTGAACGGCGTTAACTATGCCATGTATGGCACCAACAAAAAACTTTATGCCTATTCGGAAGGAAGCTACGGCGATATAACGCCAACACGCGGAACAGGTTCCATTACACAATTTGCAACAACAAATGCATCAACGACAGTTACCGTGACGGATGCCTCGCATGGCGCGTTAATTGGCGACCATGTCACTATATCAAGTGTCAGCGCGGCAGTTGGCGGAATTACGCAAGCCAATTTGCAGAATGAATTTGAAATACAAACGGCAACTGATGATAATACCTATACAATTGTATCACCGGCTGCGGCGACATCAACAACAACTGGCGCAACGGCTACGGCAACATACGAAATTAATTCAGGACCGGCCGTGTCCATTTACGGGTACGGATGGGGTGCTAGTGTATGGGATTCAACAGGTGATTCAGACAAAGGAACATGGAACAATACGCGTGAAGGATTGACAGGAGCACAAGAGGTAATTCTAAAGGCAGAAAAATGGTCATTGGATACTTGGGGTGAGGATGTCCTAGCGCAAAAATTTGACGGTGGAATTTACTACTGGGATACATCCGCTGGACTTTCAAGCAATGTGGCGGCAACGACAAGCGTATCAGCAGGACCAACCAAGAGTCGGTTCATGATGGTATCCGGCGATGATCGTCATGTGATTTGCTTTGGAACGGAGACAACCATTGGCACGACAACTACACAGGACAACATGTTCATACGCTGGTCGGATCAGGAAGAAGTTAACACGTGGACACCGACGGCAACAAATACGGCGGGGTCGCAAAGGCTTACCGCTGGAAACCAAATTAACGCGGCTGTTCGATCAAGAGGCGCTATACTTATTTGGACGGACACGTCACTTTACCAGATGCAGTTCATCGGACCGCCTTTCACTTTTGGATTCAAGCAGCTGGGCGACAACTGCGGAGCGGTTGGAATTCATACGGCCATTGATGTCAGCGGCATAACCTATTGGATGGGGCATGATTCTTTTTTCATGTTCGACGGTGCGGTGAAAAAGATTCCGTGCACGGTGCAGGATTATGTCTTTGATGACATTAATCCTAATGCGGTAGGGGATATTTACTGTTCAACCAACTCGGATTTTAATGAAGTCATATGGTTCTATGCCGCCAGTGGATCACTGCAAATAAATCGGCACGTGACTTTCAACTATGCAGAGAACCTGTGGCATACAGGATCCCTCTCACGAAGCACTTGGGCTGATCGTGGAGTTTACGCCAACCCGTACGCAACGGAATTTGATTCCGATGATTCCACGGCGACAATTTCAACGATCTATGGTAACAAGGACGGAAGAACTTTTGTCTATGCGCAGGAGAAGGGAGTCAATGCGGCGGGATCCGCGATGACAGCCTACATTGAATCAGGTGATATTGACATTGCGGATGGCGACCAGTTTCTGTCCATCTCCCGTTTCATACCAGACTTCAAGAACCAAACAGGAACAGTGGATCTGACAGTAAAGTCACGTCCCTATCCGGCATCATCGCAGACAACTCACGGCCCCTATGCAATCACGACAAGTGTAACAAAACAGGACACACGCATACGAGGACGGCAACTGGCCCTTCGCATTGAAAGCGACGCCGTTGATGAGGACTGGAGATATGGAACATTAAGGTTCGACGGAAAACCAGACGGATTGAGAGGAGGATAATATGTCAAAAATAACAGTACCTATGTTGCCGCAGGCAAGGGAAGAATATGACCAGTCACAACTGAATCAATTGATTGCAACACTGGAGCAAATGATATTTATATTGAATAATACATACACTCCTGTCACATTGGGTGATGAGGAGGAACAACGCGCATGGTTCTTATCAGCATAAATGGCAACTGCATACGCAAACTACAAGGCTATTTTGACGACAAGCGAACTGACGACACTCTATACGGTGGGGTCGGAGACGACGGCGATTATAAAATCACTGCGTGTCACGAATGTTGATGAGGAAAATGACTGCAAGATTCGGGCTTTCATCGTGGATACGAGCAGCGTGAGCTATACGCTAGAACAGAACAGGAACGTTCAAAAAGGGACATCGGAAGAGCTGTTCAACAGCTACTCTTTTTCAACATCCCCCGTCGTACTAAAGGAATCTGAGGTACTGAAGGTACAGGCGGAGAACGGAGGGGATCTGCACGTGATCCTAAGCGTACTGGAGATAAGTTAATTATTGCAATGAGGATAAAAAATGAGTATAAAAGATAATATTACCGTGATGGCTGGGAAGACAACTATTCCCGCACAAGACGTGGAAACGAAAACCATAGTCAAGCACGCCAATACAGGGGAGGTCTATGCCAGTGAAGAAGAGGCGAAGGCCGACATCAACAACCCTGCAACTGACACAACAGAACAGGACATAAGACGAGACGTCGCGATTAGCGTGAACAAGTTACCTGACATACTCGGCGGAACCGCATAGGAGAAAATAAAATGCCAGATAGAGACAGATTCGGGGGGAGCGAAAGAGACTATAGACCTGCTACAGATGGCTTTTCTAGAGTTCTTGGCTCTGATTTCGGATTTCCAACAGAAACTGCAGGACCAACAAGACCACCAGGACAACCAATTTCTGGACGACATATAGGATATGGTGGAGGACCAATAAGACCAGGACAACCAATAAGAACAGGTTTTGGTGGTGAGGGTAGCCGAATCATGGGCTATGAGGATCCAACAGGACCAACAAGACCTCCAGGACAACCAATTTCTGGACGACATATAGGATATGGTGGAATGGGAAGACAACCAATATACACAGGTTTTGGTGGTGAAGGTAGCAGAATCATGGGCTATGAGGATCCTGCCATGGATTCAGGAGAATACCTTGCAAGCAGATACGGTGGCGGTCTGGACGACGCATTTGCCGCGAATGCTGGTGCAAGGGGAATGATTGAAGACGCAGGGTTTGAAGTTGCTGGTCTAACTACAGATGATAGAACAGAAAGAAAACTGTGGGGCTTAGCAGTCAATAGTTTTCCACCAGGAACTCCAGATATGCAGATACAGCAAAAATGGGAAGAATTAAAAGAAGAGTATTACAGGAGAAAATATGGTGGTGGCTCTGATCCTGGTGATCTAGGCTTAACTTTACCCGGCAGAGATGATATAGTTGGACTAGGCTAATATGGGATTCCTAAGCAAACTACTTAAGAAGGCGAAACCGTTTCTGCCTATAGCGCTGTCCATGTTTGGACCAGGACTTATGGCAGGGGCAGGCGCAAAGTTTGGACTTGGATCACTCTTTAGTGGAATGAACCCTATGGCTGCCAACATGTTGAAGCAATCTTTGATGGGATATGGAACAGCGGCGTTGTCAGGGTCGAAGAGGCCAGGCAAGGCGGCGATGTATGCAGGACTCGCGTCACTTCCGTTCTCCTACATGAGCGCGTCACAGGCGGCGAATGCATTTAACCAACAGCATGCCGGAACGAAAGGATGGGAAAGATATTTGGATCCATCAGTTACAAGTGGTGCAGGAGAAATTGCCAGAGGACCTGCTGGCATGACTTCATGGAAACCGCAGTACGGATTCAGGGAATTTGGTGAAGCGACTCCTAGAGTCAGTGCGTGGGACATACTCAAGGGTGATTACACGGAAGGATACCAATTGCCATCAGACATTGTGGAAGCAGGAGCACTTGATAAGGCAGGAACATACATGAACGTTCCTGATGTAGGTCGAATGAGAGTGAAAATAGCTCCAGGTAAGAACATACCACTGGATGCTGACATATTCTCAAAAGTTTCACGGGGTGGTAAAAATTTATTAGGACAAGAAATGGCAGCAGGCACACGAACGGCTGACTGGATGCCAACGATGGCTTCACAGACTGCGGCACTCTACGGCGGAAGAATGACGGAAGAGGAGAAATGGGAAGAGGCACAAAAAAGACGAAAGAAAGAACTGGCATGGATGTACGGCGTCCCTGAAGAGATGATCGAAGGGGAAATGACCAATCCGTGGGCTAGTGGAAGTTTCTGGAACCGTGGAGGCATCGCTTCCCTTGAAAATGGGGGAGACGTCAGTGGATCGGGAAGCGGAACGTCGGATTCAATCAATGCGAACTTATCTGACGGTGAGTTTGTCATGACTGCAAAGGCAGTCGAAAACCTGGGTGGTGGGGATCGCTACGCAGGGGCTAGAAAAATGTACGACCTTATGAACGTACTCGATCCCGAATCAGAAAGCATGTCGGAGGTGACATAAAATGGCAGGAGCAGCATTAAGGGGATTTGGCGCAGTCTTAAAAAAAGTAGGAAAAAAACCAAGACCTATATCTAAAAAGTACGAGAGGATGTTAAAAAAGAAAGTAGGACCTAGTGGTGGGATAAGGACACAGACTATAGCAGAGAAGTATAGAAAAGCTTTGGGTCCAACTCCTAAAGCAGTTAAAAAGAAACCTATAATTTCTAAGGCAGATACATCTGAAGGAATAGTAGGTGCAGGTATGGGTGCCGCAATAGGGTATACACTTGGTAAAAAAATTGAGAAGAAAGAAGCCAAGGCAAAGGAAACAAAAGAAAAACTAAAAAAATCTGTTAAAGAGCACAAGAAAAAAACAAAGGAACAAAAGGAAAAAGCAAAGAGATAATGGAATGGAGGTTCTTGGAACCTAACGACTTCGAATGGATGATGAATGTATCCAAAGAACACCACGCGGAGTCAGACTGGAGCGAGGTTGAATAT
>Ga0208030_1001629_pt1 | contig 12333 bp, 2 predicted proteins | sample MalvirDeepMed_M9_FD_184246 | JGI IMG/M metagenome (GOLD analysis project Ga0208030, IMG submission 184246) | Marine viral communities from the Global Malaspina Expedition - Malaspina viral metaG DeepMed_M9 (SPAdes) (version 2) | ecosystem: Environmental > Aquatic > Marine > Oceanic | place...
GGTACTTGCCGTTCTTGGACAGGTTCCCTATGCTGTCGTTGTACTGCCGGTTGATGTACCGTTCAACGCTGAAGAGGTTCATCTGCTCAGCAGGGGAGAAGACGAAGAAGCGGTTATCGGACGGAGCGAAGGCGTCCTCCAAGTACTGGACCGCCCGACGAATGTCAGGGTCCGTAAGAGGAACGGCTAGTGATCCGACCGACTGACTAAAGTTGTCAACGAAGCCAGCAGCGTCGTCGTCAATACGGTGGGCTACTGCGTAGCCAGCCGCCTTGGTCAGCTTCTCCATCAGGCCAATGTTGGAGAACAAGTCAGCCTCATACTCCAGCTCGAAGGCCTGGAAGATGTGGGTGTCAGCAGTGAGGGTGATACGGGAGAGCAGTCTAGCCTCATCGAAGGACACTGCACCGCCGCTTACACCGGCTGCACCAGTCATTGCATTCGCTTGGGTTGAGTCTTCATCCTGGAACCTGTTCATACCATGAATCAGGACCCTGTCAGCACTGTCCTTGCGATCGGACTCCCAGCGCCGGTCGAAGAAGTTGGTGAAGATTAGGTTCGATTCTCTGTAATCCGCAGTCAGATGAGAGTAGATCTGCGGGATGGTGTTGGACAGATTAGTCGTATCCGTGTCAGTAATAGCCATCAATACCCCTACGCGGGAAGCGAAATCTTACCGCCCCGCAAATTTTTAAGGATTTCTTCCTTGTGTTCAGTCCAGAACTCTCGCCCCTCTGGGCCTGCCAGTGTGTTGTTGAGTCTGGATGCGTCAGTCAGGAGTCCAGTGGGCACCACAGATGAGGTGCCTTCTGAGTCTACCATAGAGGCTCCAGCCCGAGAAGCTAGCCTCCGTTCTACTTCAGCTTCTATTTCTACATCGGTACCGCCTACTGGGCCAGTCCCAAGGGCACGGGCTACCATCTCAGCAGCCTCCCTGAAACGACCAGAAGACCAGGTTTCTCGGGCCTTATCCATCGAGGGATCATCCCAGGCGGTCTCAGCTTCGAACAGTGATTGAGCAATCTCTCTTCGGGCCGACGAAGCTTCAGGAGGTACGCGGGCGCCACCGGCCTGAGGAAACTCATCATCCTCGATTAGACCGGATTTCTCCAAGACCTTCAGCACGGCTTGGTTACCTACAGTCAGCGCCTCTAGCTGGGCTTGGATCTCGACTTGGGCTAGTGTCTGCTCCATCAACGCGCGCTCACGACGTCGGGATGCCTCTAGCTTCCTTTGTAGACTCTTGTAAGCGTCACTCGGAGCTTCCGCAGGTTGACCCTGGTTACTCTCGAGTTGTGTCTCCTCTGGCATATATCCCCCTTAAACGAGTTAGAGCCACGGTCTCGACCGCAGCTCTGAATGGTTACCGCGGGCAGCTTTCTCGCCGCCCTGCGAGGGTTTACCTCACTATAGGTAATTGTACCATACTTTTGCACGGTTGTCAACCCCTAAACACCCCTTCTCCTAGGCTTTGCCCTCATGTCAACTGGGTTATAGTCGTAAAACCTAACTAGAGCGTCATCAACATCAGAGTGTGCCTCTCGATAACGCAGCCTCGCCTTCTCATACTTTAGGAGAAGAGGTCCTATTCTGGGGTAGTCCTCCTTGAACCGCTTCTTGGCCGCGTGTGTGGGCAGATCCATGTAACTAGCTACGAGCCGAGCCTGCCAGGAGCCCTTCTTCCAGACATCCTCATACAGTGTCCAGTAAGGTTTCAGTGTCTCACGAGCTGTGTACAGGTCCTGAACTTGGCTGGGAAAGTCCCTGTTCCGCTTCTTGCGCCTCTGTATATAGCCCCATAGTTCGTCGTCCCCGACTTCCAATCGCATGGATGCCTCTAGCTGCCTAAAGACCTCAGGCCGGAAGTTGCCATACTCATCCTCGAGGGTGGGGTGATCAGTAACCTTAGACCTGTAGTAATCATAGAAGAGATCCCCCTTGTAGCCATCAGTGACATCAAGCCTACCTATGCGCCCCGAATCTAGCTGGTCTATTACATCCTCAAATACCTTAGACAGGCTCTCCTGGGCTCCCCTCAGCTCAGCAGAAGTCTCGGTGACTTTCTGTCGGAAGGTTTTGCCATCTATCATACCTCTCTCAAAGTCATTGGCGTGGCCTCGCAAACTCCTATCAGCCGTATCCCTGTTCGTCTTTAGAGCTTCCATATATGAATTAAGGCGATGGACTTGCGTATCTCCACGGGCGAGACGGGACGTTTGCATAGCCTCTTCGAGCTCTTTAACATCATCATGTCTCACAGAGAGACGGTCAATCACCAGGGCCGGTGCCTCCTCAACTGTTACAGGCTTACCACTAGCCAGCTGCCTGTCCCGCCAGCGTACCAACTCCGCATCGTCGCCATCCCCCATCAGGTAGATCTCCCTCAACTGTTTAAGCTGACGGGATTTAGGCAGAGGAGAGGCCCGCAGTCCTGCAAACTCACCAAAAGAGGATAGTCTATTGAAGCCTGTAAAATCGTATAGCGCAGACTCAGCCCAGAAGGGCATGCCTTGTCGAGCAAAGTACCTACTAATCTTGAGCTTCTCCCAGGATCCGTCAACATCCCGTAGAGGGTCGCCTATGAAGTTACGTCCATGTATAAGGTCTATTAGTGAACCAGTGGAAGGTGACGTCATGGACCTAGCCATCTTGAGGACAGCGTGGTCTTCTATGTCCCACTTATAGAGTCCACCAGGGTCTTCTTTCATCTGCCTGAGTAGCCCTGAGCCCATCCTAGATAGTGCATAGAATGGTGTACCTATACCCATCCTACTTTCACCAAGCCTCACGGACATGAAGTCAGCGCTGTCGGTGTCAAACACTTTCTTGTTGTTACCTGAGGCGTAGACCATGTAGGCCAAGGCGCCCATGCAAGCCATTATAGATCCGATAGCTGAGAAAGCCTGACGACGTTCCAGGCCTAGTTCTGCCTTCCCCGCTATTGCGAGAGGAGCTAAAGCTATACTTTCCCCAGCCTTGAAGATCAGGGCGGCAGTGGCTCGTCGGAGCATCGGAGCAAACATGACGTAGGTACTCTCGATGGCTCTCTGGTGGTTGGATATGCCAGCCCTGACTGGATCCAGGCCACCAGTAACCTTGTTGACAGCGGCAGCAAGTTCACCCAGGTCTGATACCAGCGGCTTCCCATCAGGACCCTGTCTGACTAACTGTCTCATGCCCTTGTAGTACTCTACACGGGCCACATCCAAGAAGGTGTTGAATGTAACCTCAAACCTACGGACGGCTTTACCTATTATAGGGTAGTCCCCCATCCTCTTTATCTGAGAACCTGTAATTTCACGCAGCTCGCTACCAAAGAACGACACTCCGTGTTCTTTCATCTCTGCCATGATTTCTTTGTTGGCAGTACGAAAAACGTCACGTACTTTAGGATCCCTGAGTGCCCCAAACATCTGCCTAACGCCTGCCCCCCAGGGAGTCTCATGCCACTTTATTAGGGCAAATGGGTCTTTCTCCCTAACTGCCCTCTGCACTGCATGGAGAGGCATCATGGTCAGAAGAGGGAACCCATGTATCAGCGGGGACCCCAGGTCAAAGGTAGTAGAAAGAGTCCTCACATAGCTAGACCATATAGAGGGGACCCTCATTATGCCCTTCACGGCAGCAGCCTCCGACATGTTTGCTACATAGTCCTTGAGCTCCTTCGCAGCACCTTTCTCGTAGGCCAGCTTGGCTATTGCCTCGTTATCTGGGATCAGGTTCCTGAAAGCTCTCCAGTCCCTGAGATCAAACTTGTCCTGCTCCTCTGTCCAGTACCTAGCGGTCATGTCCTCTATCTCTCTCTTCAACCTCAGAGCTTCTTCAGGACTTGCTCGTGTCGACTTATCTACAGCCTCTCTCATCCCAGGGAAGAAGGACTCGAAGGCTATGTCCCCCCCTTTGGTTTTAATTTGACCCATCTCTGGGTCTGTTATGCGTCCAATCCTCAAGGCCTCCAGCAGTTCCTCCCCCAACTTCGTCTTGGAGGCCATCTCAGCGGTCTCATCACCAAACTGGTGTAACTCCGCAAACAGCTGCTTATCAGCTACAAACCCATAGACTCCCTCATAGAGCTGCTTTAGACCCTCTACAGGGTCCTGCAAATACACGCGCCCCTTCTGTTCACCGTGCATCATAGTTGGGAACGTACGCTTGGAAAAGAAACCAGGTTTTGACCCGAGTATTGGAGTAGTGGGGAGACCAGTATCCCGGTTGATCTCAGCTCCCAGGTCTTCCAGGTGAGGGACATACCTCTTGTCATCTGGCCCAAACTTGGCCAACTCCCCAGCGTCCCTGGCCAGGTACTCTGACAGGTCATAGCCTTCCTCCTTGGCCATGTGCTGCAGGCGAAGAACCAGTTCATGGTAGTTGTCATACCACTCAAGCTGCTCAGGGGTCAGCCTATAGTATTCACTTAGCTGGTTCCTGGGCATCTCAAGCATGGTAGTTACCCGCCTAGTCTCCCACTCCCAGTCGGGTATCTTCTTGAACTTAGAGGGATCAAGGCGGCCACCACGCGCGCCTGTTCGGAATCCCGTACCGTAGAGATCAGTGCCCTCTGCACTGGCCATCCTCATTACATTCTCTACATGTGGGGGGACTTTGCCCGTGAGCTCGACCTTCATCATACGACCGAACTTGCCACTGTACCCAAATAGGTCTCCTCCATGCTGCATACGATCTAGTACTTGCTCGCCCCTAAACCTAGCAGCACCCCTGGCAGATGCATGTGCCCCAAAATGCTTCCTGAAGATGCTCTGGCCCATATTCTGCCCGAATACCCAGTCGACTGGCATCTGCACAAAGCGGCCTACCTTGGCCCCAAACACATGTTTCATCCAACCAGTCAGGTACTTACGCCAACGGGAGTCCCTGAAGTCTGTGACTGTGTCCTTTACACTCCTGGGTCCACTTCCAAAGTAGGTACCATCCGCCATCTTGTTGTACTTTAGATTGTCCCATTCATCAAAGCCCATAGGCTCCCATTTAGGCTCATCCGGGCCCACTGGGCCTCGGGGTCCGCCCGGTCCCCCTGCACCATCACCAGCAGCAGTGTGCCTACGCATCTCTATTACATCGTCCCTCACCTTATCAGAGAATCTCCAGACTCGCTTGGTACCACCCGCACCATCAGGGATATTCTCTGCAACAAGAGCCTCTTTCTCCACCAGTTTAGCAAAGAGCCCAGTCTCCCCACGTCTTTTCTGCCCTCCCAACAGGACCTGAAGTATCCCTGTGTTCTTGGCTTTCATCCGATCGATCTCGTCTGTAGTCCCAACGGGGTCATCAAACGTCTGATCAATACCTTTATACGCTCTTGCCGCACGACTCTGTGGACCAGGCAACAGGAGCCGTGCTACTCTAAGAGGCATCCAGCCTTGTCTCCCTCTACCAGGACCCTGAGGATAGACAATACGACTCAGGGGAACACCGTCTGGGCTTACTGACATAAAGGCGGCAATCTCAGCCTGAGGGACAGACATTAGATTCTTTTCCCTCAGGGCCTTGCTCTTCACAGCATCCTTTGGGTCTGTTATTGGCTGCATATGGAACGCTGGTGATTCACCTAGTTTATGTCCATACGAGTCATACCTGGACTGCATCTTAATCTCGACTCTTCTCATATCATATACATATGAGCCCCCGACTGTTCTACGATTGAAGAACATCCACTCTATTTTCTTTTCGCCGACCTGAGAGAGCAGATGATGTGTCATTACTGAAGGAGTGTCCATCTCTGGACGGTCTACCTTCTCCTGCCTAGAAATCCTCTTAAACTTTATCTTATCAAGGGGCTTGAGTTTCTGCTCCCTGAAGTAGTCTGCCGATGCCTGGGCGAAGTTATCATTTTTCCCAGCAGCAGTCCTGGCATCCTGTCCATTTTTGAACATGAAGTCTACAGACATAGCTTCATGCTTGACGTTGTCCACCATCAAGGCGAACCCAGGGTAGGCATCAAAATTAACCTTCTGCCCACCTTCTGAAGCAACCCTCCCAAACAGTGCAGCGGCCTCAGACGACAGCTCAAGCCCTCGATTGCCAAGGGAGATACCAAGATTCTTACCATTGAGCAGTGCTCGAACAGAGGTATTCCCCTCTTGCGCCTGGATATCGGCCCATATATCTTTACCTACTTGCTTTCTAAGAGCCGTCCTCTGTATCCCTAGTGTGTTTGATTTAGCCACCAGGGCCTTGACAGTCTTGTATCCTGCCAGCTGTCCTGCATACTCCAGGTACATCTTCTGCATAGCGGGAGGCCAATTTGCCCCCTCTGTAGCAATATAGTTCTTTGCACTCTGAGGAGCCTCAGCATACACAAGCCTGAGCATTGAGCCCTCACTGAGGTTCAGATCCTCGTAGAACTTGTGACCGAACTGCAGATACTTCTTCCTGTCTATGTCAGGATGGAGCCTCAGGATAGGATGGTCAAAGCCATGCTTGAACCTCCACAGGTAGGACCCCTCCATTATGTCTGCCGCTGTCTCGCCAAGTTTAGCTCTGCCTCTCAGGCCTTGTGCAAGATTGGAGTCAGGAAAAGCTGCAGCAGCTGCGTTTCTGAAAGTCTCCCACTCTGCTTCATCAAGATGGGCCAAAGGGTTCGCCCAGGCTCTCTCCGCAGGACTTACATTCTGTATAGATTCCTTCTTGACCCACACGGGATTACCGCTTGCCAGCATGGCATACCGAGTATGCTGCCAATCATCAAGAACCTTCTGGTAGTTGTCCCGTTCCAGAGGGTCAGCAATAGCAGCTACCCTCTGTCTAACAGTAGCGAGAAAGTCGTTACCAATCTCCAGACCAGCCAAGATTGGGTCCTCACCTGCCCGACGAGACATGGCGATGAGCTCAGCGTGGTTGGCATAGTCAATTAGGTGCCTTGTACTGTCATGGCCCATGAGGCGCCTAGCCGCTGCTTCACCAATGCCCTCTGCATACCCGAATCCTCCGCCTACAAGAAGGTTTGTAGCGAAGAATTTACGCATTGTCCCTGCAGTGTAATCCTTGCCTATATTGTGTGAGGCTATACCTATATTCTTACTCAGCCTAGTAAGACGGGTACTGGTGCGGGAGCCCTTTACCTCATTCCAAACAACATTGTAGGGGGCATAGCCACTCTTCGTTGGCAACCCACCTTTCCCCTGCCTCACTGAAGAGAAGAAGATATCAACCTGATCAGCAGCATTGAGTCCCGTCTGAAGATTGTTGAGGAAGTTCTGTCGAAACAGACCATCCTTCAACACAAAGTATACATCGTTACCAAACTCGTCCATGCCAATGGATCCTTGATGTACTGGACGTTCGCCTTGTTTTGAAATGAGTTCGCTGCCCCACTCCTCGCCGTTTATGTAGGCTCTAAGGAACGAAGCAGCCTGTGCAGTGATGGGGCGTCGGGTCTCCTTATATACCGTGCCAGCCCGCTCCCGAACCCTTTCTCTACCCCCTGCAGTAGCCACATCCGGAGGGAAATCGTGAAGAGGGTCTGCCATTTCCCCTACCTGACGCCCGCCCAGCTTCTCCCCCCGTACACGCTCAACCAGGTCAATCATTGGACCATCTGGGTGCTCAAGGTTTCTCAAGACTGATTCTATGGTCATACGGGAGAGTTCCATAGGCCGCATGCCAGTAAGAGCATGCCACATGTAGCCTACTTTGTCCCCAGGATCAACCAGTCCTTGTTCAACCTTGGCAACATTCGCTGGGTCTATAGCCTGAGTGCCGTTACGCAGATCAGTGATAGCGTTCTTTATGAGCTGCCTTACCTGGGCTCTGCTATGGTGGCGCTTTAGAGTGCCATCAGGATTCTTGAGCTGTTTACCCCCTTTGCCCTTCCATAATGCCCCAGAAGGCTTGCCAACAGCCATCTCCGGAGTAGGGGCAGCTTGGTAGTAGGGGACATCAACTACAGTATCTGCCTCAGTGAACTGAGAATGCATCTTCTCCTGCATCTCTTCACCGGCCTGAATCAGAGCTTGACGGGCTTTAAATGCCTCAATATACTTCTCTTCATTCCAGTTCGCACCGCGGGGTATCCATCCACCTCCTGGCTGCACATCTTGAAGTGCATGGATGTCTACCTTTTCAGTCCATGCATACTCCTTTAGGGACATACCTGCAGGAACGTCATGTATGTTCCCTTCATCATCTGAGAACCTGGCTCCACCCTCAGGAGCCACCATATCGGGGTCCTCCTTCATCATGGCAGCATTGTCGAGCGAGGGGTCAAAGCCATCGGCCCAGCCTTGAGGCTCCATCCCATCTCCTCCCCACCGTGTCTGACCAGGCTGTAAGGGGCCAAATTTAGGGAGAATCTTACGCACTTCACCAGTGTCTTCTAGGTGCCACAGGGCTCCAATCTCTGACATCCTACCTGCTGCTATCTCAGCAGGGGCATACTTGAAGGCCATCTTGCCATAAGGGACTTGGTCCATCTCTGCCCTTATCTGATCTATAGCGAGATCAATGCGCCTTGCCTGGTCATTGAGACTACCCCGTTTGGACTGGTTCCCTATAAGAAGGCGGGGATCTCGGAAAGGAGCATTTGTCTCTCTTGCCTGACTCCTTAGATCCTCTGCATGCTTTGCCAGATCGTCAAGGCTTGATGTCTGGAGCTCACCGGCTATCCTGCTGCCCCACTTCAGGCCTTCTGCACGTTGTATGGACTGTCTGGCAAACTGCCACCCACCAGCGCCTCTTGCTTTCTTTGCAGTCTTAGCAGTCAAAGCAGCAAATTTAAAGGGAGTAGTAATCCACTTAATAGGTATCAGGTTGAGGGGATCAAATATGATCTCCATGGCAAGCTTGGTACCCCACGGAGCATCAGTCTCATGCCAAGCCTCCCTCTGGGCTTGGACACTGGCTAGAGGGTCAGTAATCCAATCTAAGAGGTTGAAGTTATCCGAAAGTCCACGAGCTGCCCTCTTCTCCTTGAGGAGGCGCTCATACTCCTGTTCACCTGGGATCAGATTCTGTATGCTACCCAGTACAGTAGACGCCCCCATCTCCCCAAACGCAGCTACCGGATCAAGGATCTTCATAGCAGGGGCAGCGATAGCACCCCCTATAGTTGCCAGCGTACCGAGGAACCAGTTCCTAGATGACTCCTCCTGATCGACAGGAGCCAGTGAGACCTCGTCTCCCGCTTGACGAAGTAGGTCACGGAGCTGCCGGTCGTTTAGGTTCATGATGTCAGCCTGGTCATATCCAGTAGGAGGCGTAAACTCCCCCTTCATGGCAAGCTCATCTACTGCGAGCTCCAACTGCTCCCTGTCCATGTGGGCGAGGTCCCTAGCAGGGACAACTATGTCCTTTACCTTATAGGGAAGCCAGCCTTTCTCCTCCCCTGTGACGGCTGCCTGACCCCCAGCTCTGGGGGCAAGTCGACCAAATACACCAGCCATTATCTACCTTCACCTCTATAGCCTATGGACACACCTAGGCCACCAGGCATCTGACGTTGGAGGACTGACCTTACATCCATGTCCGAGAACCCTGAACGCAATGAAGCCTCAGTCATTATGAGCTCCCTATCGGTGGGGGAGGCCATATTGAGATACTGCTGTGTTGGGATAGTCTGCCCCGGTGGGAGCAGGTCAGGGAATGTGGGCATATCTAACTGTATACCCAGTACCCGCTCAAGGGTCGATAGCATCCCAGTTCTCTGGAGTATTAGCAGTGTCTTTGGATTAGTCAGAGTTTGTATAGCCTCAAATCTCATTTGGGTCTTCTTGAAATTCAAGTTATCTGCCTCTAGTTTCACTTGGACTCTACGGGCCTTAACAGCATCATCTAGCTTGCCCTGCTCGATGGCCACCTGCTTGTCAGCAATGGCTAGCTTAGTCTCGTTGTCGTTCTCGTTCATCTGCAGTTTGATCTCTTCCAGTCTTGCCTGGTTCTTCATCCTCTCCTCAGTGAGACTTTCCTGAAACTTCTGGCTCTTAAAGGCCATCGTCTGTTCATTGTCTTCCCCAAATAGGCCAGTTATTGTTGCCCGCTGAAGGGATTTTGCCAACGCAAACTCCTCCCTCTCTATGGTGGGCTGCTCACCTAAGAAGCCAGTGAGGACAGCATCGAGCCTCTTCTGCTCATTAGTCCATCTCTGGTCTTCAATCTTCCACTCACGGGCCTCTTGTTCTGTTTGCCGCTGCTCAACCGCCAGCATTCGCTCTTCGCGGGTCGCTTCTCCAACCGCTCTTTGCTGCTCAATTTGGAACGACAGACGTTCTGTCTCCCTTCGGAACGCTGACGCCAAAGTAGCCTCATCCCTCTCGAACTCGAGACGGGTCAACTCTAGAGTCTCCGTGCCCTGGTTTGGGCCCCAGTAACCAGTCATCTGGGCTTGTGCTATATTAGCCTCTAGCTTTTTAGCAAAATCTGTCTGCTTCTGCTGCCACTTGGTAATGTCTGCCTGGATCTGCTGGTCTGCCATCCGCTCTTCAGAAGAGAGCTTCTCTCGGAGCATCCTCTCCTTAGTCTGGAATCCTTGACTGAGTTTCTGAAGCTCAAGATTAGCATCAGCAGCAGTTATAGTCCTTCCCATGCTAGCATCAAATTCCTCATACATCGTGAGGAGTTCAGTGAGAGCCGCACGTCTATCGTCGTCAGGGGGCAGATTGTCAAGGTTGCCGCGTATAGTTTTAGCATTGTAGCCTAAGCCTGACTGCACTCCGCCTTTTGGTTGTGTTTCCCACTTTTGTAGAGCAGCCTGGTACTCGGCTTCGGGTTCCTCAAATTGTTCCCAAGTGAAATCAGACCTAGTAGGTCTAGGACCACCAGTAGTGGGAGTAGAGAACGTTAGGGCAGGCTTCATCTTTGTCGCCGCCGCTTCCCCTCTCGCCTGCTTCGCGAGAGCCTCAGTCCTTATGGACTTGGCCATGGTGAAAGCATCATTCTGTGCCTGGAGCTTCTGTTCTCCATACTGCGGGGAATTAAGATCCTGTTTTGGCTTCCCTTGGCTAATGTCGGCTACTGCTAGAGCGAAGTAGTAATTTTCAGCCTCTTTGTAAAGGGCTGGGAAATCCTCTATCCCAGTGCCTACCATCCCTTCCATGTATCTATTGGTAAGGTTTTCCGTGAAGCCAGCTTTACCCCCTCCGGTACGGCCAGTTGCAATATCCTCAGCAGTAACAATAGGGACGTCGGTGGTGCCGTAGGTACCTACTATCCTCTGAGCCCGTTCCCAAGCTTCTATTAGGTCTTGTTGTCGATGGAAGTCAGCTTGGCTTGTAGGTCTGTATTTTGGGTCAGGTTTAGTATTATTTGCTAGGTAATTGCGAGCCTGGTCTATCTGACTCTGTTGCCAGGGTTCTACTACGCCTGGCTGGACTATACCACCAAGCTGCCCTGGGTCCGTACCTTTCCTTTCCGGACCTGGCCCAGGATAGCCTTTTCTAGTCTGTGGGTATGCAGAGGTTATTCTTTTCCTGTACTCATGTTCGGTCTCACCAGGCAGTTTAGGTGGTAAGCCACCCTCAGTGGCTACAGCCGGTGGTTGGTCAGCCGGTAGTTGCTTGTCAGGTGGTTGCTTGCCAGCCCCCAGCCAAGGTAAATTACCCCCCTCAAGAAGCTTGTTGTACCAGATATTCCCCTCAGCTCTGTCCTTTACTAGGCCCATCGAGATTATCCGATTGACGAACTGGTCGGTATTCATCATATCGGGGTTCGCTCTCCACTGCTTGAGGAGACCGTCTAACTGATATCTCTTTTTCTGAAGGATCTCGGCATCAACATCAACAATATCGGCAGGTGGCTGATCGGGAGCACCAGTTTTCTCCCCGGTCCGACGCCACTCCCCACCTCCCACAAATCCCGGGTCAAGCGTCCACTCGTAGACATAGTTCTCATTGTCAACATATGCGTTAGGTCTACCCTCTATTGCCTTGAGCCAGGGTGGCACCTGCCTGGCTCCCCCACCGGCATCTTGTGCAGAAACAGTCGAGACCAGCCCCATCCTCTCCATCCAGCCTCGATCCTGTTGTGCTTGAGTACCAGTACCAGGAACACCAGTACCAGCTGACGTAACACCAGCAGCTGTTCCTGCTCCCACATCTATATCACTCATGTCCATCTGGTTAAATCCAGTAGGACCAGGAACAGTCCTTACTTCTTGCTGAGCACCATATACAGGCGCAGTGGCTGCCCGCGAACCAGTGCCGATACCTGCTCCCCGGATCTCTTGTTGGTTTCTTGCTTGGGTAGCCTCAAACTCCTGGATGGTCTGGGCACCAATCCCAGTTGCAGGACCACGACCCCACCGATTCTCCCACTCTGTCGAAGCAATATTGTAGTCGGTTCGACTATCGAAGTTGCCCCTTTGAGGCCTGGGGGGAACACCAC
>Ga0208030_1001631_pt1 | contig 12328 bp, 9 predicted proteins | sample MalvirDeepMed_M9_FD_184246 | JGI IMG/M metagenome (GOLD analysis project Ga0208030, IMG submission 184246) | Marine viral communities from the Global Malaspina Expedition - Malaspina viral metaG DeepMed_M9 (SPAdes) (version 2) | ecosystem: Environmental > Aquatic > Marine > Oceanic | place...
ACTTGTAGCAAATAAATGTTCTGCCCCACCAGCTTCAGAACCAAAAAGCCACATTGACCAAGATAATTGTGCATGACTCAAATTTAAAGAAGTATTTGTTAGATATACATCATTAGTCTGCGAAAATATCATAGGCTTACTCATCCCCATCAAAGCAGTCTGTGGGATTAAAGGCTCTGCATCAGCAGTAGTCCAGCCTGTGGCTACGCCTACTTCCCATACTTTCAAATTATCAATACTTACCCAATGCGTATCCGATGCAGAAGTCATAGTTAAAACTAAATACATAGTTGTAGCAGTAGCAGTATAAGCATTATTTAATACTAAACCAGTAGCAGCACCAGCCGTTAGAGCTTTATTGCCACTATTATAAGCTGTAGTTGCACCTAACGAAACATTAAGTTGACCACCACTAACCCCTATACAGTCAAACTGAACTTGATATGTTCTTCCTACGACTGTAGTTATCGGCATTGTAGCCCTACCTGCAGCAGCTGAATCATTAGTAATTCTTCCAGCCCCACTAATGTTTGCAAATGTGCAACTTACAGTATCAGTAAAGCCAGTAGCATCTCCTGTTAATAATGAAGTTGTACCAGTAGCAAAATCAAAAGTATCATTATCAGCATCTAATGAATCTGCTAAAGCTGTTTTCTGTGCAGATGAAAGCAAATCACTCATCACCCCATAAAAAGTAGTAGTACCGTGATTGCCCACTCCAATCTGTTTCACAGATACATTATCAATAGTAGCAGTAGCGGAGGCAGAATCTCTTGCCCCAATATAAAGAGTGTGGGCTGTAGAAGAAGCTACAACGTGTCTCCAAACTACACCAGTTGCTGATAGTGTCGCTCCACCCTCAAGAGTAGTTGCACTACCACTAAACGCAATAGACACACCATGACTTCGTGCTGTTACATGAGCAGTAAGTCTGTAAATATACCCTACTGTAAGACCTGTTATGTCATAACCTGCTGTTTGCACACCTGCCGAAGTTGAACCTGACCGTACAATATCCATTTGACCACTATTCCATGCTACTGTAGAACCTCCAGCTTCAGCTTCCCATCCACTTATATCTGTATCAAAAGTACCATTAGCAACCAGTTCTCCGCTTAATGCTCCCTTAGGACTGCCATCATATACAGTAGTCTGTGGGCTTCTTGGGTTACCTTCTGTGCAAGGATACCAAGCCTTGAGATTGGATATGGTAGTGCCAGATGTTACTGCACTATTGTCTGTGATTAGCTTCTCTGGATGGGTGTAAGCATATTGTACATCTGATAAAGACCAAGCTACATTCCAGATTTGAATATTTGAGAGTTTTCCAGCAAGATGACTGGTCAATCCAGAAGATTCACCATCAGCACCTAATGTAAATGAATCACAAGCAGTATTATATGTTACAGTTGATGTTTGTGTTGCACGAAGTTCTCCATTAGCATACAGCTTCATGCTTGTAGAAGATTCAAATACTACTGCCCAGAAATGCCAATTTCCATTATTAAATTCATCTGCTCCTGATGTTGTCGCAGTTTGAGCGGTTGTATTTTGAGCATGAAGTCTTAATTCACCCTCACCAGAAGCTCTTCTTATTTTTAGTCCATACTTAACATCAGTTGTACTCTCATCATTTATAGTCCATATAAAATCATCTCCTGAAGCGGCAGATATATTGCTATATCCACTAACTGTAAATGGGTAATCTTTAATTTGTTCTGAAAAAACCCCAGAACCCATATCCACATAATCCGCAACCCCATCAAACTCTAATGCCCTGCCACTATACAGAGTGCCAAAGTCTGGAGGAGAGCCGAGCTTGTAAGGATTAGTTCCTGATGATATTGTGGTAGCCATTAGGTTAGTTGTCCTGGATTGCCTTGGACTTCTTTGAAGGAACAATCATCAACATACACTATACCACCATCAGAATCCGTCACCTTTATCAAAATCTGTGAAGCCCCTGATGCTGCTACCATATAAACACTATGAACTGTCGCTTCTGTACCATCAAAATTACCAGTAGCAATAGTGGTTAAGCCATCTGCTATTGTCCAATCTGTCGAACTGGATGTTCCTTGCCACAGCTTGAAACTAAATCTATATAATTTGCCAGTAGTCCTTGTACCCATATAGGCATTTACCAAAGCAAATTCACTCGAGCCGCTTCCATCTAATGTAATCTCTGCCTTGTTTGTACCGTCAGCAACACTTGCACCTGAACCAGCAGCCCAGTTTACATTTCCAAAAGTTGTGAAGTCTCTATTATCACTTGCAGTAATCAACTCACTCCCCAAAGAAGTATCTACTTTATCATAAACAAAACTTGCACCAGTACCACTTGATTCTATCGTTTCATCCAATGCCCAATATGAGACTAAATCGTGAGTGACTTCTTCTAATTTGAAATTTTTAACTTGAATATTGCCACCACCGGGATTTGTATTAATATCTAAATAAATATCTACTTCTTCATTAGCATCTGCTGTAACATAGTGAGTTACAGTTTGAAAACTACTGGTAGTAACTGCAGTTGTATATACCCCTGCAACATGATTTATGCCACTATCAGTTATTCCAAAGCCTAAAGTCTGACTTGATGCAGTACCATCCTTCACATCAACAGACATTTTATAAAGATTCCCTGATGTAACAGTATAGCCAGTAACCCCATTACGAACCATATATTTTGCTGTGCTACTTGCAGAAAATGTATAATGGTCTGTATCAAAAAGAAGGTCGTCACCATTCTCTGACCAATCACCAGTATCATCATCAGCACAATCATCAGATGCCCGTAAAGTCAAAATACTCTTATCAGTAGCAGTCAATTCTTCAAAATCCTTCTCCATTACAGATTGGATTTCTGCTTGGGTTAAGATTCCTCTCCATAAACCTACCTGAGACATATACCCCCCATAATGCCCATTTGAACCATCAGCTTCATTATGTCCTAATACTAAATTTGCATCATCACTTGTAATTGTTACATCACCAGTAGTAGCGTCCTGAACACCATTTATATAAGTCTTTGCACCATCTGTAGCACCACTATCAACTGTACAGGCTATGTGAGTCCATTCACCTAAAGTAACCGCAGTAGTTGAAGTAACTGTATCACCACCTGCATATACTCTAATTTTTCTTGCTGTATTTAAATCAAACTGATAATTAGTTCCTCCACCATCTCTTTTAACAATAAGTCCAGCAGTATCTGTTACATTAGTTGCATTTATCCAAGCAGTAACGCTCATATCTCCAACAATTGCCAAAGAACTGTCATTTCCACAAATTATTTCATCTCCATCATTAGAACCATTCAAACTCGCACTCCCAGCACCAATAGCATCTGCCTGTACTGTACGAGCATTGTCTATGGCTCTTGGGATTACTGGAGTATCGCCACCGTAGAGGTCTGTGTCTACTGTTGCTCCAACTATAGAGCCATCATTAGAACCTTTTAGGTCTTCAGCATTTACCTCTTTTACAGAAAGATTTTTTATATTAATACTACCTGTCCACGAACCATGCGAACGCATTCTAAATGCATTTGTATTTGATGCAGTAATAGTTTCTGTGTATGTACCCACTGTGCTATTTGTAGCACCATCTACATCACCTATTCTCGCCTTGGCACTGCCACCATTTACAGCAGTAATTTCATAGGAAATTTGATATACTACAGTTGCTACAGCTGTATTATCATCTGACCCTCCTGCGTTTTCAACTAAATCATAACCAGAACCAGCAGAATTTGTAAGTATTGCTTCCCCGCCACTAATAGTCCACCCAGACTCTGTACCCCAATAAGTTGAATCAGTAGATGTTGCTTGGTCTCCTGTTAATGAAAAATCTGCATCTCCCAATAACTCACTCCCCAAACTTGTAGCATCCATAGCCCACCAACTCACAAGATTATCTGCAAGTCTGCCACTTACTTCTACATATGACTTGTACATCACATTCTGTACTTCTGTAGCAGTTAAAACACGATTCCAGATGGCTATGTTTTTGAGATTACCTATAAAAGAACCAGAACCATTTCTTCCACCTATTATAGTTTCATCATAATGTGTCCAGTTTACACTTGAAGAATTAGTATCATCTACTCCATCAACATAAATACTACTTATCAGTGCAGTAGTTTTTGTAACTGCAATATGATACCATCTATTACTTGATAAAGCAGATGTTTCCTTTTGGTTTGCAGCATCAGATGCAGTATTTCCAGATGCCATTATTTCAGAATCATGTGTAATAACAAAACCATCCCCTGTACCTGAATCAGACATTGATAAAATACTTTTTTCTGCCGATATATCCGTACTCTTAAACCAAAAACAAATTGTCTGGTCACCAGTAGTATTTATTGCTGGAGATGTTATATAATCACCACCATCAAAACTGGTAGAACCTGTGCCTACGAATTGAGTGCCTTTTGAGAGGTCAGAACCTCTGTAGGGCATATAGAGCTTTAAGCCGTCTTTGATCCATTGCAGGGGCATACCTGCTTTTTTAATTAACGAGGAAGATAGTCCAAGCATTTAGTTAGACATATAAAGCATGACTGCGCCAGAAGCCAATGCTACTGCAGTCCATCTGCCGTATATTGTTACCCCAGCTGGAAAAGATTCTCCATTGAAAGTATCAGCATTAGTGCCAGCTTCAGCAGTATCGTTATCCGTGAAGTCTGTGCTTTCAGCTACCATTCCATTTGCAAAAGCACAATCGTCAATCACCTGTATGGCAACTACTACTCGGCTAGCTTGAGGTGTATATGTACTTGTATCTGAAAGATAGGCAGAGCCAGATTGACCCAGACTCATGTTTTGGGCTTCTTGAACGCTAAAAGTATGAGAATTTCTATATTTTTTTGCCATTTTTCTTCCTCTCTAAGGTTGTTTAGGCATTACCGTGAACGAGTCATTATAATCACAGGGGCGATAAATACCGCCCCTGCAATATAATCAAACCTCTCGATTTGAGTCAATCTTTATATGGGGCTATTACCTCCCCAATTTCAGATTTTTAGATCTTATGCATTCACCGCTGTTGTTGCGAAGTGACTTGATAATGTTGCATCATCTACATCGGCGTGTAACCAGCCTCTGTAAAGAATGACGTTTGCTACGCCAGGATACCAGAATTCCAGAACAGTGCCTGGATGTCCACCAGCCTTAGCTGCAAGATTAACATCAAGTTCTACTCGAAGGTTAGAAGTGCCTGAAGCACTTGAAACCATAGCAGCATCCGTTGGGGCGTTGCCTTCGGCAGCCGCTCCAATCGTTGATGCTCCACCAACGATTACACTTGTTACAAAACCAACATATGTAGCTGCTGCGGGAGCCAGCGCATAGATGACTTTAATGTGTAACCCTTTGTTCGATGTCGTCGCTTCTGGCAACCGTATGTATTTAGCACTTGCCATTGCAACATTCACAAGAATAGTCTTATCTCCACCACGCCAAGATTCCTGACTGTAATCATAATTGTCAGATGAAGTGATGTAAATAGTCTCATCCCCGTATGCATTTTGAAACATCTGTGAACTTTTAGCCATTATTTACCCCTATGCATCAAACGTCGATAAAATCAACGAACTTTGATTTACACAGGATAATGCGGCTGCATCGGCAGCGGCTGATTGGTTCTTATAGAACGCATCACCGCTTGATTCTAACGCATCGTCTTCGGCAAAAAAGTCTGCACGGTTATAGCCGTTGATCACCGCACCACCAAGTTCGATGGTGTTGGCGTGATCGTCCACTTCTGAAGTGAAGTGAAGATCGTCAGCGACGGCTTTACCCATTGCGCCTTTTCCGAAAACAATAGCACTACGTGTTCTGGTAGTCCCAGATGCAAGCGTAACGGCAGAATCATCAAACCGTTTCGCAACCGTAGCACCGAAAAAGTATCCAGCTTCGTCCCACTCACGGATTCCGACTATATCTTCATAGATAGCGAAACCAGCATAGTATCCAGCCATTCCAGTGAGTTGAGGCATTTTAGAACCGCCTGAACCCATATAGCCAAATCGCTGTGCCTGTTCATAATCAGAATCAGTTTGCAGAGAAGCAAGCTGTGAAGGATGCATAACAATGCACCAGAACCTGTAACCATCAGCAGTTTCCATCTGAGGAATCTTCAGGGACATACATTTTACACGCAGTTCCCGTAGGATGTCAGCAGACATAGCTGTATCACAAGTACCAAGACCACCATCCGTATTGCCAATAGCACCATCAAGGTTTGCATTGGTCTTCGTGTATTTTTCCGTACCGACGGCTGTTAATACAGCACCGTCGTTGATGTACCAGTTCGGGTGATATCTGCGAACAAGACCTAGACCGTCTGATGTAGTACCAGTGGAAAGGTTAGGCGACACGCCTTCATAGAAGGCTTGAAATACCGCCTGGTTTTCCCATTTGGTAAACCAACGGGCTAATTGTGGTCTTGCTTCATCCATCAGCTTGAATACCTTCTGGCGTTGTTCCGACATTGATCCAGATTTCTTCATAACGGCTTTTCTGTACTGATTGCAGTATGCACGCAACCACTTCATGGCTTGGTCTTCACCAGTGCCTTTCAAAGTGGTATCACCGTACACAGGTGCGCCAGACAGATCGCTCAAGAACGGGATCAACATATTGTCCCGACCCTGTGCGACATAGTCGTTTAAGATCTCGATGGGATTTCCAGAGGGTCGATAAACAGCATTACCGTTATCGTCCTGGGAAATATCAACATTGCCAGAAAACTGCGCCCAAAAGGTATTGAACCAGCTTTCTTTGCGAAGCAGAGCATTAAGTATTTCAACATTTGCAATCCAAGTTTGACTTGTTTCCATACTATTTTACTCCTGTTTAGTGTTATTTATTTAACTGTCCGTAAAGCCTCTGGAGTTCATCTACTGAAAGGTTTTCGAGAGTGTTGCGGATTTCTTTTGTAGAGAGGTCAGCGATCCTCGTCATTTTAGCATTCTTGCCAGTACCACGTACATCGACCTTTTCAGTCTGCTTGGCTGAAGCATTCTGAATGTCGTTCCTGGCTTTACGCTCACCCGACATTTGGTAATATTTAGTTACCTGTTCCACATCAAACCTATCAATCAAGGCTTTGTGGTACGATCTCTCGGTTAACAGCCCATTTTCAGCATAACCCCTAGCTTCTTTACTTACAGCATTAAAATCATCTTCCCCGATTTCGATACCGTCGTCTTTAAAGCGTTGTTTCATTGTAGAAACAAACGATTCATTGTCACGGTTATCGAATCGTGCCTGAATATGCTCTTGAGTTCGTTTATTGATCAGATCATTTTCCATTTCCATTATGACCCCTTTCTGTTCATCGACAGCTTCAAGGTCATAAGGATCGATCTCATCCAGCTTTGTCTTTTCAGTCAACAAAGCATCCGAAATATCATTAGCTGTCAGGCGTTCAAGTAATTCTGCTTCTGACAAATCTTCATCATTTGCCGTTAGCTTGCGGAGATCACCAATCTCGCTGGATTGATCCCCGATCATTTTCTGGGAGTCCTCCAACGATTTAATCAGTTCATCTCTCGTCTTACCCTCAAACGAAGACGTTTCACTTCCATCGGTGCTGTGATCATCGGAATCTGTTAGTCTCTGACTCGGTTGTCCCTTATCGGGTTCGACATCAGATTCCACATCGTCGGATTCGCTGCGAAGATACAGATCTAAAATATTTAAATTTGATTCATTCTTTTTTTCTGGTTCAGCAGTTGGCTCAAACTTCTGTTCCAGCTCTTGTAACTCTTCTTGAAGCGCAGGATCTGCCTGGACTTCTGGTGCTTTATTATCTGCCATTTTCTCTCCTCTTGTTTATTATGTTATTTCTTTTGGCTTGATATACATTCCGCAATGCATTTGTTTTTGTATATAGAATTTTATTTTCCTTTTTTTTAGGTATAGTGGTCGGGATAATAGGAATGTCTGCTATGCTATCAAACATATTTTCTGTGGGAGGGGTTAGATTTTTTAGTTTTTGTCGGCGTTCCACCGTCGGCGATAAGACCAAAATATGCTTTCTGTTTCTTGGTCAGCGGTTTGCCGTTTACCATACCGTCTTTTAAAATCTTCTTTGCCTTTTCTGCTGTTAGTCCAGCCATTAATCTTTTGGTTTTTCTTTCTTGTATTTTTTTCTAGGGTTTAACATCACTTTTTCATATAATTTTTTCTTTGTTTCATATAATTTTTTCTTTGGCTGCTTAACAATAACTTGTTGTGACACTCTAAGCATTCCATGCGGCATTTTCTCACTTTCCGTCTTTTCTTTTTTCTTTTTCTTTTTCTTTTTATCTGCGTATTTTTCTTTTAAACCAGCCATTATTTCTTTCCTGCTTTGTTTGCATCAAGGCGCAACTTTTCCTCGTCAGTAACCATGCCCCGCTCTATCTTGACGTTATCCAGCACCTTTTTGGTGTTTTCCAGTTCATTCTGTTGTTGTGCAGCCTCGCTCTGCATTTGCATGGTCTGGTCTATATATTCAACAAATTTTTCTGATCCTGGTATAGGCGAGCTTTCCACTATTGTCCTGATGTCCACCAGTGACGGGTTGATCTGTCCGATCAAATTAGACAGTGCCAGCATCTTATTAAAGTTTTCTTCTTTCTGGGTGATATTGCTTTCGCCCTCATCCAGTTCCACATAGATGGATGGGTTGCGTACATCGTTGAGCATCTTGCTGCCGACACTTAAATTAATTATCATCTCGTTAAACACATCGCCTTCCTTGACCCTGATGACCCTGTCTGTTTCGGCATAGACAAAAGCGAAGTTATCAACAAAGTCTTTAGCCATAACTTTCCGCAGTCTGCTCAAGTTCCTGAAATAGGGGTTAATGGCTGCTGCTGCCCGTTGCACTTTCTGCTCAAACAGCACGCCAGACTCTCCAGACCTTGCTGTTTCGCCTTTCATTGCCTCTGATATGAGCGATACACGCTGGGCAAAATGAACGCTGTTCTCCGCATTCATCAAAATATCTGGAGGCAGTGTGCTGGGAGACAGCCTTTGCGGAACGATAGCGGGATTGTTCAGCTCATAGACCATGTTCGGCTGGTTGCCTTTTTCCTTGAGTGCCTTGATGGTCTCTTTCTCTCGCTTGTCGATAAATATGCCGCCTGAAAGGATCTGAGTAACATAGTCCCTGATCTGCGACTTGGCTTTATTTACATCATCCTGGATGTCCAGCAGGTGATCGACGAGAGATGTCTGTTCGTTGACCTGGACATTGTAGTTATAGCTCCAGATTGGAAAGACATCAAAGTTTGCTGTGGGCTGTTCAACGACTTCATCCTGCACGATAAGGTTCTTGAAATAGGGAACAATTGTAGTCACGTGCATCTGGTCTTTATTGAACTCATTGACCATCATCAGGCTCGGGTTTTCTTTTCTGAGCCTGTTATAGTCTTTGCGGGTCATGATCATATAGTCCACACCGTCAAAGACATTGACCATTTTGGTCGTTATCCGCTCCTGCATTTCAAGTATGCGGTAGCGGTCATTGACCTTATCGTAGTTTTCCAGGTTAGAGGAATAGACCTTGTCCGTCATTCTGCGGATAGTCTGCGACAGCGTATACCACCAGTCGCTTGATCTTTCTGTTTTCAGGTCATAGGGATCGAAAGAATATTTTTCTGATAGTACATCCAGCGGTTCCCAGCCTTCCTTGATGATCCAGCGGCAGTGTTGCAGCTCATAGTCATTTGCCCTGGTCTCTGGGTCTATATAAACACGGAAGTTATTGACCACCTCGTATTTAAAATCAAGATAGCCTTCTTCGTTGATCTCCCATGATCTTTGTATCCACCCGCCAAGTTTGGTTGTCAGAGCATCTATAAAGGCGATCTGCAATTTATCCTCGATGTCCTGCTCGTCCACCAGTGCTTTCCAGCGGGACTGGAGTATCTCTGCTGTCTTCACAGACTCGATGGTATTGGGCTTGAAGTTTGCGATCTTACGATTGAGCTGCTCATTCCCGACGAGAGTAGAGATAATCGGGGTAATAATATTATATTTCAGTAATGGTTTTTTATATTTTGTGGCATTGGTCACCTCGGTGGAGGTAAACGTATCGCCATTAAGGTATCTTACCGCTTTTTCAGATTCTTCCCTGGCTTTATCAAAGGAGTCACGGCTGAATTTCCAGCATTTTAATACTTTATCAGCCTGTTTTGACAGGACTCCAGCGGCATACTGTGCGCCAGTGGGCGTATTTTTAGTGTATAATCGTTCAGCCATCAGGCTGTTTTCCAGCTATGTGTGCCTTCAGAAAATTTATTCTTGATGCGATATCGCCATCCCTTTTTACGTTTTTCAGAAACAGCCAGACCTGGAAGAACTTTAATAGATCCGTACCTCAAAGCATCATAATGATGGTCATCGGCTTTAGTATCTATATCTTCAGGGTCGTTTTGCGCCGATGGTAAATTAGGAAAAGTTTCAATACATTGTATACAATTTTCTGTAAACCTGATTCTAGGCTCGCCTTCATCGGGTACTTCCAGCCCTTCATAGACTATTTTTGCGCCTGCTTTGCGGTCATTGTTTGCCCTTGATAAATAGATTCCATCGTCGGCATAGAAGTTAGCGGGCGAATAGAGCATACCTTCTTTTTCCGAATGTTTAGTCCAGTATGCAGGATCGGCAATATCATCCAGAAAGTCACTTGCTTTCAGCTTATATTTCTTAAATGAATACTCATTGACCAGCTTTGCCTGTTTTGAGGCAGACATTCCTGTTTCCGTAATCTCATCGAATATAATCATGTTCTGATCACGATCCACAGCGGCAAACAAACACACAAACGGTGCTTTGGTTCCATAGTCATAGAACCTGTAGAGGACATGGGTTCTTTTGCTGAAGTGGACGTTGAACTGAAATTGAGACTTGGAGACCACATGGTGCATGGGATTCCAGTTATCAAAGAACGTGCCAGCGAAGACATCCCATCTGCCGTCCAGCCACATGGCACGCAGGATAGGATTAAGGGTTTTCAGTTTACGCACATAGGAGGGGTCATTATTCAGCAGTGTTGGATTATCGAAGACAGTGGCGGGGATATACTTGTAGGAAATGCCCTCACTGTCAATATAGGCTTCATTGGATTTAAATTTCTGGTAATGGACATCGAAGTCCTGGCTGTATGTTGGTTCTCCCTTCTTAACAGGAGTACAGGTATCGATGAACTTTTTTTTGAGCCATATATGCCCGATATTGCCAGGGTTGGAAGTCAGGCAGATCTGAGGTGTCAGCAATTCATTATCAGTACGGGCTGATGTTGAAAGCTCTTCGATCCAGTCCTCTGGGAACTGGTTAGCCTCATCCACGCCGATGAAGTTATAGTTTCCTCCGATATAGTTGTCCAATGCTCTTCTGTCCTGGCAGTGTACCAGGTAAACTTTCGCACCGCTGGGGAATAGATAACACTTGTTCCTTTCCTGCCAGTTTGCTCCGTAGAGCCTATACAGCTTGTCACATTCTGGTTTCAGATTTCTCTCTAGCTGGGGATAGGTTCTTCTTACCAGCAGTGCGATATAATCTGGGAAATCAATAGATATGGCATCGATCTTGGTCTGGAAGCCTTTGCCCTGCGCTTTAAGTATATCGGCTTCTTTCTGGGATATTTTTCTTCTGTTACGCTCATAATGCCAGACTCGGGGTGTCAGGGCAGCTTTCCACGCCAGCATGAGCGATTTTCCTCCACCTCTGGCTCCTCCATAGAAGACCCAGTTGGCATTGCATTTTAAAAATTCAGTCTGTTTACCAGCATGGGGTCTGAATTTAATTTTGTCTTCCACAGACTTCAGGCTTTGCCGTTAAGTATATTCCATAATGCCTGTACATCTGTAGTGTCCAGCTTACTGATCATGGCATGATATTTCTTTTTGAAATACTTCTTCAGCTCATCGATCATTAATTTCTTATCGTGATTTACCATTTTCTGTCTGTTCTTTCCAGGTTCCCCTCCTGGATATAGACCCTTGAGTTTTCTTTTCTTTTAACGGAGGAGTTCATCCAGTTAGCAGCAGAGGAATGCCACCTCTCCATCTTGTTCTTACCGACCATCCAGCCTTTAGAATCATAGAAATAAAAGAATCGCTTTGCTTCAACTTTAGCGTTAGTATACTTCTTTTCCTCAAAATATTCAATGCATTCTTCAAGTGTTGGTGCTTTAAACCTTTTTACTTTTATTTTAGTTTTAGCTTTTACTTTATTTTTATTAATAGCTTTATCTATGTCTTTATCTTTAGGGTCTTCCGTAGACCCTTCCGTAGACCCTTCCGTAGACCCTTCTTTTATAAAAC
>Ga0208030_1001635_pt1 | contig 12311 bp, 9 predicted proteins | sample MalvirDeepMed_M9_FD_184246 | JGI IMG/M metagenome (GOLD analysis project Ga0208030, IMG submission 184246) | Marine viral communities from the Global Malaspina Expedition - Malaspina viral metaG DeepMed_M9 (SPAdes) (version 2) | ecosystem: Environmental > Aquatic > Marine > Oceanic | place...
CTAGAGATATAGAAGAGCAAGTTCATGCTGATGGTGCTTTTGATAGAGAAATTGGAAGGTTAAGAGTAAAAAGAAATGCTTTATTAGTTGAAACAGATTTCTATGCTTTGTCAGATGTAACAATGTCAGAAGATATGACAACATATCGTCAAGCATTAAGAGATTTACCAAGTGGATTAACTACTGTTGATGATGTTAATACTGTTACTTGGCCGACTAAACCATAATAATATTGTTTTATAATATTATTAGCAATATAAGGTTTTATGCTACAAAAACTAAAGTTTTTACCAGGATTCAACAAGCAGGTCACAGCAACCGGCGGAGAAAACCAATGGATAGGCGGAGACTATGTTCGTTTTAGATACGGCACGCCTGAAAAAATAGGCGGATGGGCACAGCTGGGCGATCAAACGCTGACTGGAAGAAACACGGCTCTTCACCATTTTGTCAATGCCAGTGGAATTAAATACGCGGCCCTTGGAACAAACAGAATTTTATACGTGTACTCTGGAGGAGCTTTTTACGACATTACTCCTCTTAAAAGTACAACGACGTTAAGCAACGCTTTTACAACAACGCAAAGTGATGCAACCGTTACTATAACTTTTGCATCAGATCACAGTATTTCCAAAGGAGATATTATTCTTTTAGATACTTGGAGTACTATTACTGATTCTGATTTTGGTGCAAGTAATTTTAACGATGTAGTTTTTCAAGTGGCAACTGTTCCAACTTCAACAACAATTACCATTGAAATGGGATCAGTAGAATCTGGATCAGGAGCGTCTACATCCGGGGGCATAAGAGTTAAACATTATTATTCAATAGGACCTGCCGTTGAAGAATCAGCAGCCGGCTGGGGACTAGGACTCTGGGGTGGTACGGTCGCTGGAGAAATTACATCAACGTTGAATGGTGCCATTGATGCCGATGATACAAGTTTAGTTTTAGCAAGTTCATCATCGATGCCTTCATCAGGAACGCTTTTAATTGACAGTGAGCGTATGACTTACACAACAAATACTACAGGAACGAATACTATATCAGGAATTACAAGAGCAGCTGACAATACAACGGCTGCAACACACTCGGACGGAGCAACGGTTTACGATGCTTCAGACTATACGAAATGGGGCGCGTCGCAAACTGGAGACGTAATCACGGCTCCCGGTCTATGGCACCTGGACAATTTTGGAAACAAGCTTATTGCAACTATCGTGGATAGTGCAACGTTTGAATGGGATTCAGATGCAACAGCTGCAACATCCACGAGAGCAACTATCGTTGCCAACGCTCCAACGGCTACAAGACAGACTCTGGTTTCAACGCCGGATCGGCACTTGCTTTTCTTTGGAACTGAAACTACGATTGGAACAACATCAACGCAGGACGACATGTTTATAAGATGGTCGGACCAGGAAAGCATTGACGCTTCAACCTCGTACGCTCCATCGGCAACCAACACTGCCGGCACACAGAGACTGGCCGACGGAACACGGATCATAGCGGCTATTAGAGGACGTGATGCAATTTATGTCTGGACGGACCATGCCTTGTTTATTATGAGATTTGTTGGCGCTCCTTTCGTATTTTCATTCCAGCAAGTTGGAACGGGATGCGGGCTTATAGGAAAGAACGCAGCGGTTGAAGTAGATGGTTCAGCCTACTGGATGTCAGAAAACGGTTTCTTCAGGTATACGGGTAAACTGGAATCACTGGCGTGCCTGGTTGAAGACTATGTTTTTGATGATCTTAATACCGTTCCAAGAAATCATATTTTTGCAGGACTGAACAATTTGTTTGGCGAAGTTACCTGGTTCTATCCAGGAAGTGGTGCTGCATCTAACAACAGATCGGTAACTTATAACTATATGGACTCCACATCGGAGAGGCCTGTATGGACGACAAGTACATTGGCAAGATCTGCATGGTCAGACTCGCATATATTTGGCAAGCCTCATGGAACGGAATATGATTCCGATGCAACAAGCGATTCAACGGTTGGCAATACCGATGGCGTTACTTATTATTATGAACATGAAACAGGAAATAATCAAATTAAAGATGGTGCAGGTTCTGCTATTGCTGCAAGCATTGAATCAGGAGATTTTGATATAGCAGCGACACAGGGCGGAGGAGCGGATACCAGAGGAGACGGCGAGTACATGATGAAAGTTAGAAGAGTGCTTCCTGATTTCTTACAGCAAACTGGTGATGCAAGAGTGACTTTGAACCTGAAGAATTATCCAACGGACTCGCAGGCGAGTTCATCCCTTGGACCTTTTACAGTTACAACCAGCACAACTAAAATAGACACACGTGCCAGAGCCCGTGCTATATCATTGAAGGTTGACAATACAAGTACAACTCAACACTGGAAGCTTGGAACTTTTAGACTGGATATACAACCGGACGGGAGAAGATAATGGCTAGAATTGTACAATCATTAACACAACCTTTAGAGAAATACGATCAACAGATTCAACAATCATTTGTTAGAGATGTTGATAGTATAGTACAAAAATTAAACACATCCTTTCAACAGGATTTAAAAGACGAGGCGGAAGCGGAAAGCTTCTTTATGGCATAATGGCAAATACATTCGTAAACAAAAAGGTAGATTTAACAAGTACCAGTGCTACGACTTTGTACACTGTACCAACAGCAACAACTGCCGTTATTAAATCCATACTCGTGTCCGAAGATTCAGGGAACGCGGATACAATAACGATTACATTAACTGATACCGATGCCGCCGTTTTCAGCCTTTTTAACGTTAAGGCAATCTCGGCCAGCGGAACATCAGAACTGCTTTCAGCGCCATTGGTTGTCGAAGAGAGCGAAATTATAAAAGTAACCGCAGCAACGGCTAATAGACTACACGTCGTCCTGTCTGCGCTCGAAATTAAGCCTAGGATCGTTACAACATAGGCTTGATTTACTTGTGAAAAGCAAGTAATATTATAAACTCAGGTGAAATCCCTGCCCTTTAACAACTACACAAAATTATGGCTATAGACACAGGAACATCATTGGACTCGGGAGCATCGGACATTACCTATACAGGTGATGAAGGTCCACAAGATCCACGGGCAATGACTGATATTGAAAAAATTATATTGCAGCATTGGATGCAACAAGGTGGTTCTTATGGAGATGACATTCCAGAAGAATTCAGACAACAGATTATTCAAATATATGGATTAGACAGAGATCGTTCTGCCAGTGGCGGAATCGCGAGACTGGGATATCAACACGGAGGCAGACAGCCAGGATTGGAAACAGCCACTAGTTCAGCAAGACAGGAGCAACAGCAAGATGATATAAGAGACTTTCAACAACAGATGGCAGAGCGTGGAGGAGGAGATGCACAGGCATATGTAGACGCTTATGCTGACCCTACACGTTTTGAAGAACAACACGATATAATCCCAGAAGAAAAAACAATTCCACAAAAAGCAAAAGAAATGTTTTTAGGTCCAACGCTTGCAGCAGTTAAATTTATTGGTAAAAAAACAATGCCAATGTATTTAAGAAGCGTGCGTAAAACTCATATGGAGAAAATGAAAGGTCATCCTTCATATTATGAAGAAGAAGATGAAAAACTTCAAGCTATTGACGATGCTATAGAAAAAGCTGAAATAGGAGAATTATCCCACAGCGAATTTCAAGAATTTGTGCCGGACTGGCAAAAAAATCTTGGAGGAGCAGGAGGCGAAGGTCAAGCCCTTCCCAACTACTACGCACCCCGAGACCTGCATCCTGGTACGGGAGGAATTACAGACGCAACAGGAACACAGATAGCATCAGATTGGAGCATTGACCCTGCTGAATTAACGTCTAGGGATGTAATGGATAGACCTGAGTTTGGTTCACAATATTTTTATGGCGCTGGCGGCGGAAGAGTGCCGGCAGCCTACGGCGGAATCATGGATTCTGCAACTGGAAGAAGAAGATATGGATTAGGAAGCATATTTAAAAAAGCTAAAAAAGCTGTTAAGAAAATTGTAAAGAGTCCGTTTGGAAAAGCTGCATTAATGGCTGGTCTGTTTCAATTTGGGCCTGGACTTTTAACTGGAAAAGGTCTTGGAATAGGAACAGGGAGAGGACTTGCTGGTTGGAAAGCTTTAATGGAAAACCCTAAAAGTATTAATGTGATGAGAGGTATACTAGGACCATCAATAATTGGTGGTTTGACTGCAGAAGAAGAGGAAGGTGATAGTGATTATCTAAACTGGCATGAAGCGGAAAAACAAAGAATCCTGGCACAGATGGGCGGTCCTTGGTCAACGGACGTTGTTCAATTACCAGCTGCTGAAGGCGGAAGAATTGGGTATCAAGGTAATGGTTCTCAAGACGTAGACCCTATGGCAGAAATTGTAGCTCTTATGAGTAAGCGAATGAGAGAGGGTTTAACTTCAGATGAAACAGCTAGATTAGATAAATTAATAAAAGCTACAGGATTTATGGAACAAAAAGCTCAAGGCGGAAGAATTGGGTATGCTGGTGGATTGAATGCAAGAATGGCAGCGCTAAATCAACTATATGGAATTAACGATGATGAAGACGAGGTTCAATACGCCCAGGAAGGCGGACTCATGGATATGGGTGGCATGGAAAAAGATTATAGAGAAGAAGGCGGATTCGTACCTATCGGTGGACAAGAGAAGGCGGATGATGTACCAGCAAGATTAAGCAAAAATGAATTTGTATTTACAGCGGACGCTGTAAGAGCAGCCGGCGGTGGAGACATTGACAAAGGCGCTGAAGTAATGGAAAACGTTATGAATAATTTAGAACAAGGCGGACAAGTATCCGAAGAGTCTCAAGGGCTTGAAGGCGCAAGAAATATGTTTGCCACAGCACAAAGATTAGAAGGAGTATTATAATGGCTGTAACAGAACAACGACAATTATATAACCCGCAGATAGAAGCACTAGCTACTCAATATGGAACGGCTTTAGGAGACATAGCTAAAAGACCACTTACAGGTGCACAAATAACATCAATGGCGCCTCAAGTTGCAGGGCAAACGGCATTACAACAACAGGCAACTACGTTGGCTGGACAGGGAGTTGGAGCCTATGCTCCATACGTTACGGCGGCAGGTGCAGCTGGAACAACGGCAGGAGGAATTTTAGGAGCTGCAGGAACAGAATTAGGAGCAGCGCAAACAGGATTAGGTGGTATTGGAGCAACGTATGCTGATCCAACGGTTGCAGGATTAGGACAGGCACAAACAACATTAGGTGGAGTGTCACCATATATAACAGCCGCAGGAACAGGATTAGCAGGAGCAGGCACAGCCATGGCTGGAGTTTCTCCATATATTACTCAAGCTGCAGGATTAACGGGAGCAGGTGGTGGAACTGGAACAGGAACGATTGCAGATTATATGTCTCCTTATCAATCACAAGTTATAGATACAACATTAGCAGAATTTGACAAACAGGCAGCAATGAGACAACAAGCTATCTCTGATGCGGCTGTAGGTTTAGGGGGTTTTGGCGGCGGCCGTGAAGGCGTTATGCAGTCAGAATATCAAACTCAATCCGATAAAGACAGAGCTTTTATAGAAGCTCGATTACAACAACAAGGATTCGGTCAAGCTCAAGCTGCAAGGCAGGCAGACATGGCAGCTAGATTAGGAATCGGTGGTGCTCAACAGCAGTATGCACAGGGGCTCGCTGGAATGGCTCAAGGACAATTAGGTTTAGGCCAAGCAACAGGAGCTTTAGCTCAACAACAAGGAGCTTTGGCACAAGGATATTTGGCACCAGGACAAATGATGGCGGGCGTTGCAGGCCAACAGGCAGGCATGGCTGGTCAAAGAGCGGCGTTAGGACAAGCACAACTAGGTTTAGGACAATTCCAAGCAGGTCTAGGTGCACAAGCACAACAAATGGCTGGAGCAGATATTTCAACGGTGGGTCGTGTGGGCGCGGCGGACCAAGCTTATGCACAAGCTGTTCAAGATGCTGAAAGAGAGAGACAAAGAATGGCAATATACGAACCATATGAAAGAATGGGATATATTGGTTCAGGACTATCCGGACTAATGCAGGGTATGGGACCACAATATCAATTCGCTACTCAACCAAACCCTAGTCCATTAGCCACGGCTCTTGGAATAGGATCTACGCTGGGTGGAATTTATGGTGATATAAAATACGGACAACAAAGATAATGAACAGAACTTTAAGAAGACCCATGTTTAGAATAGGAGGTGTCGCTGAAGGTATAACTTCAGGGCTGGACAATCCTCAACTGACTGCTTCAAGACAACCGTATAAAAGAGGAAGAGTGGTTAATCCAGGTGGGTATCAAGGGGATGAGGATCTCGTTCTTGGAAGAACAAAAGCATCATTTCCCGAATACCAAAAAGCTTTACAAGATGTTAGAGGAGAACGTAGACCTTACTGGCCGCAGTTTTTAACTTCAATGGGTCTTGATCTATTAACAAGACCTAAATCAGGAAATATATTCCAGCAGGTTGCAGCTTCTGCAAAAGATCCTTACTCACAATGGATGCAAACAAGAGGCGCACGTGCAGACACAGAAGATAAATTAAGCACTGCTTTATTTGGTGATGTCATGGATATTGAAACAAGAAAATATGAAGCTGAACAAAAACTTAAAGGTGCAGAAGCAAAGGCAAAAGAAGGAAGAGACGAATTTACATGGGAAGCAAAATTCAAAAAATTCACAGAATTAACAAAACAAAGAAAAGACTTACTAGACCAAATAGAAGAAGCTAGACTCATGGGTCCCGATGAAATATCCGAACAAGAAAAAGCAAGAACAATAGAAAATTTAAATCAAAACATATTAAGACTTGACGATGAAATTGCTCTTCTTGATGAAGGAGAAGAAGACTATATTGCAAAAATGCTGGAACAAAGAGATGACATGGAAACGTTGATTAAATATCAAGACTTGAAAAGAAAAAAACATACAATGTCTCCAGAAGTATATCAAAGAGAATTAGATAAGATTCTGTATGGAGAAGCAGAAGGCGGACGTATCGGTTACCAAAACGCAGGTTCCGTGATGCCTAATGCAATGCCAAGTGCAATGCCGGCAGCGATGCAGACACCAGGGCCCACGGATCAGGGACAGGACGACACAGTACAAGACTTAAGCTTTGAAGAATTAAGAGCAAGGCTTCCACAAGAAATTACAAATGACATTGTTAAACTTCTTTCAGAAAGCAAACAGGCGTTGGTTGACTTTGCAAATATAAGAACTCAACAGGACGTCAATGCATTTAACCAAAAATATGACGTTAATTTGGTAGTACCACAGGAGGTCTAAAATGTCCTCAGACAATCCATTTAAAATAAAACCACTCAGAGAGAGAAAAATAGAAAAAAAAGACGTCGAATCTATTATCAAGAAAAAACTAAATCCAAAACCAAAAGGCAAGCCTGTTAAATTTACTTGGCAAGGTTTCAAAAATATGATGACGAGCCTTGCTGGCAATCCTTTGAGAAATCCTTTCTCTGGTGAAATGCCGGCATCGATGAAAAGATATTTAGAATTAAAAGAAAGTAATGCCAAAGAAAAAGACTACATAGACGTTTTTGAAGAGATAGAAAAATCAACTCAAAAAGGATTACAAATTCTTGCCTATAATATAGGTGAGATTGTTACAACAGGCATTGATTTAGGTACCGATTTTGCCGAAAGTAAAGGTTATGGTAAAAGAACTGAACTCACTGAAAAACTCACAGAACAGTATGAAAAAAATAAACTACAAAGCCCAGAAACTTTACTGGGTAAAATCAATGAAATTCTAGTTCAATTTGGTATTCCAGGCGCGGCCGGATTCAAGATAATGAACAGAGTTAGAAGATTCTCTGGAATTCAAAAATTAAAAGCAGGAACAGCGGCGGCTGCAACTACGTTGGCGGGCGTTAAATGGGGAGCACGAATTTCAAACATAGCCAATAAGTCAGGGTACATGGCTGGCGCTTTTAGCGTTATGGATTATTTAGGAGCGGAACCTGACCGAGGAAATCTTATATACAAAACAGAAGACACGGAAAATTTAACAGGATCAGATCTTGCAGCCGCAAGATTCAGGAACAGATTAAGGTTTGGAGCTGAAGGAGCAACCATTGGTGCCTTTTGGCCTTTGCTCGGAGCGCCTGCTAAATTTGGTCTCAAGTGGGGATTGCTTAAACCTGTAGCATTTACAGCAGGTATCGGCTTGAAGACTGCAAACACACTAGTAGTCCAACCCGCAAGCTGGCTACTGTCCAAAGATAAATATCTCATTCCAAATATTTCAAGAGGAATAAGAAAAGGCACAGCTTTCACTTCGGAGAAAATTTTTAATCCTATTATACAACTAGGCATAAGGGACAAAGTTAAGGAGCTGCCTAAATTTTCTGAATGGAGTACATATGCTCCAGGAAAAGGATCTGCAGACCCGTTAAAAGGAAGATTAAAAACACTGGACAATATTTTCTCCTGGTTCAGGTCTATCGGTCCAATGACTGCAAACAGATACAACCTAACAAGCAGAGCAAGAAGAGAAATTAAAGCAAGGGCAAGAACAATTGAAAAATGGCTAGAGAGTATTGACTACACGGCAACGCAGCTGGCTAAAAGTTTTAGAAACCAATACAATACCAAGACAACATCTCCTGCAAGTCAGAAACATTACCTGGACCAGGTACTAACCTATTTAAAAGGGGACATTCGTCTGGATCAATTGCCCAAGTTGCTACAGGAGTCATCTAAAAATTTAAAAGGCGAACTGGGAAAAATTAAAAAAACATTTGCTGACCTGTTGCCGGAGAGCGATCTTAAAAAATTCATGCTGGCTAATATCAGTAACTACATGCGTAAGTCTTTTGCCATCTTTACAAATCCAGCCTATCAGCCACCAAAACAAATATTTGATGATGCTGTAAAATACATGGGAAATATAATTAAAAACAACAGGGATCTTCGTGCAGCTGCTATAGGAGAATTTAAAAACTTTACACCTGCCGCAGCTGTTAAAAAGCATGCAGAAACTCTGGTTAGAAAAATACTTCACGAGGGTAAAAACGATGCAAAAGATCCTCTGGAAATTTTAAAATATATATCCAAGACACAGCTTCGTTCTAAAGATTTAATCCGAACAGGAGAAGAACTGCCGACAGCTATTAAAAGATTACTGGGAGAAGAAAATAACCTGAAAGCAGCAGTTTTAACCACAACTTCCCATGCCATCACTCAAACGGTAACTAAAAAACTTTCAGATCGTCTAGCGGCGCTGGGAGTCAAGGAAGGATGGCTGTTTAAAGATGAAGCCAGGGCCAATGCAAGAGGTATACTGGATGCAGAAAAAATACACCACATTCCTGATCTTGGATTTTTAGGATCAAGACTGGATAAACTGTATGCATCAAAGCAGATTGCAAATGCTTTTAGAGGCACGCCTGGTGCATTAGATGGAGCAATTCAACATGGCGCTTATAGGGCCTTGCTACAATTAAAAGTGGCAACCCAGTTTGGTAAGACGGTTCTATCACCGGCAACACAGGTTAGAAATGTAACTTCAGCAAGTCTATTTCCATTAGCTAATGGTCATATTGGTGGAAGAGCGTCCGTTTCCGAAGCATTTAAAATGACTCTGGATGATATCTTTGGCGCAGGAAATACACTAGATGAACGGGCACTGATAACAAACATAGAAGACAAAATTCGAAGAGGTGTTATCGATGAAAACATCGTGGCATCAGAGCTTGGAGCCGTACTTCAAGACATTAAAAAAGGATCCATTAATACATTAGACGGCCTTTATGATAAGCTAATCAACGGTAAATTCATGAAGACTGCAACGCGTGTCTATGCAGGAGGCGATAACGTCTGGAAATGGTTTGGAGACGAATACGTCCAGTCACAATTAAGATCTACCTACAAAAATTTAGATGCACTTAAAGCATGGTTTCCTGAAATACAGGGACAAAAATTTCTTGTCAGGGATACATTTACAAACAAGCTTAAAACATATGACGACGCCATTAAGGAATCGGCTTCATGGTACATTAGAAATACCTACCCAACCTACAGCAAAGTTCCAGAAGTAATCAAGGCAATTAGAAAATTGCCGTTTGGTAATTTCGTATCGTTCCCTGCCGAGATGATGAGAACTAGCTTTAATATTATGAACATTGCAGGAAAAGAAATATCTTCCACTAATCCTCTGCTAAGACAGATTGGATATCGAAGACTGATAGGAGCCTACACTACGCTAGGTGGAGCAGGGACCGCGGCCCTTAACATCTCATCTGCACTAACAGGTGTAACACTTGAAGAACTTGATGCATATAAAAGATCGTTCGCTGCGCCATGGAATAAAAATGCAATCCTATTGCCTATGGACAAATGGATTAAAGGCAAGGGGAAAGCGATTAACTTTTCATACTTCAGTCCATACGATGTCGTTCAAAAACCATTTGAAGCTTTCTTTGCTGCATTAGGTGAAGGCAGAAAATCTAATAAAGAATGGGATGATCTAACATTGTCAGTAATGGGAGAAACTTTAAGCGAACTGTTTGATTCATTCGTTTCTGAGCCAATTGGATATGAAAGAATCATTGACGTATTACCAAGAGGAAAATTTGGTAGAGGAGGACAGAAAAAAGCAGGAGGATTTGTTTATTCTGATACTGATTCTCCCAGTGATATATGGAATAAAAGTTTTGCGCATGTACTAGAGGGTGTAGAGCCAGGTGTTATAACTACAGGAGGAAAAATTAAATCAGCCATTGAAAGCGACATAAAACCTGGAGGAGAACCCTACAGTTTAAGAGATGAAGCGCTTGCATTGTTTTCAGGCATCAGAATTATAAACGTCAACGTGCCAAAAAGCATGGAGTACAATATTACAGACTATCAGATAGGAAAAAGAGCGGTAGTTAAAACAGAATCTTTCTACAATTTAGAAAATGCTATGGAGAGAGGACCAAGCGTCTTGGCTAATGAATTTAGAGCCATTCAGGATGAAGCATTCAGAGTTCAACAGGAGTTTTATTACGTGCTACAGGATGCATTGGAAATGGGTCTAACAAAAAGGGATCTTAGAAAAATAATGAAGAAAAGAGGAATGGGCAACAGGGAAATTGCAAAATTATTCAGGGGCAAATTTACACCTTTTAACTATTCTAAACCTCGTATGGAGAAAAGATGGAAGGATGCTAAAGAAGCATATCCAGATGAAAAAGTTATTAGATCATATTTCTATCCAAGATCAGAACTAAACAAAGTGATTAGGGAATACAGAAACAAATCTTTAAAATATCTTGAGGAACCAAAAGATAGATCTTCAATTATAGTGCCAGAAGAAAAAGTAAAAACAGCATCCATGATGCCTGATCTGGATTTTTCAATGCCTACAGAAGCAAGAACACAAACACCGCCTTTACCATTAACACCACAGCCTACACAAATGGCAGGCCTTGCATCATTACAAATAAATCCTACAACAGGGTTGACACGTACGGAGACTGCATTACTATCGCCGTCCGAACAGGAAATTGCAAGGAGAACCTAATGGCTAAACCAAACGCTTTACAAAAAATTGAATCGCACGAAAAGCTTTGCCGAATTATGCAAAAATTAACACATAAAAAAATTCATCAAATAGAAGAGCGAGTAAAAAGACTTGAGAAAATATTACTAAGCTGTACAGGAGCATTGATTGCTGGCATGGCTTTTTTAATCTACACTTTGGTGAGTTACCTCACATTTTAATGAAACTATCTAAAAATTTTTCACTAGCAGAGCTCACGAAGAGCCAAACAGCTACACGCATGGGGCTTGACAACAATCCCAGTGAGGATGAGCAGGAGAATCTAAGACTGCTCTGTGAGAGGGTCTTACAGCCCATTAGAGACCACTTTAACCACGTTGTCACCATTTCCTCAGGCTATCGCAACGAAGTCCTGTCCAGAAAGATAGGTAGTTCAAGCAATAGTCAACACTGCAAGGGGGAAGCGGCGGACTTTGAAATCTTTGGTACACCTAACAATGAAGTCAGCGACTGGATCAAAGAGAACCTTATGTTTGATCAATTAATTCTCGAGTACTTTGAACCAGGCCAACCCAACTCGGGCTGGGTACACGTAAGTTATAAAAAAGAAATAAATAGTAATAGAAAGGAATACTTGATGGCAATCAAGGCAAATGGTAAAACTGAATATAAACCTATATTAGGTTTGTCAACTGACAGGTATGTTAAATGAAACAGATTAAAAAATTTCTCTATAGAAGAATAAGATATTATCACGCAATAATTTTGTTCGTAGTTC
>Ga0208030_1001638_pt1 | contig 12288 bp, 15 predicted proteins | sample MalvirDeepMed_M9_FD_184246 | JGI IMG/M metagenome (GOLD analysis project Ga0208030, IMG submission 184246) | Marine viral communities from the Global Malaspina Expedition - Malaspina viral metaG DeepMed_M9 (SPAdes) (version 2) | ecosystem: Environmental > Aquatic > Marine > Oceanic | place...
CTACTAACAGAACAACAGCGTATGCGACCGTGCTACATGACGAGTCGCGTTCATTCTTATGTCTACCAGGGTACTGGCGGCCTTCAGTGATTACCCACTGATCCCACTCCCGCTGGCTCCGCCAGGCTATGGTCTGCCATCGTTCCAGGCGGTACGTTGCCAGCGTACCAGGGTGGCGGTATTCAGTCCTACCAGGGGAGTGATGGCAGGGTGTCAGAATCGACCTAGCCACTCTGGCGGGACACTGACAATGCGGCTCCAGGTACTGTCCACACCGTCTCCACCGTAGCACCGTGAGACGGTGTAACCCGGATCGGCCAGCCCGCCGGAATCGGTCGGACCAACCAACCGCCAGAACCCCGTCAAGGGGTCTGACGTCGCCTGTACGGCGTCCGGATCGGAAGTGCGGGGTATGTGTCGGAATCACAATCGCAGGGCCTCAGAATCGATTCTGGGGCGTCCGATCATGCGAGAATCGGACGCCCCTTTAACGCAAAGAACCCCCCTCAGGACATAGTCCCGAGGGGGGTTTGTAGCACCGTCCGGACGGTGCTAGGACCGCTTACGCTCGGCCTTGATTGCAGAGGTCACGTCCTTAGAATACTCGCCCTTGCCGACAAGCTTGGCAAGCTTGGCAGGGGGGTAGATTCCGCCCAGTTCAGGGTCGCTACCCTGCTGGTCGATAGCCCACTCCTCGTCAAGGTCAAACCCTGCTGCCAGTTGATCCTCAGCGATGATGATCCACCGTGCGATCTCAGCAGTGCAACGGGCCTTCTGCTGCTGGGAATCTTCCTTGTTGCTGGTCACTCTCACGACCCTGCCGTCACTACCCCGTTGGAAGTCTTCAGTGGCATGGGTCGTAGTGTGGAGGACCACATCGTCGATGTTCTCGGCAAGCCACTGGATCGTGGCGGAATACAGGGTGAGACCGAACGACCCCGGACTTCCGGGGACGCCCCGTAGGTTGATCGCTCCACCAGCAGTTACCCCGTAGTGTACCTTCCCAGCAGTGGCAGCAGCAGCCTCAGCAGTGGCAGTAGCAAGCGCAGCCTCAAAGAATGCGTTGAATTCTTCTTCAGTGATCGTCCCAGCAATCAGTAGGCTGGTAGCATTCTCTTTGGTGATCGTGATCGTCATGGTAGTAGCCTTCCAGTAGAGAGTGAAACCCAGACCGGGAATCGGTCCGGTGACGACGGGGGGAGTTGCAATCGCCGTGCCAGTCGGCAAAAAAAATGTAAACCGTTGATATCAAACGAGTTAGGTCATATCAACGAATTCCGATGGGTGTATGATCCTGGTACAGGTGTTGCAAAACGATGCGGCAAAATGATACAGGTCGGTTTTTCCGCCCACCGTACCTACTGTATGATGCATCGCCAATCAGGCACCGTAGGGCGGAACCGCGTCCAGCGGTGGCGGGACGTGAACGTAAACCGTTGCATGATAAAGGTTTAGGTCAACCGAAGGTCCGCCGGCCCCCAGCGGCTTCGCTATACTTCTACCTACTTACCGAGGAATTTTTGCCCTAAAACCCCCTAAAAGACCCCCGGTCTACCCAATATGACCCCTATTTTCCCGGATATCGGGGCAAAGCGGAACAAATTTGTTCCGGTCTGGGGCGAGTCCGCGAAAATCCCGGTAATTCCCCGGAATTTCGCCTATTTTCCGGGTTTTTGGCGCAAGAACTGCGTCCGGGTTTTTGGCGCAAGAACTGCGTCTTAAGTATATAAACTTCTACATTCTTAAAGGCAAAGGTGACTTTAAGTATATGGGAAGGTATATGAAGTGAGATCAGGATACTGGCGAGTATCCCGTTTCGATCACTTTTTGGGCTTTCTGATGGCGTAACAGCCCCACCAGTCCCATGAATCGGGCCTTTTGATGGTTTTTTCGGCCACGATGTCGAAATTATCGCGTTTTATCCATGTTTTGAGCAGATTTGGTGGCATTCCCCATAGCCAGTTCTTCCAGCTATAGTTGGATTTCTCAGCAAACCCTCGTTCTCCGGGCATCCAGGAGTGAGGGAACAGGGAATCCTGATCTTTTCTGGGCACAGCGGGCAGAAATGTGCAGTTTGGGGACTCTTTCCTGATGACCGGGCATCCGATGCAGACGTAATCTAGCACGCTCAGGAGGTTTTGCATGACTTTGATGGGTGCATACTGGTGGATCAGGGTATCGAACATGATTCCGAGGCATTTTCCGGGGTATTTGGCCCTGTAGTCCACGATCCAGGGCACGATCTCGTCCCTGCTGAAGTCAGCCCTGTGGAAATCTATGCCTTCGGTGAACTCAGCCCTCACCTGGTCGATGCCGAGGGTGTAGTCTGCACCGTTCTGGGCGGCGCGTTCGAGGTATTCCGGTCGGAAGCTGGGTCCGAAGTCTATTACGAGTTCGGTTGGCAGCCCCAGGGCGATGAGATCGTGCTTCGCCTGCTGGATATCATCGAACCGGATGAAGTCTTCAGCCATCTTCTGTCTCCAGTTCGTTCCAGAGCAGTATGGCTTGCTGGGTTGTCGCTGCTGTGGCTAGAAGCCTGCAATCGTGACAGGCTACAGCACCGATTGAACCTGTGCCCTCAACGATTGTCGTTTCCACAAGCATTGGAAACTTCCCGCACTCCGGGCAGTCGTCCACTGGTCCGAGCTTTTCTGGCATCTTCCCTGTCCATTATGCTTCGTCCTATGAACTCTACGACCTGTGGGACACATCCGTTTCCGAGTGATCTAAGTCGGTCCACCCGAGCGGGAACCCCATCAACCACTCGACCCACATCGGGTTCAAACCCCCACTGGGCCGATCCTTCCCTGTCGGCAAACCTGCGTAGACGACTCTCGGTAACTGGTCCAAACGCTCCCTCGATGACCCGTCCGGATTGATCCCCGTCTGCGACATCCCCTGAGTATCCTTCCAGTCCCTGCTGGTCGGTGTCGGGAGACATCCCCCTGGTGTCTTTCCAGTCCCTGCTGGTCGGTGTCGGGAACATCTGAGAATAGTGAGGGCTGGTCACAGCCTGTCGAAGGTTGCTCAGAGCCTTGCGATTCTTTCTCCCGTCCCTGCTGTTGTTGTATTCCTCGATGGTCTCCTCGTCCCGAGGCTTCAGGTGATCCATCGTGTTCGGAGTAGGCCACGATCCAGACTCTGTCTCTCCTGTGGAGCGCGTTAATCGAGGAAGCCGGTATGCAATGCCATTCGACAGAATACCCGAGCGCGGCCAGGTCTCCAAGTATTCCTCCGAACAAGCCTCCTCGTCTTCCCAGCCTATCAGGAGCTGAGAGCAGCCCGACGACGTTTTCGACCAGTATGTATCTTGGGGAGAGAGCCTTGCAAACTCGGTACATTTCCGGCCATAAGAATCTTTCATCAGCAGCGCCTCTCATTTTTCCTGCTTTTGATACAGGCTGGCACGGAAATCCTCCCGCCACCATATCCACGTCACTCAGCAAACTCATTGCATGTGTCCCAGGGAAGGTTTTGATGTCATCCCACCTGGATACATCAGGCCAGTGCTTGGCCAGAACCTTCCGGCAGTAGGGGTCAATCTCAACCTGGTACGCACAGGTCATACCTGCACGGTCCAGACCGAGATCAATTCCCCCAACACCGGAGAAAAGGGACACATAGAGCATTGTTACGACTGCTGAACAGGCGGTGCCTGGACAGGGGTTTGGGCAGCCTGGTGCATGGAGCACGAGAACGAGGGCGATGTGCCCACCGCAACGGACACGTTACGGTCGAAGTTCGGCTGCCACTCTCCTGTCTCGGGATTCATCCGAATCAGGATCATCCGGACGATGTTGCCCGGCTCGGTGTTGGACATGGCCGAGCACTCGCCGGCTTGTCCGCTCTGGTGGGCTGTCCAGTATCTGCAATTGTCGCATTGTTGTCCGTCAGGCATGTCCTATCCTCACTGATACGAAATCGTCATTGATCCACTGGATGTCTGTATCGTAGCCGTTGACCTCGAAAAACATCTTCACCCGCTCACGATGGCACGACCTCATCTTGTGTCTGTCGGTCACTCCTTGAACCTTGGCTACGCTGTTTGCCTGGATGAAAATGCCGAACTCAACGCCGTCCAGGAAGCACTGGTTCCTGCTCAGTCCGGAGAGGTCGCCCATCTCGGCATTTTCAGGATCGTTAGTAAACTTGCTCATTTGAACCCTTTCGTCTTGGGGAGTGGCTCCCCTGTCCACAGGTCAAGCCCCTGTTCATGCCTGATACGCATGACGTCCACCCTGTCATTGACAATGTCAACAATGTGCTGAGGCTTCCCGGCGAGAGTTGATGAAGCCTCTGCGCCGGGATTCCCCTTGCGATACTTGTCTATCACATTTGACAGCGGTTTGGTGTGAGCATTTATCATGTCGCCAAGCAGTGATCTGCTGTCGCTCAAAACGGCTCCCTCCGTTGATGAGTAGGATCAGAACGGTACCTCATCGTCAATGCTGGGCTGCTGGTTGATCCTCTGGTCCTGCATCTGCTCGTTGAGCGTCAAGACCTCAACGCTCTGGATGGAGCAGTTGATGAAGATTTTGTCGTTCCACTCACGACCGTCGAGCTTTCCTACGATGCGGACGTTTTGTCCCTCGGAAAGATTCTTGCCGACCTCCTCCGCCTGCCGGCCAAGGCACTGGCAGCGAATGATCTGGGTAACCAGCTCCCCGTTCCAGGACGGGACTTCCTGCTTGAGGTCCACTTCAAGCAGCAGGGTATTCTTCTGACCCACCTTGCGGGTCACAGCCTTGTCAACGATTCCACTCAGCCGGACTTCGTTAGTGTCCATGATCTTCTGGCCTCCACGATTTGTCTATGAAACAGGGTGTGCGTTCTCCAACGTAGGCTCCCAGAACATTGAACTCCATGAACTCGACAGCCTGACCATGGTCCATGCCATCTCTCTCTTTCAGGATGTCGAGACATTGTTCGTAGTCGTAGGCAACCACCGGGGGGAGACCGAAGCGATACGAGATACCCGTGATCGCCTCGATGAACCCGTCAGCAGTCAGCATTGTCTCGGGAGCAAGTAGCCTCTCAACACGTTTCTTGAGCTTATAGTTCTCCTCCTTGATCTCGCGAATTTCTGTTTCCAGTTCGTCTGCTCTGCGGATGGCGTCACCTTCGCTCACAGCAGGTTCTCCTCTTGCGCACTGGCCAGGGTCCTGCTGAATCGAACCACGGTGGACTGGTAATCACGGTTGACGAGAAAGTCCCTGAGACTGAGCGAGATAGCAGCGATGCTACGCAGGTGCTGAAGCTCCTTCTCTGATACCGAGGAGGCGGACTCAAGGGCGTCCAGCTTGTCACGAAGCCCTGCTAGTTCTTTTACGAGCTGGTCGTTTTCTGCCAGAAGTTCCTTTAGGTCCTTTTGCAGTCTGTCCGCGTGTTTTGGTGCCATTGGAGTCCCTCCCAGTATTCTTATCAGCCGTTCTGCCAGTGCCATCCCGGTCACTCCCGTTGAGCCTTTGGATAAACTTGTCAACCGACTCTCGGCTGGTGAAGAAGCGGTGTCCAATCTGGATGACATCCAGGGTGACACGCTCTCCCGTAGCGTGTGAAACGCAGCCCTTCATGTACCAGTTCCTGACCGTCCCATAGCTGACATGGGACAGGATTTTAGAAACATCAGAAACTGGAATAAGTTGGTCGTTTGTGATTTCGAGCTTCATCGGTGTTTCCTCCCGGATTTTCAAAATCTACAAAAATAACAAAACGATGTCAAGCGACAAATTTGGGAATTGCAAAAAAAAACCGGGGCGGGTACAACTTTGATGTCAACCAGCATGAGAGGTTCACCGATGTCAACTGGCTACCCCGAGCAACCGGACGTCCCCCAGCAGCCCTCGCCGGAGCAGGCCCCGGCACCCGAGCCGACATTCGAGCAGGGGCTGGAGGAAATCACTCAGCATCACCAGCCGGGTCCTCAGACATCAGTCCGACAGGCGTTCGCAGACAGGGGTTACGACGTCAGCCAGTTCCAGGATGACTCGACGTTCGTGCAGGCGCTGGAGCAGGGTTTGGCGACCATCCCGCAGATGCAGGGACAGATGAGCCAGATGCAGAATGCCTGGCTGGCCCAGCAGCAGCAGGATCGGTCGGCCCAGTACGAGGAACCGTACTATCCTCCGACACCGGAATCTGCTCCTGCCAGTTCGTGGAATCCTCCGGAGTACGACCAGGACTGGGACGCTCTGGTGAAGATGGACCCGGAGACCGGGCAGTTCATTCCGCGTTACCAGCACGTCAATCCGATTGTCGCGCAGAAGGCGAACGAGTACCGGGAATACCTCCGCAAGGAGGGGCAGAGGTTCTGGGAGAACCCGCATGACTTCATGTGGGAGGGACTCAATGATCGAGTTGAGGACATGGTCCAGGACAGGGTCAGAGAGGCCGTCCAGGGGATCAGCGACAGGTCCTCGGCTAGGGATTTCCTCGACGAGAACAGGTCGATTTTCTTCCAGTTGGATGCGCAGGGAAACCGGGCTACTGACGGACATGGAAACGAGTTGCTTACCCCAGCCGGCCACAAGATGCAGGAGTACGCCAGGCGTCTCCGTTCGTCTGGAGTCACTGACCCGAAGGAGATCAGGGACCTGGCATCAGGGCTGTTGCAGAGGGATATGCTGGAGACGGGAATTGGATACGCCAACCAGCAGGTACAGCAGCAGCAACTTGCATACCAGCAGTATCAGCAGCAGGGCCAGTATCAGGAACCGGGGTTGACAGAGCCGGCACAAAACCAGACATTCCTAGAGCGTGGACTGCAAGGTGCTTATCACCAACCCAACCAGTCGGGCACAATCGACAGTTCAGAGCGGAGTGGCATCCCGCAAAATGGCGACTCGTCATTCCTTCAGCTCGCTGAATTAGAGATGCGAGAACGAGGGTTGCTTCCGCAAAACGGTTGATAGGAGACTGACCGATGGCAGAGTGGATTGGGATTATTCATAGCACGGCCCCGAAGTATCTTTCGGGAGCTGCCGACAACACGATCCGTAACCGGCTCATCCTGACGCTGGTTCGACAGAAGGGCCGGATCACCTTCAACGAGTCATCCCACGAATGCAACTGGGATGTCGAGTACGCAGAGCAGCCCGTCAGTGCCTACGGCGACGGCGGAACCATCGACTTCTCCAGGCACGATCTTCTGCGTCAGCTCAAGATCGACTGGCGTGGCTACAAGGCCACGGACATGATGACGGAGAAAGAGCGTTTGGAGAACAAGGGCGACATCGCCATTGTCAAACGCTACGACCGCATCATGCCGACGCTGACCAAGTCTCTCCGCAACAAGTTCTGCGGGGAGTTTTTCATTGACGGTTACGCGACCGGCAACGAGAACCGCCTGCACGGCCTGGAGAGTTTCTTCGGCACGGGCACGACGGTTGCCGCTGACCGCATCGCGCAGCCGAGCGACACCTACGGTGGCAAGTCCACGGCGCTGGCCAACGAGGGTGGCTCGTGGAGCACGAACCTGACGACCAGCCCGAACGCCAACGCGGCGACCGACTGGCCGGACGGCAACGGCGACCCGGAGTACGATTACATCTCTCCGAAGATCGTCAACTACAGCAGCTCCGGGTGGGGAACGTCCTCGACAACGTGGGACAACAACTGCGAGCGAGTCCTGCGGCAGTCAACGATCTGGCTGACCCAGACTTCCGGCAAGGATGGGCGACCGGATATCTACCTGCTGTCTGGAAACTTGTTCTATGGCTACAAGAACAAGATCGAATCCCTGCGGCGGATCATGGTTCCGCACAAGGGTGCTCAGGACCTTGGCTTCGACGACGTGTTGAACCAGGACGGAGTGATGATCGACACCGACTTCGACGTTCCCGCCGATGTCGGATACGGACTGAACGTGGACCAGATGGAACTGGGCAGCCTTGACAGCGTCCTGTTCTCATCGCGCGGCCCCGAGTACGACATCAAGACCGACTCGTGGCTGTTCCTCGTGGGGTTCTTCGGAAACGTGCGTTACAACCCCAAGCACTTCGCCAAGCTGGCAGCCGTTGCCTAGCGGAGAGCCGTCGCGCACATGGACACAATGACATAGAGAGCCTCACGGAGGACACGAGATGCCAGATCGAGCAGTTGCACCTTTCGCCAGAGGGACGACCTACTTCAAGGGTAAGACGGTTGATTCGGCAGACTTGCCGGGTCCCTCAGTTCTCGGACAGGTTCACGTCTTTCAGGACACGGACCCGTCAGATGAGACCAAGCACCGGAGCAATGGTGACGTGACTGCCATTGCCGTCCGAAACGTCAGCGGTATCAGCCTGGTGCCGAAACGGTTGGTGGTGTTCAAGACGGACGCAATCGGCAAGGAAGTGGACGGGTATTGCTCCACCTACAGCCAGTTGTGTGCGGGCGTGGTGGACGACCACCTCCCCGCCGCCGGATGTCCCGATGACGACATCTGCTGGATCATTGTCAAGGGTCCTTGTCTTGTGACCTCCTCTGTTCCCTCCATTACTCTGGCAGCCGCTGTCAACGATCCGGTCCACGCCAAGACAGCCGCGAGCAGCACGGCTGCCTCGAATATTGCCGGTGGACGATGGGTCAGAAACGCGGCAGCCGCCGCAACCGGGGCCAGTGCATTGCTGGTCAACCACAACCGCATCGGATTCGCCATGACTGCGAGGACGGCGGACAACACTGATTCGGATACTCTGATCAACGTGACGATCAGATAGAGACTTCCGGCACCGAGACGGTAGCCGCTGTTCGGTGCCACGACCGAACAGCGGCTATTCGTGTTTTCAGGGTAGGGTGGTCGGGGTGGCATGGGAGATTTAAGTTTCAATTGGGCACACAACAAGAGAGACAACGATGCCGATGAGTTATGACATTTTGATCTGCACATTCAGCTACGGTGGAAACGGCGGGATGAAGTCCGAGCATCCTGACGTCCGTGACTGGCTTCTCAAATCCATTCCAGAGATGAAAGAGGATTCCCGGATTGGCAAGGTCAATCTAATTGATATGGCGGATACGCCAATCACCATGACCCGCAACCGCGCAGTACGGTTCGCCAGAGAGAACAAATACGACCTTCTGCTGATGCTCGACAGCGACATGGCCCCCGATCTTCTCCTTGGAGAGGACCCCGAGGCCAAACCGTTCTGGTCATCGTCACTGGATTACATGATCGAATATGGGAAGCCTCTGGCCATAGCGGCTCCTTATTGTGGCCCGCCGCCGATAGAAAACATCTATGTGTTTCGCTGGAGAAACAACCAGTCTGACACTCCTGATGAGATTGATCTGCGGCTTGACCAGTTCACGAGGGAGGAAGCGTTCAGCCGAGGTGGCATTGAGCATGTTGCCGCCTTGCCAACCGGACTGTTCCTCTGTGATGTCCGTGTGTTCGACCTGACTGCTCCCAAGGAAAAGGGTGACAGCGGGTGGTTCTACTACGAGTACGAAGACATCTACGAATCTGAGAAGTGCTCAACCGAGGATGTGACAGCGACCAGGGACCTGAGTCTCAAGGGAGAGCGTGACTGGGGATACAACCCGGTGTGTATCAACTGGGATGCCTGGGCAGGGCACTGGAAGCCAAAGGTCGTAGGGAAGCCTCAGCTTGTTACACCCTCCATGGTCAGTGAGAGGCTGCTGAAAACAGCACCGACGAGACCTCCTGAAAACGAAAAGATGAAACAAGTAGATTTCACATCAGGGATGGATAAATCATGGGACGCCCCGCAGCGCCCCTTTAAGGTTCCTAGATAGGGGAAACAACATGGTAGGCGCACGGACCAAGCCATGCAGCTTCTGTGGAAAGACCAAGAAGCTCTCCGATTTCTACGCTCACAACGGTAAGAAAACCAACGGGCAGTCAAGCTGGTGCAAGTCGTGCCAGGAGTCTGACCGGAAGAAGAAAACTGCCGACGAACGTAAGAAGGGCCGGCAGGAGATGTTCAAGGAGCTTGTTGCAGACATCCGTGGTGACAGGATCGAGGTGCCACACCCGACAGAAGTCGCCGCAGAGATGTACGAGCAGTTCGGCGGACTCAAGGCTTTCTGTGCCGAGTGGATGCGTCACATCAATGATGCTGCCACCGACAGGCCGGGCAGCAAACTGGTGCTGGATGCCTTCTACGCGGTCGGAATCCGCCTGACATCACTGTCAGCCGACCACCGCCAGAGTGCCCCCGACCTGGCGTCACTGACTGACGACGAGCTTGAGGAGGAGATCGGCAAAATGGTCGCCAATCTGCTCGATAACCGGCCCGAGCTTATCAACGAGCTGGCTGGCAAGCACGGGCTGAAAATTCATGACCCGGTTGAAGCGGAAGTGGAGACTGCGTGACAACTACAGCGGCCATGGAACGCATCGGCAAGGCTGCGGCTGAGAAGCATCGCCGCAGGTCGGAGGCGTTGCGCATCTACAGGCCGCTGAAAACCCAGATTCCGTTCCATTTGTCGCTGGCCAGTGAGCGCATCGTCCGGGGCGGAAACCGATCAGGCAAGTCCATGTCGGCGTTTGCTGAAACAGCGTCCGCAGCCACAGGAATGCCCATATATACCGACAAGGGGCCAATGCCCTTCAAGTACCCGACTGACAGAGGTTTGCTCATCTGGGTGGTAGGGTATGATCAGCGTCATATCGGCGGAACCATACACAGAATGCTGTTTAGGCCGGGTGCATTCCGGATCATCAAGGATGAGATCACGAAGGAGTGGCGACCGTTCTGTCCATGGAGCGAATATGACGCTGCTCACGAGGAAAAGTCCAAGGAAGCTCCGCCGCTCATCCCTCCACGGATGATCCAGCCAAAGGGTTGGGCCTGGGAGAACAAGGGAGAGCGAGTATTCACTGTTTGCCGGCTTGTGAACGGCACGGAAATCCACGCCTTCAGTTCTCACGGTGAACCGAAGCAGGGTGACCCGGTTGACCTCATCCATATCGACGAGGATATTGAATATCCACGTCATATCCCCGAGTACCAGGCACGGTTGTCCGACCGCAAAGGGAGAATGATCTGGTCAGTGTGGCCTCACTCCAAGAACGACGCTCTTATCGAGATGAGCGAGCGTGCCTCTGACCAGAAGAAGCGGAAGGACCCCGACGTCTTCGAGGTCACGCTGAGATACAGTGACAACCCCTTCATTGACAAGGATGAGAAGCGAAAGCGTATTGAGGCGTGGTCGAAGCGAAGTCCGGAGGAAGTTCGGTCCAGAGACCTCGGTGAATTCATCACGGATACAGTGCTGGTGTACCCGAGTTTCTCAGAGGAACTCCACGGGACGCCGAAGGAAACTGTCGAGCTTGAGGACAAGGTGGACGAGGCGATCAGGAAGAACAACGGGGTCCCCCCGGATGACTGGTGTCGGTATCTCGCCCTTGACCCCGGACACGTCGTCTGTGCCGTCCTGTTTGTTGCCGTTCCCCCTCCGTCCCTGGGGGATCACGTCGTCCTGTATGACGAGCTGTATCTTCGACGGTGTGACGCGGCTGAAACAGCGAGGATGGTTGCTGCCAAGGTGGGCGGAAAAACCTTTCAGACGTTCATCATCGACAACCGGGCCGGTCGCCAGACCCCGATGGGGTTCAACAGGACGGTCAAGCAGCAGTATGCTGACGCATTCGGTCGCTACAACGTCAAAAGCGAGATGACGGCGAACAATTTTGTTCCAGGCAGTGACAACATCCAGGCCGGCATAGGACTTGTGAGGGAGTGGATGTCTGTCAGGCCGGATGGAACGATCAAGATGAAGGTTATTGTCAACAGGACACCCAACCTGAAGCGGGAATTCTACAGATACCACAAGCGGGTGGTGGGTTCAGAGGCAAAAGAGGAGCCGGTGGACCGCAACAACCACCTGATGGACTGTTTGAGATACCTGGCAGCTCACAATATCGAGTATGCTAGGCCAATACCGGGCAAGGCACACCCGTCACCCGCCTGGAAAGCGTTTCAGAAGTGGCAGGAAGCCGAAAACGGCGAAGAAGAAAACGAGTTCGTTCACATGGGACCCGGCAGGGGCTAGACAACAGGGAGAAAAGGCATGGACTTGGAAGTTGGCACGAATTGTGTGTATTACTCGCAGGCTGACACGTCAAAGGAGCCGGAAGCGGCTGTTGTCGTGGGAACAAACGGGCTGGGTGTGCTCTACCTGACCTGTTTCCCCCGTGGCGGAGGGATTTCGTCACTCCACAGGAACGTCCACCACGTTGATTCGCAAATCCTGAAGGAAAAGACGGGAATGGCGACCAACTACGGTGGCTGGGACACGATTGCGAACGCTGCCAAGCGTCGTAAGGCTTCAATGGATAAC
>Ga0208030_1001643_pt1 | contig 12272 bp, 16 predicted proteins | sample MalvirDeepMed_M9_FD_184246 | JGI IMG/M metagenome (GOLD analysis project Ga0208030, IMG submission 184246) | Marine viral communities from the Global Malaspina Expedition - Malaspina viral metaG DeepMed_M9 (SPAdes) (version 2) | ecosystem: Environmental > Aquatic > Marine > Oceanic | place...
TGACATATTTGCCAACGCTTGAATCGCGTTTGGCTTTTCAAGTAGGGTCATAAAATGCCTCCCGTCATTGGGGCTGCCATTTCGGCTGCTGCGGTACTTATTGCCGGAGCTACCCCTGAAGTGGCCATTGCCATGTTTGCCCTGTCCCTGGTTGGCTCGTATTTAGCACCCAAGCCGGATATACCGGATTACACAACGGAAGCCAACGACCGGACTCAATTAATCAGGTCGGCGGTAGCAGCAAGGCGGTTGATTTACGGGGAAATGGTGTCTTCGGGACCGCTGGTTTTTGCGGCCAGTACACCAACCGGCGAAAACAAATTTTTGCATTTGGTCATTCCGTTAGCGGGACATGAATGTGAAGCCATCAAATCTGTTTTTTTGTCGGATCAGGAAGTCACGGAATCCATGCTGGACTCTTCGGGCAATGTTATTGGTGGCCGGTATTCCGGAAAATGCAGAATTAAAAAATATCTGGGAACGGATAGCCAGACAGCGGACTCGGATTTGGTTTCCGAAGTTGACGCCTGGACAACAAACCACCGGTTGCGCGGTGTCGCGTATTTATATGTTCGCCTCGAATATGACCGTGACGTTTTCGCCATGGGGATTCCAAATATTAAAGCGGTGGTCCGTGGTCGCAAAATTTATGATACGCGGGATACAGCGACAAGGTGGACCAGAAACCCTGCCCTGATAGCCAGAGACTATCTTTTGTCATCGGATGGAATTGGTTGCACCAGTGCGGAGGTTTTGGATTCATCAGTTACCGCAGCGGCCAACATTTGTGATGAATATGTGGCTGTGGCGGGGTTGAACGATACATTTACAACCAACACAAACAGCGTAGATTTCACTGCCGAATTTACAGAAACCTATGCTGTAGATGAGGATGGCATGGAGGTGGGACAACCGACTCTCACACCCACCGGAATTTTAAAACTTGATAATACCAATTTTGTTTTTGCTACCGGCGACCAGGTACAATTGACAACATCCGGAACGTTGCCTGGGGGTTTAGCGACCAGCACCAACTATTTTATTATTTATGTCACAAGCCAAACTTTTAAACTGGCAACCACTTCAGGAAATGCCACGTCCGGCACCGCCATTTCAATCAGTTCCGTTGGAGCCGGTGTTCAAACAATTCAAAAAAACACCAACCTTGCATTGTCCAAAGCAACAGCCAAAAAGGAATTTGCGCTGGGTGATCGGGTCACGTTAACGACGACCGGCACACTGCCAACCGGTTTGGCGACCAGCACAACCTATTACATGGTTCCAAAGTCCAACGGTGCGGATTTTGATTTGGCAACAAGTTTGACCAATGCTGTGGCCTCCACTGTGATTGCTTTGACAAATTCTGGCAGTGGGACTCACACAGTGACGAAAACCCACCAACTAAGATATACCGCAGACGGGACAACGAAGCTGGACCAAAAGCCTATTGAAATCATGGAAAGGCTGCTTTCCTCTTTTGCCGGAAATGTCGTTTATACGGCTGGCAAGTATTCGGTTTTTGCCGGTGCAGCCACCACGCAAAGTGCGAGTTTTGATGAAGACGTTTTGGCCGGTTCCATTAAGGTTCAACCGAAATTTTCAAGACGAGAATTATTTAATGAAGTCAGGGGCCGTTATACTTCCCCGTTTACCAACTATCAGGAAACCGATTTTCCACGCGTGACAAATTCGACTTACATCACGCAAGACGGGGAAACCATTGCGCGTGAAATTGTTTTACCCTGGACAACCGACTCCACACGCGCGCAACGGTTGGCCAAAATAGAAATAGAAAGGGCGAGACAATCCATTGTGGTGGATATGCCTTGCAATTATTCGGTTCTGAACGTTTCAGTGCATGACGTGATTCGGATTACCAACACCAGATTCGGATGGACAAACAAGGAATTCCGCGTTTTGCAAATGCAGTTCAACACCCAGGGTGGCTGCACACTGACTCTTCAAGAATATGCCAGCACCGTTTGGGATTGGTCCTTGGGCGAGGAAACGACCATTGACGCTGCACCTGATACGTCTTTACCCAACCCTTATTTTGTGGCGGCTCCTGGGGGTTTGACAGTCACGGAGGAATTGTATTCAACGCGTGCTTCGGCTGGTGTTAAAACAAAAGCCAAACTGTCCTGGCAAACGACCGGAGGCAATGCGGACGTTTTAAGTTATGAAGTCCGTTATCGTCGAGTCTCTGTTGCGGCATATACCCTGGCCGGAACGATGGGGGAAGGACTCGCGGAAATAACCGACTTGGAACCTGGAACCTATTTTTTCGAAGTTCGGGCGGTTTCTTCCTTGGGTGTTCGCTCACTCTTTGCCCAGGTGAAAAAGGACATTGCGGGTTTGCTTGCAGCCCCGTCCGCTATTACCGATTTGAATGTCCAAGGTTTGGGGGGTTCCGCTGTTTTAACCTGGACGCAATCGGTAGACCTCGATGTCAGGCAAGGTGGAAAAATCCGCTTCCGTCATTCTCCATTAACCAGCGGGGCTACATGGTCAACAAGCACAGAAATTGGGTTTGCTGTTGCTGGCGCGTCAACAATGACTACGTTGCCATTAAAGGCTGGAACCTATCTTTGCCGACCGTATGACTCAATCGGTGTGACCGGAGCAACAACGTCTGTTGTTTCAGATGGGGCAACGATTCTAGTCTACACCACACAAGGGACGGCAACGGAACACACCGGCTTCAGTGGAACAAAAACAGATTGCAGGGTTGTTTCCAATATTCTGGAGTTGGGGGCTGAAGAAAGTCTGGACGATATACTGGATTTTGATGCTATCACAAACTTTGATTTGGCCGGAGGTGTGGCGGATTCCGGCACTTATATTTTTTCCAATGCCATCACACTTTCCGGAGTCACACGAGTCCGGTTACTGGCACACGTCAAAGCGGTAATTTCAAACGTTCGGGAAACGATTGACCAACGCGGCGTTGTTGATGATTGGGTGGATGTTGATAACAGTGATGGCGGTGACGCGGACTGTCAGATTTTTTACCGCCAGACTGATGATGACCCAGCGGGATCGCCAACCTGGTCCGGATACAAACTTTTGCAAGCTGCAGAAGTTCAAGCCAGGGGGTTCCAATTTAAAGCGGTTCTGACTTCTGCGGATGACAACTGGAACATTGGAGTCAGTGAACTCAGCGCGTCTGCACAAACAATTTAATGGAGATTTAGACATTTCACAAACAGATTTAAACGCGGCCAACGCTTCCGGCGCAAATTTCAGAACTGATTTAAACAACCACCTTGCGGCACTTGCCAGCACGAGTTCAGGGGCAAGCGAACCATCAACAAGATTTGCAAACCAGTTGTGGGTGGATACAACAAACAATTTGCTGAAAATTCGCAATGAGGACAATGACGCATGGATCACCCTCTTTCAATTGAACCAATCCACTGATGTTGCTGAGTGCCACACGGACACCGTAGACACAAACGCGATTCAAAATGATGCCGTCGATGTCAATAAAATCGGCGCGGCAGCAGTCGATGCAACGGCCCTTGCATCTAATGCTGTTACCTCTGCTAAAATTTCAGCAGGTGCGGTCCTAACGGCTGGCATAGGTGATGGGCAAGTTACCACCGCAAAACTAGCATCTGGGATAACGACGATAACGGGCGAAATAAGAATGTGGGCGACAGGCACCGCTCCAACTGGATGGCAATTATGTGATGGAACTCAATTAAATCGAACAAGTGAATCGGCTTTGTTTGCCGTTATTGGAACGACATTTGGGGTGGGAAACGGTTCAACGACTTTTCACGTGCCGAATTTTCAAGGGCGTTTGCCAATTGGCGTTGGAACATCAAGTGCTACAGGGGCGACCGCTTGGGCGTTGGCGGAAGCGGGTGGCGAAGAAACGCATACTTTAACGACAGCGGAAATGCCAGCCCATAGCCATGCCGAGCTTTTTAACACGGGAAGCGGAAGCAATAATTCTGGTGATTACCCGTTTGGGCGGGATGATAGCGGCCAAAATGTTCGGGGTGATTCCACAAACGACAACAGCGCAGTTTCCAATCAAAACACGGGCGGCGGTAATGCCCACAATAATATGTCTCCCGTTATGGGAATTAATTTCATCATTAAGAAGTAGGATTTTAGAATGGCCAATCATGACTATGTGATCGACAATGGCACAGGCTCGGCGGTAAGGACTGATATCAATTCTGCCTTACAAGCGATAGGCACTTCCAATTCTGGGAACTCTGCCCCCTCCACAATCGTTGGGGCTGGTATGCAATGGTGGGATTCTGACGGCAACACTCTTTATATACGGAACACCGCTAATAATGCGTGGATTGCATGTGGCGGTGATAGCGTAGCGGGGACATTAAGCACAGCGGCACAAACAAATATTACCAGCCTCGGCACGTTAACAACTCTTACAGTTGATAACGTTGTAATTAATGGAACAAATATCGGTCACACAAGCGACACAGATGCCATTGCAATATCTTCTGGTGGTGTTGTTACGATGAATCAAATACCTGTTTTTTCCGCTGGAATTAATGTTTCTGGTGGGACGATTGCGGGAACATTAGCGACAGCAGCGCAAGGAAATGTAACTTCGCTCGGCACACTCTCCGCACTGACAGTTTCAGGTGGACAAGTTCATATTCAGGACGCCACGCGTGAACTCAAAATTGGAACTTCTGGCTACATATTAGATCACGAGTCAGGTGGTCATTTGGCTTTCCGTTCAAATTCGGATTCTGAAAGGGTCCGATTTTTAGATAATGGCAACGTTGCGATCGGTTCCACGACAGCCACATGGCCTTTGAATGTTAAATGTTCAGGCAACTACGGGGCTTTATTTGGAACTAACGCATCAACTCAACTCCGACTTTCTGATAGTGCCGTTCAAGCATTTTCGGATAATTCAACAGTTAGCCAACTCAATTTGCAGGGGGCTGGTGGGAATGTCGGAATTGGCGTTGGGCAAGCTACTAGGGTTGGGATAACCGTCAACCCAAACGACACAGAAGCAAAATTAGACCTTGGATCGGGAGAAAACAGTGGGAATACCCGAAAGCTCTTAATAACCAATGTAGGGAATTCCCGTTTTGGCCTCGGCGCGGCCTCGAATGAAGGCAGAATCTTCTACGCTGACGACCAAGATATTCGGTTTAAGACCCTAACCCGTGACGGAAATTTCACCGTTTCAGAAAAAGCGGTCATGGACCGCAATGGTCGGCTAGGTATTGGGGATAGTGTAAATACCGCCGCGACAAAACTGAATATAAAAAATGACGGCGATCAGCTTTATTTGCAACAGGGTAATGCAGACAACGGCTGGATTATGGAATGTCTGAACGCTGACGGGTATCTTGGTTTTCAACGCCGGGAGGGATCACCGGCCAACTACACGCGCATGTCCATTACAACAGCGGGTGAAGTGTTGATTGGCACAACATCCGATTCAGGTGCTTATTTGTTACAAGTCAATAGTCAAATCTACGCGACAAACGCCACGATTGCGACTTCGGATCGAAAATTTAAAGATAACATCAAACCCCTTGTAGGGGCTTTTGAAACCGTCAAACGATTGCGGCCATCAACTTTCACATTTAAGCCAAATCAAGACAAAAATTTCAGCGAGGAAGTTCAGGTAGGATTTATTGCACAAGAAATCCAAGAGGATTTGAACGATACTGAATACAAAGAATCAGTAGTTCAAAAATGCGGGGATCATTTGGGCCTCGCTTATGAAAAGTTGATCCCTGTGTTAACTGCCGCATTACAAGAAGCTATCACCAAAATTGAAACCCTAGAGGGCAAGATTGCCCAGTTGGAAGGTAATTAATATGACCGAATTTGCGATGAACGTCGAACAAATAGAAGCCCAGAAAGTGGATACCGAAAACGACTTGGTAGACATAGCGCGGGTCGTCCACTGGCGATACGTGGCGGTTGATGCTGAAAAGAATGAAAGCAGCAATGCCTACGGGTCCGTGGCATTAGGTGACGCCGATCCAGAAAAGTTTGTTGATTTTGACAAGCTCAAAAAAGGCGATGTTGAGAAATGGGTTTGGGCTGTTTTGGAGGAACGCGAAGACGCCACCAAAGAACAAATGCAAGAAATGTTACAAGCCCAAATCGATAAACAGGCCAACCCCCCAACTGAAAACAAGCTCCCCGCTGGTTGGTCGTAAATGTTTAAAACCCTTGCTTTTCTGGCCGTCCTTTTGGGCGGTTTTTTTTCGCCTGCATTTGGCCAACAACCGGTCCCATGCGCGCCAGGAAATCCAGAAACGGCCATAAAAAAAGAATACGGAGAAAAAAAGATTGCCTCCGGTATTAACGCACGCGGCACAAAAATCATCTTTTTTGGAAACCACAAAACAAAAACATTTTCCCTTGTTCTCTATTTTGAAAAACAGGGAATGTTTTGCCTGGTTGAATCGGGGAATAATTTTATTTTAGAAAAGAAAGGAAAAATGATCCGTTATGTTTTTTGATACATGCAAGAGCGTTTGGAAACGAGGGGGCAAACCGGCAATTAATATTGGCGTTGGGGTGGCGTTGTTGGATTTTTTCGCACCAGCGGCCAATTTTATCAATGACGCTATTTTGACCGGTTTGTATTCTTCAGCAGCGGTTTTGGTTATTGCCTACATCCGACCGACTCTGTTGAATTTGTGCAGATGTAAATGATTCCGAGATGTCAAAAAAACCCACTCCAACAGAACTATCATTGGCTGCCCTTGAAAAATCAGGGGAAGCACTGGACCAGGCAAAATCAGCGAATGAATCCGCGCGCAAGGCGTCGCAAGCGATAGCGGAACATACGAAAGATTGCAGCTACAGATGGCAGCAGGCCCACATGGAACTGCATGAATTGAATTTGCGGTGTGCTGAGTTAGGAAAACGTTGGGAACGCGTGGGGTGGCTTCTGGCAACTTGTACGGTTACGGCTTTAATTGCGGCTTTTTGGCGTGCTTTACTATAGCCGACCAACGCCATACAGATGGGGCAACGGCAGAGGCAATTTTAGTGGAATGGCTGACGCGCCGTGGTTGGTATGTTTTCCTTCCTTTCCGTGGCAATTGTCCAGTTGATGTTGTTGCAATCAACGAACGTGGAGAAATGATGCTATTGGATTCTAAAAAGGATGTCCGGCGGCGCGGGGGTCCACAATCTGAAATGAGAATTTCCAGGGGAAGGACTGAAACTCAAAAACGCCTGGGGGTCCGGTTGGCTTATGTAAACGTGGCCACGCGTGAAGTTTTAATTTCTGAACATAAAGACTGAAAAATGCCAAAAAAATTTGATGCAGACGGGGATGGAGTCATTTCCGAATCTGAAATGAACATGGCCACCGCAATGGAAGGTCATGCAAAAGCGGAAGCCCAACGTCGTATGGCTTATGTTTCCCTTGCTGCCATGATGCTTTTTACGGTGATTGTTCTTTGTCTCCCTCCCGATCGCGTGAAGGCCATTTCTGAGCTTTCCGCAATGTTTTATATTTCAACGGCGGGAATTGTCGGGGCTTATTTTGGCATGACCGCGTGGATGGTGAAAAAATAAATGGAATATTTAATTTCAACTTTCGGGGCAAAGTTTTGTTGTATTTTTGCCAGCACTTGCGGCGGTTTTACCAATGTTTTGGTGAAGAAAAAGTGGAATTGGTCAGCCCTAAAAGACATTCTTTTGGCGGTCATTGTTGGTTTTATATCTGCAGAATTTCTAATTCCTGCTGCCATGTCTTATTGGAAGTTTGGACCGGAAGTGGCCATTGGTTTGGCTTTTTTGTTAGGTTATGCCGGAATCCGTTTACTCCCAAAAATTGAAGAAATCGTCACTGCTAAGTTGTCAAAATGAACAAAAAGGATTCCGGATTAAGGGGGAAAAAATCATGATTCAAGCGTTGCTGCCCTCAATACTCCCTGCACTTACAAATATTGTGAGTCGGTTTTTACCTGAAGACAAAGAAGCCAGGGCAAAAGCGGAACGAGAAATTGAAAATCAATTAGCCAATCATTTAGCAAAAATTGATATTGCTCAACTAGAGATAAATAAAACTGAAGCTGCCCACCGGTCTATTTTTGTTGCGGGTTGGCGTCCGTTCATTGGTTGGTCTTGCGGAATTTCACTTTGCTGGACTTATGTTTGTGTTCCTATTTTACAGTTTATTTTAGTGCAAACAGGGAATGTTATTGAGTTGCCGTCTTTGGATATGAGTCAGATGATGCCTGTCCTGATGGGTATGTTGGGGTTAGGTGGTTTGAGGACGTTTGAGAAATTTAAAGGCGTTAGCAAATGACCGACCTGGAGACATTAAAAACCGAAGTGGCCAAGATATTGGAACATGAGGAGGGATTCCGTTCCCACGTTTACGAAGACACTTTGGGATTCGCCACGATCGGAATCGGGCGTTGTATTCATGGAGGTGTCGGCGTGGGGTTGTCTTATTCGGAGGCCGTTTATTTGTTAAAAAATGACGTTTTTCGATGTGTTACGGAATTGGAAAATGCGTTTTCCTGGTTCAAAAACACCGACCATGAGCGGCAAAAAATTCTGGTGTGTCTTGTCTTTCAATTAGGATTGCCAAAATTGAAGAGATTCAAATTGATGTTGGAAGCCTTTGAATCCCAAAACTATGAAAGTGCTGCCCTTGAATTACTGGATTCGCGATTTGCACGCGAACAAGTGCCAGCGCGCGCCAAAAGAATTGCTGATGCAATCCGCACTGGTACGGCGTAGACGTAGGAAAAAAGGGAAAGAACACCCGCCAACCAGGGCTGTTCCGAAACAGCCTTGTGTTGCTTGCGGGGAAGCCTTAGTTGAGAATTTCTGGACCGTTTTGGGTAACGGTGCAATTATCCATTACGGTGGACCCTGGTCAATAAAATGCTATCAAAAAATGAATCAGCCACAGTGACAGTTTGTCAGTCAAAAAAGTGCTATAGGGTCACATAGGACAATGCAACTGACAAACTTTTGGCTAAGCCCTTGTTAACTATAAATTCGCGTTGTCCCGTGAGTACTGCCACTTCTATTCAAAAATAGTTTCCAAACATTGATTCCAATCTTCTAAAATCTTCCTTTTTTTATCGTTATAATCTGAAAAATTATAATGATTTGCTGCTCCTGAGTTTTGATCAGAAATACGCCCCTGGACGATGTTAATGTCCAAAGAATGAAGCCCTAATTTTGACGCCATCAACGTTGCACAAGTTTTTCTGATAAATTTGTTGGGTTGCAAATCGTCAATTCCGGTTTCCTTTTTCCAACGGTTCCGCAGGCTGTTTCTTGCCTTGGATATTGGTTGATCTCCCCAAAAAAAGTTTTTTGTATAGTGACCTTTGCGCCATTGCCGTTTTCCGTCTATTTCATAAATTTTCCCAGGGAATAAAAATTTGCTGTTGGTTTTTGGTAATTCATCCAACAATTTTTGAATTAGGGGCGTGACCGGAATCGTGTGGTCCATGTCGAGTTTTGCTTTTCCCTTGCGTTTCATTCGGCTTGCGGGAATGGTCCAAACGTTATTATGAATTTCCGTTTTTTCAGCGTCTTTAATAGCGGATTCTCGCATCCCACCCGTTGCAAAGAACAATTTAGTCATTGTTGAAAAGCGGGTTTCTTTGCCATCCTGGCCTGCTGGAAAATTATAATTCCAAAGTGTTTTGATTTCTGTTTCTGACAATACGCGTTTGACCGGTTTTGATTGCGGAACCGTCATTGATTTGATCGGGTTATGACTCACCTTTGCGTTTTTCGCCAACCACGAATAGAAACCAGATAATTTATATTTCATCGAGCGAACCCGTCCAACTGTGTTCAATGTTTTTAAATTTCCCGCCTTCAATTCAAGTAAAAAATCAAAAAATTCTTCCCCGTCTATTCCCTTGACCGATCGACCAAAAAAATACTTTTCAACATCCGCATTTTTCAGAAGATAATTTTCATAACTCTGAATTTGCAGTTCTGTTATGTCACCGTTTAATTTTAACTCTGCAATGAATTGAGCAGCGAGTTTTTCAAAGGTGTTATTGAGTGTGTTGGCCATTTTGCGTTGGCGCGATTTAGGGTCAATTCCAACCACTAAATCATCCGCTTGTTTTCTGAATTTTTCTTTTGCCTCCTGAAAAGTGATTTCTTGAACGTTCCCCAAAGTCTGTTCAACACGTTTTCCCGCAACCATTCTTCTGCTCACCCATTTTAATTGGCCATTTTTATAGGCTCGAACAACTAAACCTGGTTCGGTTGTTTTAAAACGCTGATTCATTTTGTTAGCATCAAGTTTTAATTTTCGGGCTTGCATTGTCGTTGTAATCATTTTTTTGCTCCTGTCTTTGAGTCCCACATGAGTCCCAAACGTTGAGTAGAGTTTAGTCCAGTTCGGGACTGTAAACAAGGGTTTAACACAGAAAAATAAGCCATTAAGGATTAAATCCTGCTTTGGGAGCAGGGGGCCGGAGGTTCAAATCCTCTCACCCCGACCATAAAACCCGCAGAAAATAAGGGGTTTCAGAAGATTACGGAGCCTCTTGTTTTTGGTTAAAATGAGGAAAAATACACTTGAGTCCCAATGAGTCCCAATTGATTATTTTTTTGATCTAAAACGTGTCAATTATCTTTGTGATTCGGGTTTTTTTTATTTATAGGGTGGGGGTGTTCTGGTTTTTTAGTTTCAGCCGGAACCGATGTCTAGGTTTTCGTATTTACATTTTCCTTTCTTTTAGAACCTCCGGTTTGTGCATGGCCGGAGGTTTCTAATCTCGCAAACTAAACATGTTCATTTTGTTTTCGTTCCATTCGCGGAGTTGTTGCAAATTAAACCAAAGATGCCCACCCTTTGAATCTGTCCGTTTATACGGTTTGGGAAAGGATTCCGGCTTGTTGGCGTAATACCACGATTTTGATGGAATGAGTCCGCGTTTCACGGCTTCGGAAAAGCGGATATATTCTGGTTCAATTTTTCTGGTTTCATTATTCATTGAAAATTCCTTTTTGCGTGCCAATCGAATCCCACCCTGGCCGGTTTGTTCTCGAAAATAATTCTAAATAGGGTCCATCAACGAGGGACTCAATTCGTTTGTAAATATCGTCTGGTTTTCGTGAATGTTCCCGCACTGGTGCAACCATTAATTGCCTCACGTTTTTTGCTTTCCGTTTGGGTTTTCCAATGGTCCCTAGTAGACACATTTCGGGATTCGCGCGGGTCCAATATCCCAGGCCAAAATGCCATTTTTCGGGTGTCTCTTCCGGTTTGTTTTTCCTAGTGGTTTTTACCCAGGTAAACCCAACGGTTTTATACGTGAATCCCCAGGCTTCCATTAACTGCAAACCAACTTCAAGGGAATGATCCACAACCCATAAAAACAAAATACAATCTTTTGCACATAGTCTTTTCAGTTCAATATCCTTCAACCGATCCAGCGAAATACTGTGGTAATGGTTATCTGTGGATTTTTGACGGCCTTTTTCAGAATACGTTTCAAACTGCCACGGCGGGTCTGCCAAAATTGCTTTATAGCCGGAGTTGATCGGCACCACGTTTGTCAGGTCAACGTAATCAGGGTCCGTCAAAGTTTCGGCTAAATCATACATCCATTTGCTCATAAACTGCGGCATACCCCGCCACATCGACCAATGAGTCCAAATGGTCCGGCGTTTCCATCAACCGCGCAATTTTTACCAAAACCATACAAACGGCAACTTGTTTGGCCGTAATATTCTTTTCTAAAAACACCGACCATAAATTTGCGATTCGTATATGGTTTTGATTTGGTGAGCCATAGAGTCTTTCGCGGTCGGCTATCACCTCCGCAGCCTTTTGCAAAATGTCTGGTTCGGTTTTGGACATTTCACCTTTGATCCCAATCGGACGGCAACATTCCGTCATTTTGGTTGTTTTGTTGTTGCTGGTTTTGCTGCTGGTTATTTTGTTGCTGATAGTTTTGTTGCTGCTGGTTGTTTTGCTGTTTTTCGGGAGTCCATTGATTTTGTGGGTTCTGTGGTGGTTTTGAGAAAATGCCAACTCTGATAACTGGAGTCCCGTCCTTTTTTTTGTTCATCCAGGCGTCGATTTGATATTTAACCCCAGGTTGTAGTTTTCTTAACCCCTCAATTGTTTCTTCGTCAAAAACAGCACTTGCCGTGCGAAAGGGCGGTCCTTTGTAGTCATTTTTATATATTTTAATATTTTGAGCAAAAATTTCCCTTTTTTCTTCGTATTTTTCTTCATATTCCATTTTTTAAAACTTCCTTTCTCATAAATTCACTCGCATTGACAATTTTCTGTC
>Ga0208030_1001650_pt1 | contig 12254 bp, 18 predicted proteins | sample MalvirDeepMed_M9_FD_184246 | JGI IMG/M metagenome (GOLD analysis project Ga0208030, IMG submission 184246) | Marine viral communities from the Global Malaspina Expedition - Malaspina viral metaG DeepMed_M9 (SPAdes) (version 2) | ecosystem: Environmental > Aquatic > Marine > Oceanic | place...
GTTGCGTCCCAGGCGTTGTACGGCACCGGCACCTTGACCTTCTCCGGCGGCGGCGCTCTGACCGGGACATGGTCGGATCTCGGCACGGTTTCGACCGTTGACATCAACGGCGGCACAGTCGATGGCGCGGTGATCGGCGGGGCATCCGCCGCGGCCATTACCGGGACGACACTCACGGCCAATACATCGCTGACCCTGGCGACCGGCGGCGCGATGACCGGCGTCCTCGATAGCGACACCATGACGGGGGCTACGGCCGCCCTACTTGCAACGTCGGAAAGTATCAAGGCATACGTCGACACCAGCGCCGCGGAAGCCGGGATCAAGTTCGCATTCGAGTCGGCGACCGCAGATTCCGACCAGGGCGCGGGCAAACTCTGGCTCAACAATAGCCCTGGAAGCGCAACTGTTTTATATATCGACGACCTCGAGGCGGGAGGTGCCAGCGTCAACGCATGGGCCGACAGCCTGGACGACAACTCCACAAGCAACCGCGGCACCCTCTATATAGCGAAGTACGGCAGCGGAAACGACCTTCTCGTCTTCAACGTGACGGGCGCATCCTCCTCGGCAAGCACTTATACGAAAGTCCCGGTTGCACACGTCCTGACCGTCGGCACGATTTCCGATGGCGATAGCATCGGCGTGGTCTTTGCGAAGTCAGGCGCCGACGGCGCTGGTGCAGGAACGGTCACACAGATCAACGCTGGCGACGGGTTCTCGTTCAGCGCAATAACAAGCACCGGCACCATTGCCGTCGATGGCAACCTACAGGACTTGGATGCTTTAGGGACGGTTTCCTCCAACAGCGAGATGATCGTCGGAACTGGCGCAGGGGCATACGCCTACGAGAGCGGAAGTACGCTACGTAGCAGCATCGGCGTTTCTATCGGCAGCGATGTCCAAGCATACGATAGTGATACAGCTAAACTCGACGTAGATCAGGTATGGACGGGGGCACAAAGAGCGACAGTTACCGCGCTCACTTCCTCCAGCAACTCTATGGCCATCACGCTCGGATCGTCGAACGACTACTCACACACGTTTACAGAAAATACCACCTTAGCCAACCCAGGAGATACCGCAGTGGCGGGGCAAAGCGGTAGCCTGTTTTTAACGCAGGCGGCGGGCGCGAATTACACCTTGGCCTTCGGCTCAGAATATGATTTTGCAGCGGGAAGTGCGCCGACTGTTACAGCAACTAATGCAGCCCGCGACCGTCTCGATTATGTTGTAAGAGCCGATGGCAAGATTGAGATCACCGCTGTTTTGAACCTCAGTTAAGGACTACACCAATGTTTTGTGTTTATAAAAACGGTTCCGTTGAAAGCGTATTCCGTGGCGAGTTTAAGGATGACACTGGAACATATCCAGCGGCACACCTTAGGGCTATCGGTGTTGATGGAAGGGCGGAACTAAATGTTTATTTGTTTACGGATCAGTCAAAGAGCGGTTACGACAAGGACTTCTATGTGATGGGGGAAATTACCGATGCCGCACCTGATGAGAATGGTGAAGTAATACGCACCTCGACACCAGTTGAGCGGAATGTGGATGTCGTGAAGGCGAAGATAAAGAGCAAGATCACCGCCATGCGTTCATCTGTGGCGCATGATGGTGTTGTCTACATGGATAAGAATTTTGTTACTGAGAGACAGACCGTGGATTCCATCAACTTAATCGCAATTGAATTAGCGGATGATGCGGAAGTTCCTTGGGATACTATGGATACAATAAAAGCACCTACGGAGGTGTTTGCTATGACAGGTGTGCAGTTTCGCGGACTCCGAGATGCCATTGCTGTTCACTATCTCGCGGCTACTGTCGCAACCAGGGGCCATATAGATGCCGTCGATGCATTGTCATCTTTCTCCGATCTTGTTTCCTACGATTACACCACAAGTTGGCCGACTAATCCTGATACGTCGGAGCCTGACTAATGCCTGTCTTTAACCGGAACCGCCATTCCAGTAGTGGTGCTGTTGCCGCCGCGTTCATTATCGAAAATTCGATCCGGCTAAATGATGATGACAGCGCACAGATGGAGCATACAACAGGTGGAACTCCTACAGATGCTTCAAAAGGCATCATCGGAAGTTGGGTTAAGTTATGCACTTTTGGAACAAACCGCACTTTGTGGGACAGTGCAAGTGAAGCTTTCGGCTCGTATTTTGGAACCGCTGACCAGATTAAAGTCGTGGACGATGCTTCTACAACGCTAATTTCTACTCAAGTATTTCGTGATCCATCAGCTTGGTTCCAAGTTACACAGTCCTATGATAGTGACGAAGGCGCGGCGGCGGATAGATTAAAAATTTATATAAACGGAACAGAAATAACGGCATGGGCAACGGATAGTAGGTCAAATATTACTTCCGCTGAAGCATGGGGCTTTACGATTGACGGGGCTGTAAAAGTCATTGGTGATAATAGTGGTGGTTCACAACAGTTTGATGGCTATCTAGCGCAGACTTTTTTAATTGATGGTTTAAGTATTCAAAATGATGATTTTGCTATTACCGATTTTGTAGGTAATGACGATAACGGAGCGCCCATCCCAGTTGATATATCAACTTATACTTTCGGAACAAATGGCTGGCTTCTTGATTATGCCGTAGCCCCCGGCACAGGCAACGGGGCAGGGACAGACGTAAGTGGCAACGCCAATCACTTTACTGATGCTGGTCTAGCCGCCAACGACAAAACCCTCGATAGCCCAAGTGACGATGCTGATAATAATATAGGAAATTATTGCACTTGGAATCCAATCGGACCCAAAGGTACAGCGACTACGGGAGTATCTAATGGCAATTTGACTACAACCAATGTCCCGACCTGTCGGATTAATGGAACTATTACGCTCACTTCTGGTAAATATTTCTACATGATGGATGGCGATGTTAGTAATTCAGCCAATCCTATGGGGATTGTAACTGATTTGGATGATGGGAGTGGGACTGTTCATGGAGCCGGGACTGGCCCTGCTTATCTGATGTATGGAAAAACTACTACCGTTCTTGTGGCAATCAGCGAAGGAACTTTAATTACAAGTGATGCGATTTCAGCCTACTCTGAAGCAGAGGACAAGATTTGTTGTGCCATTGATTGTGATGCAAAGAAAATCTGGTTTGGTCTCTGGGATAATAGCGCATCGTCTATGCAGTGGATGGATAGTAGTGGGACTATGCGTACTTCTGATGAACCTGGATTAGGAACTAATGAGACATATGGTTCTATTGTAGGCACCGCCTGGACACCTGTTCACCAGCATGATAACCCACCTGATATTAACTATGACTTTGGGCAATTAGGTTTTGCTGGTGGGCCGCCGTTACCTTCAAATTTCAAAGGTATTGCGACCTGTCACCTCCCGGCCCCTGCCGCTGGCGGTGACCCATCCAAATATTTTCAGGTGGACACCTTCACCGGCACTGGTGCTGAGTTGGTGCGGACACTGACTGATGCGGCTGGTGATGCGGTCAGCCCTGATTTAGTGTGGATTAAGGACAGGGATACATCTGTAGAACACGTTCTCACTGATAGCGCACGGGGCGCAACGAAAGAACTAAATTCCAATGCCACATCAGATGAATCTACCGTAGCCCAAGGTTTGAAATCTTTCAACGCTTCTGGCTACACGTTAGGCACAGACGCCAGTTACAACACTTCATCTTCGCCTAACGTAGCGTGGTGTTGGGTAGAGGGAGCAACACAAGGTTTTGATATTGTGCAAGATGTAGGGACAGGATCGGCACATACAGTCAGTCATTCCCTTGGTGCTGTGCCTGAACTAATAATGAGAAAGGGTCGGGACAATACCGGCTCTGGTGAAAATTGGCGGGTCTATCACCATAAAAACACAACCGCACCTGAGACAGATTTTCTTGCCCTCAATAATACTGCCTCAACTATTGATTCAGCCGAGCCTTGGAATGACACTGCGCCTACATCTTCCGTATTTACTATTGGCACTCAAACTCAAGTGAACGAAAACCTTAAAAATTATGTAACCTACTTATTTGTTGGAGTTGAAGGCCATTCCAAGTTCGGAAGCTATGTTGGAAATTCAAATGCTAATGGCCCCTTTGTTTGGTGTGGCTTTGCTCCAAGATGGATTCTTGTGAAAAAGACAACAAGTGCTGGCGGCACTTATGACTCCTGGCTGATCCATGACACGGCAAGAGAACCTAATAATCCAATGGATAAAGATTTGGCGGCAGATGCAACTTGGTATGAAGACTATGCTATATCGGCTGTGTTTGGTGATTCACTTTCAAATGGATTTAAAATTCGTGCCACAGACGCTTACCATAATGCGTCAGGGGTAGTGTACATATTCGCCGCCTTCGCAGAATTTCCATTCGGTGGCGACGGCGTGGCACAGGCTAGGGCGAGGTAGGAATGGCTAAAGCTAATGATAAAGTTCAAAGCAATAGGGAAGAAATTATTGAAATTTATGGCGAACTAAAATTAATTAAACATGATATTCAAACCATAAAAGAAAATCATTTGGCTCACCTTGATTATAAGATTACTCAAATGCAGAAAGTGCTTTGGGTTGTATTCACCGGCGTCTTCGGGAATGTGCTATGGGTTATTAAAACAGCGTTGATGGATTAAGCTGTATCTTATGACTGGTAAACTTTTGGATAGATTGAGACAAAGGAAGGGGGGCGGATAATGTTAACCACCCACTTCGGCGGGATCACTGGCCTCCTCCTCTTGGGGGCCTTTTTAATGGGCTGCGCCGGCCAAGTCGAGAAGCCAGTGGACCTTACAATCACCAAGCCGGACCCCGGTCGCTGCGAGCAGGCCTGGCTGAATTTTAAAAATTATCGTGCGGATGTCCAAGAGCGAAACCAAAATATACAAGTGGAGATATTAACCGGAACCGCGGCCCAGATCTTCTTGGCGGCATACAATGTATCGCCACCCCCATCGAATTTTAAGGGAACCCGCATCGCATTGTTCGCCGCTCCCGGCGTAACCGGAACCCTAGTCACAATCATCTCCGGAGAGAACTGCGTAATAATGGCGGCGGTCTATAAAAATATCGCCGTTCAAATGTGGCGTCTCGGGCGACCAGGATTTCCATCGTCATTCCAAGCCCCAAATGTAGAGAGGCCCAAAAAACCGTCTATTTAAACAAACTTGGGAGGTTCGAATTGTCAAAATCCAAATGCACCGACGCTGATTTCATCGCACTCTTCGAGGAGTTAGGGCCCGCCGACACCAGTAGGGAGATGGGAGTATCCATCCGGGGCGTACTTGCCCGGCGGAAAAGACTGGAAACAAAACTGGGGAAAGTGATATCCCCACCCCTGCGCCAGCGAGCTCGCGAAATACACCATATCCAAGCGAATATCGATCATCCTGATCGTATCCCCCTGGAAATCAAGGGCGGGCACGTCATCATCGGATCCGACGCGCATTACTGGCCGGGGATTCGATCCACCGCCCACCGGGCGATGGTTCAATTCTGCAAAAAATATCAACCTAAAATTATCATAATGAACGGCGATGTACTGGACGGCGCCTCGATCAGCCGGCATCCTCCTGCTGGCGTCAGCCAGGGCGACATCCCCACCGTCGAGGAAGAAATGTGCGCCGTCCGCGACCGACTTCTCGAACTGGAGGAGGCCGCGCCGGATGCATTTTTGGCGTGGCCCTTGGGGAATCACGATGCCAGATTCGAAATGAGGTTGATGACGGTAGCGCCAGAGTACGCCAAAGTCCACGGCTTCGCGCTGAAGGATCACTATCCAAAGTGGCAGCCCTGCTGGTCGGTATGGATCAACGATGATGTGGTCGTTAAACATAGGTGGAAGGGTGGGGCGCATGCGCCTTTCGTCAATGTTAAGGAAAGCGGAAAAACCACGATCACAGGCCACCTTCACTCCAGCAAAATTATGCCCTGGACCGATTACACGGGGACAAGATGGGGTGTCGATACCGGAACGCTTGCCGATCCTTACGGTCCCCAATTCAGGGCATACATGGAAGATAATCCCCGCAACTGGCGGTCGGGATTCCTAATGCTGACCTTCCAGAACTACGAACTACGTTGGCCGGAGCTGGTCCCCGTCGTTGACAAAACGCATGTCGAATTTCGGGGCGAGGTGATCGAGGTCGATGAATAATTATCGATATTTCCCCGCGCATGAGTTCGAGCGGATCGGGTCAGACGGCAATCGCATGAATATTTCGTTCATGGAAAAGCTGAACAAACTACGCGAAGAGATCAATCAGCCGCTGCCCCTAACCAGCGCCTGGCGATCGGAGGCGCGCAACCAACAGGTTGGCGGGGCGAAGAATTCCGCCCACCTGTACGGCCGGGCCGTTGATTTGCGGGTACACGGCGACACCGCCTACCGGGTCGTCGATATGGCGCCACGCCATGGGTTCACCGGTATCGGGGTGAAGCAGCATGGGATTTTGCGCTATCGATTCCTCCACCTAGACGACATGGAATTTTCAGAAATACGTCCAAGAATTTGGAGCTATACATGATGTGGGCCAGCATCGCTACCGGCCTTCTAGGCATCGCCGACACCGTCGCCGACAGCCTATTCGAGACGGAGAACGACCGGGCCAAGGCCCGCGTTGCGGTCATCGAGGCGCTGCAGCGCGTCGACCTCGGACAATTACAATTAAATACCACCGAGGCGCAACATCGGTCCCTGTTCGTCGCCGGCTGGCGGCCGGCCATCGGCTGGGTATGTGCCTTCGCCGTCGCCTATCAGTTCGTCATCCACCCGCTGCTGACGTGGAGTTTCCTGGTGTCGGGGTCATCCTTACCACCGCTACCTTCGTTTGATGCGTTTCTTTGGGAACTCATGTTCGGGATGCTGGGCATCGCCGGGCTTCGGACCGTCGAAAAGGTCCGTAATATTACAAGATGAACCGTCCTCCAGGATCCTGACACGTTGCCTCAATTCGTCGATCTCATCACCGACGCCGGATAACTGCTTCTGCGTCACGACGGTGCCGCCACCTGTGGTGATGAACGGCACCGCCGCGCATCCAGGCAGCAGAATCAAGAAGATTATTACGGTCAGTTTCAAGGTAAATTCCATGGTTCATCGTCCAAAGGTATATCGGTTTAAGAAATGGTGTCGCTCGTGCTCGGCTGTCGTGCAAATGCTGGCGCTTATCACCATGTTTGCCACTCTCCTTGCCTGTTATTGGATATTTTTAGGACTGCCTATTTGGATCTATGACCGTCTTTCAGGCGCCGTCGGGATCAAGAGGCTAAGTATTTGGTACATTCGTACCAAAGAGCGCTGTCTTACAAAATACTAAGTCATTGAAAAAAATGGCGCACCCGACAGGATTCGAACCTGTGACCTCTGCCTTCGGAGAACAGGGGAAACACATCATGTTTGGCCCAAGTGGCTTCGTTTGCACCATATCTTGCTCCAAGTAACCCAAGTGTTCACGTTTCGCACACGGTATTTGGTACAAGTGTACCAAAGAGCACTGTCTATAGCTCGAGCGCGTCGGCCGCATCGCGTAGATGATCAGGCTGGTAGCGGGCGTAGATCCGCTCGGTGACACTCGTGCTTGAGTGACCCAGGTACTGACTTATTTTTGACATCGGCACGCCGGCGCCGGCCATCCAGACCGCGGCCGTATGCCGGAGATCATGGGGCGTCACATCCTCGAGGCCGGCGGCCGCAACGGCAGCCGCGAAACCTTTCTTGACGTCAGCGCAAGGCCGGCCATGCCACTCGACCAGATACCCGCTGACGTTCTGTTCGCGGGCCCTTTCCAAGACCCTCCTCAACGTCTTAGTCATCGGCACCGTTGCCCGCTTCTTGCCGCTCGGCTTCACGCCAAGCCAGATCTCATTAGGGTCCCACCGAACCTGGGGCCATGTCATTTGCAGGATGGCCTCCTTTCGCCCGGCCGTCGCGATGGCCAGGTGTAGGAACACTTTTAGGTGCGCCGCCGTCGTGGCCGCTAGAAGCCCGGCGAACTGGTCTCGGGTCAGGTGCCGGTCCCGGGGCGCCGGCGCCGGCGGCATCTCGATTATGGCCGGGGTGTTCTTGTCGTGCCACCGTAGCCCGGCGCGGAGCGTGTTAAGTTCCTTGATGATAGTGCCGTCGGCGCGGCCAGCCCGGCGGCGTTGCCTGATGTAATCCCGGCAAGTGAGCCGGCCGATCTGGTTGGGCGTCAGCGGGCCGAAAAAGTCGGCAAGCTGTTTCCACGCCCAGCGCGGCCGCTCCTTGTCGACGGCCCTCTGGTCCAGGTCTCGCAGGTACGCCGCCATGATGTCGGCTACCGTGGTTCCTTGGGGGGCTCCGAGGGCGCGCTCGATTTCGCGGGCCTTCCGTTCGGCAGCTTCACGATAACGCCGCTCGGCGGGGAGGCCAGTTGAAAATCGACGACCGTCGGCGGTTCGGCAAGACCACTTGCCTCGGTGTCTGGTGAGCATGATTCGTAATCTCGTACTGCTAAATCCGGGATCCTTATTAAACGCCCGAGCCGAAAGTGTTGCAAGGCACCGCTACTAACAAGGTCCCTGATATGCTGCTCGGAGCATTGCCACCGATCTGCGAGTTGGGGTACAGAGAAAGGCCTCATCCCAACAGTCTCCACTCTATCGGCACGCCGGCCTCCTTTGCCCGTCGGATCCCGACCGACATCCCCCTGGACACGCCGTGATCGACGTACAACACCACGGCCTCGGCGCCCGCCAGCCACGCGTGGCCGGCGTCGATGCCAAGACGCCGGTCCTCCGGCACGGTGTCGTCGAGGACACCAGGCTGAGTGTAGAGGAGGTGCGACGCGATGGGGGCCTCGCCGCGTTGCAGGCAGTCGTTCAGGCAGGCGCGGGCATACTTGGTATTGCGCTCGACGGCGCCCTTAAAAGGACTTTCTAAAATAACCCGCCTCATAGACTGCCCCCGTCGTCCCTCTTGACGGCGTCGAATGCGTCCGTGAGGATTCCCATGCCGCCCGCGCTATCGTTGTAGTTAGCGGCGCGCTGTAATTTTCGGATAGCTTTACAGTGGAGCTGGCGTGCCCTTTCTGTGGATACGTTGTTTTTATCGGCCCGGCCTCCTTTGCCCGTCGGATCCCGACCGACATCGCGTCCGATCTCGGCCCACGTCGCGCCCTTGGCGCGCATAAGAACGGCGGTACGCTCCCTGTCGGTCAGCTTGAGCCACAGAAAAGCATCGAGCCGCTCCAGGGCCTCTTTCTTTTCCATGAGCAACTCCGGGTTTCTTTGCGCCGGGGCATTATCCGCCAGCCATTGCATCTCTTCTCTCGACGCCGACAGCTCGCCGCGATTGATCGGGAGGGCCTTCTCGATATGCTGAGGCGGGAAAAGTTCTTCGGGCATCCGGCCCAGGACGGCTGCGATCTTGAGCACCGTCTCCTTCCATTCCCCGGTCTTTTTATGGATGGGAAGCGCCTTTAGATTAAGGTATTCACCCAGGGTACTTTGAGTGATCCCCGTCGCCCTATACAAATCCGCCACCGTGTAGATTCTGGAATCCCGCATGGCCGACAACAGCCAGTTGTTCCTCACCTTAAGGGTTATGTTGTAGTCCTTCATTGATCATACTTCAGCGCCGGCGCCGACGCTCCAGATGAGATGCCGAGCTGGGGGTAGCTGTGGTCCCAAACATACCAGGCGAAATTATGCCGCGGGCTTGCCCTGTCGTCGGTGAACCATCGCGGTCGTTTGGTCAGGACGATCTTCTGGGCATAGAAAGGATTGCGGCCAAAGAGATGTTGGCGTCCAGCAGCGCAGTCATATTCATTCCTCAATAGCATAGCGACGATGCCGTGACGCGCCATGATAAGGTCGAGGGCCCGACCAATGAAATTTTTGGCCAACGTATACGGCGGATTGGTAACGATGGCGGTGGCCCCCTCCGGCCCAGGGGTCTCAAAGAAATCTTCAGTAGTAATATCGTCGGCCCGAGGGTTGATATCGGTGGCGACGACGCTGTAGCCGGCCCTAACCAGGGGCCTAACCATAGCGCCGTCGCCGGCGGCAGGTTCCCACAGGAGGCTCATAGGGAACGTGACGTGCCGCAAAAGAACCTCGGTGCACCACTCGGGGGTGAAATACGCATCATCGTCGACGCGGAGATAGCCGCTCTCGCCGTACATCGATGACGTCATTTTAGGGCCTCCGCAGCGTCGCCGGCGACCTGGATACAGACCGCCTTGGCGATGCTGTAGGCGACAGTTGATTGGATCCGGCCCTTGCCGTCACGCCTCTGCTTGACCCAGGTCAAGGCCTGGATGAGGCGCCCCCTGCTTTTTTCGCAATTCGCGGCAGAGGCGTGGAGGATATGATCCGTTTTGGTGGCGATGCCGCCTTCCGGTGTCACGACCACTAAATAAACCACGAGGAGGATTTTCAATTGAACCTCCTGGTTTCTGGCTCAGTGTACAGGCTCTTGATCATCATCTCTCGCCGACGGCGGCGGCGTTGCAGAACGATGCAGGCGCCGACGAACACCGCCATAGGCAAAAAAGCGATGATGAGGCCCACGAGATAGCTCACAGAAGATGCCCCCACTGCCGGAGGACGCGGTTGCAGAGGCGGACATAGCTTTGTTTGTACCACCGCCAATGGATGACCACGGTGCGGGCCTCGAGCAGGTGCAGGCGCGTCGGCCGGGTCATGCCGCTTCCCCCTCCGCCGCGGCCTCGCCGGCGGCTTCCTCAAGCTCCTTGTATAGGTCGTAAAATTGAGCGCGCGCCCAGCGCCGGGTGAAGATGCCGTCGGGGTTAAATGGCACGGACTTATTGCTGTCGAGATCCAACAGTCGAACTTCAAGGATCTCGACCTCCCCACCCTCGGCCGGCTGGCCGCCGCCGCCGGAATAGCGGACGGCGCCGACAACCGGCGTGACGGTGGCCTCTACCTCGAGGGTATTATCGCCGAGGTGATAGGTGAAATTAACGGTTTGTGCTTTCATGCCGCCACCTTCTCGGCCCTCGCCGACAGCCAGTCGGGATATATAGCGTCACTGGCCCTTATCGGCATGGCGACCGACACGACGTCGTCTACGCCGTCGTAGGTCACCGTATGCGGCGCGTACTGATCACTGCCGGTGAGGCGGAGCCCGAGTTCGGCGCCGAGGATCTTGCGCGTGTCGCAGAGGATCTTGAGTACGCCGTAGGCGAAGGCCGCATCGGTCGCACCGCCGATCTCACCTGGCACAACGCGGCGCCAGTCAGGGAAGGTGGCGTCGATCTCGACGCTGGGCTCTATATAGAGGACCTGCCCAGAGATGTCGCAGACCGTCAGAACGCCGGCGTCGAAGACGGCGCGATCGGCTGCCTTCTTCTTTAGTGCCGTGATGGCTTTTGGGGACACCGGTAGCAGACCGGTCTGGCCCTTGGGCGCATCGTCGTCTTTCGCGACGGTCAGGACGTGGCCATTGGTGGCGATCGCCAGGCCGTCTTCAAAGCGAACACCGCAAAGGTAATAGCGAGCTTCCTCGGAGGAAGCGGCCTGGGCGACGCAGGCTAGTTTTTGAGAGTTGAATCTAATCATGGTCAGTGCCTCCTAAATGTTATCGAATTCAGCCTTACGGCTAAAACGACCGGGATCATGGGTCGCATTCCATTCCTGGCAGAGATCGACAGCTTCCGCTTCTGTATCGGCCCGGCCGATGGTGCGTTGCTTGCCGGCGTGGGGCTCGAGGCCGTTCGGCCAGTCCTTGTTCGAACGCCACCACGTTCGCGTGAATATTCTATAGGTCATGCCTGATCCTCCCTCACCGCACCCTTACCGGTGCGGATGTCCTCGAGGACCTGCCTGGCTCTTTTCAAAGAGACACGGCTGATAAAGCCCTTCGAATAGCCGAGCTTGGCAAGCTGCCCCCTTGCCTGAGTATTTTCATCCTGGATCTTGGCAAGACCCTTGCCGACGACGCCCGCGAGGGGCGCCAACCGCGGCGGCTTAAGCTTGGGGGAAGGCGGCAAGGCCTCAAGTCTGGCCCTGCCTTTGGCGACGGCCTCCTCGCGGTCGGGATGACCGACGCGCAGGAAGGTGGGGATGCCGAGGTCGACATCGTCGCGCCGGGCGAACTCTTTCTGCACGGCGGTGACGGTATCGGCGTCGTTATGAAGGTCAGCAGCATCGAGCTGATACTGCAACTCGGTGCGGCTATAAGATTTATATTTGGTCATTGGTCAGTGCCTCCTATTAAGTGTTTCTCTCACGCCCTTACCCCGGCCACCTCATTCAAGAGGCTCCGGGGGTGGGGGCGTCCAGCCCG
>Ga0208030_1001653_pt1 | contig 12230 bp, 9 predicted proteins | sample MalvirDeepMed_M9_FD_184246 | JGI IMG/M metagenome (GOLD analysis project Ga0208030, IMG submission 184246) | Marine viral communities from the Global Malaspina Expedition - Malaspina viral metaG DeepMed_M9 (SPAdes) (version 2) | ecosystem: Environmental > Aquatic > Marine > Oceanic | place...
CGGATTCTCGACAGTACCCAGCAGGCAGCCCCGGATATCCATACCCACGGCATCCACACCAGCAGATTGCAGGGCCGACAGCACGGCCTGGCCGCTCTTCAGCGACACTTCCCGCTCGGCCGAATCGCCGCCCATGAATACCGCCACCCGGCCCAGGGCTTTCACCAGCCCGGGCGATGCCTGATACGGCTGTGCGTCGGTATGCGTCAGATCACTCACTTGCTGTTACTCCTGCTGCGGCCAGTCGTGCCGCTACTCCACCAATGTCTCCTGCCCCCTGGGTAATCAGCAGGTCGCCATCCTGCAACACGTTGGTCAGGAGACTTTCAATCTCGCGGTTGTCTTCTACAAACACCGGTTCCACCTTGCCCCGCTGACGGATGCTCCGGCACAGGGCCCGACCGTCGGCGCCCGGAATGGCGGGCTCGCCGGCGGAATACACATCCATCAACAGCAGGCCGTCGACTTCTGCCAGCACCCGTACGAAGTCTTCGTACAGGTCCCGGGTACGGGTAAACCGGTGCGGCTGATACAGCATCACAATGCGGCGGCCCGGCCAGGCATCCCGGGCGGCACGGATGACGGCTTCCACTTCTGTGGGGTGATGGCCGTAGTCATCTACCAGGGTCACAGTACCTTTCGGAATCTGATACTCGCCGTAAACCTGGAACCGGCGGCCGACACCGGCAAAGCCGGCCAGCCCGCGACAGATCGCCTGGTCGTCCACACCTTCGTCCGTTGCCACCGCGATGGTCGCCAGTGCGTTCAGCACGTTGTGGCGACCCGGCATCTTCAGTTCCACGGCCAGGTCTGGCCGGCCACCGGGGCGGCGCACCACAAAGCGGGTTTTCAGGCCGTCCGAGGTAATCTGCTCGGCGCGGTAGTCGGCGTCGGGGTTATCGATGCCGTAGGTGATAATGGCGCGGGAAATACGGGGAATGATTTCCTGCACATAGTCGTCGTCTACACACATCACTGCCACACCGTAAAACGGCAGGTTGTGCAGGAAATCGACGAACGTCTGCTTCAGCTTTTCGACATCGCCACCGTAGGTGTCCATGTGGTCCGCTTCGATGTTGGTGACCACGGAAATAACCGGTGTGAGATGCAAGAACGAGGCATCGCTTTCGTCGGCTTCCGCCACCAGGTAGCGGGAACCACCCAGCTGGGCATTGGTGCCGGCGCTGTTGAGCTTGCCGCCAATCACGAAGGTCGGGTCCAGCCCCGCCTCACCCAGCACCGAGGCAATCAGGCTCGTTGTGGTGGTCTTACCATGGGTGCCGGCCACTGCAATGCCATGGCGATAGCGCATGATTTCCGCCAGCATTTCCGCCCGGGGCACAATCGGCACCCGGCGGCTGCGGGCCGCTGCCACTTCCGCGTTATCACTGCCCACGGCGGTGGACACCACCACCACGTCTGCCTTGGCGCTGTTCTCGGCACGGTGGCCGATCTGCACTTCCACACCCATGGCCCGAAGCCGGTCTGTTACCGGGCTTTCCTTGATATCGGAACCGGACACGTCGTAGCCCTGGTTCTTCAATACTTCGGCAATACCGCTCATGCCGGCACCGCCAATGCCGACAAAGTGGATATGGCGAATTCGGCGCATTTCCGGCACCTGGTACACCAGCGGCGGATTGTTTGCATCAGCCATTGGCGGCCTCCAGACAGTAATTCACGACTCTCTCCGTTGCATCGGGACGGGCCAGCGAGCGCGCGGCCTGCGCCATTCCCAGAATTTTTTCCCGGTCACCGGACAACCCTTTCAGGGTGTCGGCCAGTGCCTCGGGGGTAAACCTTGGCTGCGGCACCAGAATGGCGGCACCGGCCTTGACCATGTGCTGGCCGTTGCGGGTCTGATGGTCGTCCACCGCATGGGGGAACGGCACCAGGATCGCGCCTACCCCGGCGGCACACAGCTCCGACACCGTCAGGGCGCCCGCCCGGCACACCACCAGGTCTGCCCATGCGTAGGCTTCTGCCATATCCGCAATAAAGGGCTCTACGCTTGCCTTCACGCCGGCAGCATCATAGGACTGCTGCGCGGCTTCGAGATTCTTTTCGCCACACTGGTGGCGCACCTGAGGCCGGTCGGCTTCCGGCAACAACGCCAGGGCCCTGGGCAACTGTTCGTTGAACACCTGCGCACCCAGGCTGCCGCCCACTACCAGGATGCGTACCGGCCCGGTTCGGCCGGCAAAACGCTCTGCCGGCTCCGACAACTCGGCCACATCCTTGCGCACCGGGTTACCGGTGCAGCGGGTAATGACCTTGTCGCCGAAACTGCCGGGAAAAGCTTCCAGCACGGTTTCGGCAAAGCGGGTCAGCCAGCGGTTGGTCATACCGGCAACCGCGTTCTGCTCATGCACCACCAGCGGCCGGCGCTGCATCCAGGCGGCTACGCCACCAGGGCCGGTCGCAAAGCCGCCCATACCCACCACGCAATCCGGGTTGATCCGGCGCAGCAGTGTCCAGGCCTCGCCCAGTGCCCGCATCAGGCGGAACGGCGCCAGCAGCAGCGCCAGCTTGCCCTTGCCCCGCAGGCCGGAGATATGAATGGTGGACAGCGGAATATCGGTGTTACCCACCAGCCGCTCTTCCATGCCGCCACTGGCGCCGAGCCAGTAAACTTCATGGCCGCGCTCCTGCAGCGCCCGGGCCGTTGCCAGGGCCGGGAATACGTGGCCGCCGGTACCACCGGCCATCATCAGGAAACGGCGAGGTTCAGTCATACACAGCCCCTCCCCGTACCTTGCTTTTCTTTTCCTGTTCGGACATACGAACCCGATCCAGTCGTTCCATTTCAACCCGTACCAGCACCCCGATCGCCACGCAGGTGACCATCAGGCTGGAGCCGCCATAGCTCACCAGCGGCAGGGTCAGGCCCTTGGTGGGCAGCAGGCCGGTAGCAACGGCCATGTTGATGCCGGCCTGCAAACCGATCAGCAGCGTCAGGCCATAGCTGAAACAGGCCCCGAACGGCATGCCGGATTTTTCCGCCCGGCGGGCAATCACAAACCCGCTCACCACCAGGGCGGTAAACAGCCCCAGCACAATCAATGCACCGACCAGCCCGAACTCCTCGGCAATGATCGAGAAAATAAAGTCTGTGTGGGCTTCCGGCAGGAAGAACAGCTTCTGCACCGAATTGCCCAGGCCAACGCCGAACCACTCACCGCGCCCGAAGGCAATCAGTGACTGGGTGAGCTGATAGCCAGAATCAAACTGGTCCTTCCAGGGGTCCAGGTAACTCACTACCCGCTTCAGCCGGTACGGCTGGGTAACCACCAGCACCGTGCCCAGTACCGCCAGGATGGCGATCAGCGGTGCAAAGCGGGTCAGCCGCACACCACTGAGAAAAATCATGCCCGCCGCCGCAGTCACCAGAACCACCGTGGCGCCAAAGTCGGGCTGGATAACCAGCAGCACCGAAGCCACACCCAGTACAACCAGGGGCTTCAGAAAGCCGGGCCAGGTATTCAGCAGCTCTTCCCGGCGGCGCACCACGTAGCCGGCCAGGTAGGCAATCAGGCACAGCTTGGCCACTTCCGATACCTGCACATTGAACACCAGCATCGGGATCCAGCGGGTAGAACCGTTAACAGTCCGCCCCAGCGGCGTCAGCACCAGCACCAGCACCGCCAGGCCAATACCCAGCATCAGCCAGCCACTGCGCTCCCACCAGCTTACTGGCACGTTCACCGCAATCAGCGCGGCGACGCAGCCCATGGCGGCATACAGCAGCTGCCGGATCACATAGTGATAGCCATTGCCCAGGGTGGCCTCGGCCATATCCATGGAGGCCGAGGAGATCATCACCACACCCACCACCAGCAGGGCTACCGCAGACACCACCAACACCGGCAGCGGCTGCAACTGGCCGTCCCAGGTCCTGGTTTGCGGTATGGTCATACCTGCCTGCATCACAGTGCCTCCACCAGGGTGCGGAACTGATCACCCCGATCGTTGTAATCCCGGAACATGTCGAAGCTGGCGCAAGCCGGCGATAACAAGACCCGGTCGCCCTCATGGGCCATTTCCCGGGCATCAGACACGGCCCGCTCAAAACTGCTCGCCATCACCGTTACCACGTCTTCCGGCAAGGCCGCGGCAATCGCCGGTGCATCACGGCCAATCAGCACCACCACCCGGCAATGCTGTGCCACCGGCTGGGCCAACGGCTGGAAATCAGCACCCTTGCCATCACCGCCGGCAATCAGCACCACCTTGCCCTGCTCGGGGGCCAGGCTTTCAATGGCGGCAACCGTGGCACCCACGTTGGTACCCTTGGAATCGTTGATGTAGTCCACGCCGCCCAGTTGCCGGATAAACTCGCAGCGATGAGGCAAGCCAGGGAACTCACGTGCCACCTGCAGCATCGGTTCCATCGCCAGGCCGGCGGCGTGGCCCAGGGCCAGTGCAGCCATCACATTGCTGATGTTGTGCAGGCCCATCAGTTTGAGTTCGCTGGCCAGCAGCAGGTTGTCGAAGCCGAAGGTAATCCAGGTGCCCCGTTCGTCATCCCGGGTGCTGAAGGTTTCCGGATTCACCCGGTTAAAACCGAAACACAGAAATCTCAGGTTATCCCGGGCCATCGGCGTGCTCAGGGCATCGTCCAGGTTCACAATGGCATTACGGCAGCCGCGATAGATCCGCTGCTTGGCTTGGAAATACGCCATCTTGTCCGGGTAACGGTCCATATGATCGTCACTGACGTTCAGTACGGTGGCAGCCTGGGCATTCAGTTCCGCCGTGGTTTCCAGCTGGAAGCTGGACAGTTCCAACACATACAGATCAGCGCCCTGACCCAGCAGATCCAGGGCCGGGGTACCGATATTGCCACCTACCTGAACCTTCCGGCCGGCCGCCCTCGCCATTTCGCCCACCAGGGTAGTCACCGTGGTTTTACCGTTAGAACCGGTAATGGCGATGATCGGTGCGTCTGCGGCTTCCGAAAACAGGTCGATGTCACCACGAATCACGGCGCCTTTCTGCGCAGCACTGGCAATGGCGGGCTCGGCAACGCTGATGCCCGGGCTGACCACCAGTTCGTTAAAGCGGGCAAACAGCTCTTCATCGAAATCGCCCAGGTACACCGGCACATCCGGCCAGCCGGCCTTCAGCTCATCCAGCCCCGGAGGGTTACTGCGGCTGTCGGCCACGGCAATGGCCCTGCCTGTTCCAGACAGATAGCGCACGCAGGAGAGCCCGGTTTTACCGAGCCCTACCACCAATGTGCTACGATCCGAAACAATGACACTCATAGCCGTAGCAACTTCCTATCGGATTTTCAGACTGGCCAGGCCAACCAGGACCAGGACCACGGTAATGACCCAGAAGCGCACGATGACTCGCGGCTCGGGCCAGCCCTTAAGTTCAAAATGGTGGTGCAAAGGTGCCATCCGGAAAATCCGGCGACCGGTCAGGCGGAACGACGCCACCTGCAGGATTACCGAGATGGTTTCCATCACAAACACACCACCCATGATGAACAACACGATTTCCTGGCGGACGATCACGGCCACCACACCCAGGGCCGCCCCCAGGGCGAGCGCACCTACATCACCCATAAATACCTGGGCCGGGTAGGTGTTGAACCAGAGGAAACCCAGGCCCGCGCCCACCAGGGCACAACAGAACACAATCAACTCGCCGGCCCCCGGCAGATGCGGAATCAGCAAGTAGTTGGCGAATTGGGCATGGCCGGACACATACGCGAAGATGGCCAGGGCACTGGCCACCATCACCGTAGGCATAATCGCCAGGCCGTCGAGGCCGTCTGTCAGGTTCACAGCGTTACTGCTGCCGACAATCACGAAGTAGGTCAGCAGAATGAACATTACCGGCCCCAGAGTGATGGACACATCTTTCAGGAACGGCAGGTACAGGGACGTTTCCTGGGGCAGCGAGGAGCTGAAATACAGCCCTACCGCCGCTGCAGCACCAATCACCGACTGCCAGAAATACTTCCAGCGGCCCGGCAGGCCGCGCGGATTACGCTCCACCACCTTGCGGTAGTCGTCTACCCAGCCAATGGCACCGAACAACAAGGTGACCAGCAGCACAATCCAGACATAGCGGTTGCTCAGGTCTGCCCACAGCAGGGTGGAAATCGCGATAGCCACCAGAATCAGCGCGCCGCCCATGGTGGGAGTGCCAGCCTTGCTCAGGTGGGTTTGCGGGCCGTCGTCCCGAACCGCCTGGCCAATCTGGTACTGGCTGAGTTTTCGGATCATCACCGGGCCAATCAACAGCGAGATCAGCAGCGCCGTCAGCACACCCAGAATGGCGCGCAGGGTCAGATACTGAAACACCGTCAGTGATGAAAAGTATTGCGATAGTATCTCTGTCAGCCAGAGCAGCATGTGTTTGTCACCTTTTTCTGAATTCCCTCCACCACGCGATCCATGGCGGAACTGCGAGAACCTTTCACCAGTACAGTGGTATTTCCCTGCCGGCCATTCAGAATGGCCTCCATCGCCTGTTCATGGCTCTGGACCTGCTCGGCATTTGTTCCGAAACCCCGGGCGTAGCCTTCGCTACCGGCACCCACCGCCAACAGGCGCTCGATACCCTTTGCCCGGGCGTGGGCGCCTACTTCCTGGTGCAGCGCCTCAGCGCCTTCACCCAGTTCAGCCATGGCGCCGAATACGGCCACCCGGGTACCCGGACAGGCCGCCAGGACATCCAGCGCCGCCTTCATGGACGCAGGATTGGCGTTATAGCTGTCGTCGATCACCGTGAAATCGTCGGTCAGCTTCAGTACCTGCAACCGCCCTTTTACCGGTTGCACACCGCTCAGCCCGTGTACCAGCTGCTGTTCGGTCGCACCCAGCTCCCGGCATGCCGCCAGCGCCAGCAGTGCATTGGTAATATTGTGTTCACCCGGCAGCGGCAGTACCAGGCTGCAATGCCAGCCGTCAGGGCCGTCAATCTCCAGCGCCTGGGACTGATCTGCCTGGTTTGCTGCCCGGGCGCGGTAATCCGCTTGCGGATGCCCCATGCGGGACACACTCACAACCCGCTTCGATCCGGCCCGCTGTAACCACTGGTCAAAGGCAGGGTCGTCCCGGTTCAGCACCACCGCACCATCGACGGCCACGCCATCAATAATCTCGCCCTTGGCCTGCACGATATTCTGGTAACTGCCGAAACCTTCCAGGTGCGCTTGCCCGGCGTTGGTCAGAATGACCACCTGTGGGCGAACAATGTTCACCGTGTGGGCAATCTCGCCCAGCCCGCTGGCTCCCAGCTCGATGGCACCGTAACGATGCGCCGGCTTCAGCCGGAACAGGGTCAGCGGAACCCCGATGTGGTTGTTCAGGTTGCCCTCTGTCGCCAGGGTAGCTCCCATCTGCGCCAGAATGGCGGAGGTCATCTGCCGGACTGTGGTCTTACCACTGCTACCGGTAATCGCCACCAGCGCTGCCCGGCTTTCGTCGCGATTTGCGGCCGCCAGGCCTGCCAGAGCATTGACGGTATCGGCCACTACCAGTTGCGGCATGACAACGGTGTCATCTGCGGTATCCACCACTGCAGCCACCGCACCCTGTGCCCGGGCCTGCTCCAGAAACTTGTGGCCATCGAAACGGTCGCCGCGCAGCGCCACAAACAACTGGCCCGGCTTGACTGCCCGGGTATCGGTCGACACACCATCAAAGCGGAGCGTATCCGCATCCACCGGCGCGCCGGCCAGTGTGGCCTGCAGGAAGCCCTGAGCTTCCGCCAGCGAAAAGGCGCGCATCATGCCACACCTCCATTGAGGTTCAAGTGGTGGCGCACCTGCTCGGCATCGCTGAATGGCAGCTTCTGGCCAGCCACTTCCTGGTAGGCCTCGTGGCCCTTTCCGGCCACCAGCACCAGGTCGTCCGGACCGGCCATGGCAATGGCTTCGGCGATGGCCGCTGCGCGGTCATGGATAACCCGGTACGCGACACCTGCAGAAAAGCCCTGCACAATGTCGGCAGCAATTTTCGCCGGATCTTCAGAGCGCGGGTTGTCGTCAGTCACGATCACCACATCTGCACGCTTTTCCGCTTCTGCTGCCATTTCAGGGCGCTTGCCGGCATCCCGGTCGCCGCCACAGCCGAATACACAAATCAGCTTGCCTGCCGCATGGGGGCGCAAGGCCGCCAGGGCATTGGCCAGGGCGTCCGGAGTATGCGCGTAGTCCACAATGACATGCTTGCCATCGGCACCGGTGAAACGCTCAAGCCGGCCCGGAGGCGGCGTGAGGTGCGAACTGGCTTCGATGGCACGCTCAAGCGGCACACCCAGGGTGAGCACCGTGGCCAGGGCCGCCAGCACGTTACTGGCGTTAAAGCTGCCCAGCAGCGGCACCTGCAGCTCAAACTCGCCCCACTGGCCATCCACCAGGGCACGGAAGCCGGAGGCTTCAGGTGTGAATTCTTTCAGCCACAATTCGGTCTGCGCCTCGTGCAGGCTGTAGCGGACACGGTCACACAACCCTTCAAGCTGGCCATACAGCTGGCGCCCGAACGGATCGTCGAAATTGATCACCGAGAAGTGCAATTCCTCGCGCTGGAACAGCCTGGCCTTGGCCTCGCCATAGGCCTCCATACTGCCGTGGTAATCCAGGTGGTCCCGGGTCAGGTTGGTAAACACGGCTCCGGTCATGGTCAGCTTGTCGATCCGGCCCTGATCCAGGGCGTGGGAAGACACTTCCATCACCGCAGCCCTGCCACCATCGGTCCGAATGCGATGCAGCACACGATTCACCTGCACCACGTCCGGTGTGGTGTGGGTGGCCGGCATCAGGTTGCCCGGCATGCCATAACCCAGGGTGCCCAGCACGCCGCACGGGGTGCCGGTGTCTTTCAGCAACTGGGCGATGTACTGGGTAACGGAAGTCTTGCCGTTGGTACCAGTGACCCCAATCAGCCGCAAATGCCGGGACGGATGCTCGAAGAATCGGGTGGCGACGCGCCCCAACTGGGCCCGCAGACCGACAACCGGAACAATCAGGGCGCCCGAGCGTTCATGGCATTCCCGGTGTTCACTGGCTTCCAGCAACACTGCGGTAGCACCGGCAGCGATGGCATCATCCACATAGTGTTCCGCTGGCGTGGCAGAACCCGCCAGGGCAATAAAGGCGTCGCCCGATCGTACCGCCCGGCTGTCCGTCTGAAGGCCGTGGATGGTCACGTCAAAGACCGATGGCACGTCCACAATGCCCTGAAGCAGAGTGCTGATTGATGTGATGCACATGGCGTTAACCTCTCTCTCCGGATGCCGTCGCCTTGGCGTCGGACACTTCCAGTTCAGGCTTCACATTCAGCAGTCGCAATGCGTCTCCCATAACCCGGGCAAATACCGGGGCGGCAACTTCACCACCGTAGTATTCCCCGGACTGCGGCGCATCAACGGCCACAACGGTTACGATTCGCGGATCATCAATGGGTGCCATGCCGGCAAAAATGGCCTTGTACTGGCTGTCTTCATAGCCCTGGGCACCCACCAGGTGCACCGTGCCGGTTTTGCCGCCAGCGGCATACAGGCCAGGCTGGGCCCGGCCACCGGTGCCCTTGGCAACGGCGTTCCTCAACATGTTCCTGACCGCCAGGGTTACCTCTTCGGACAACACCCGGTGGCCCTCTGGCTTCTGGTCCTGCTTCAGCAAACTGACCGGGTAACGAATGCCGCCGTTAGCCAGCACCATATAGGCCTGGGCCAGTTGCAGGGCATTCACGCTCAGCCCGTAGCCGTAGGACAAAGTGGCTTCTTCTACCGGGCGCCATTTCGGACGGGCCGGCAGCACACCGACTGCCTCACCCGGGAAACCGATACCGGTGGCCTGGCCAATGCCCAGGCGCGCATACAGGTTTCTCAGTACATCGCCACCCAGCTCGGTGGCGATCTTGCTGACCCCGACGTTGCTCGATTTCACAATGATGTCGTTCAGGCTCAAAGCGCCGTAATCACGAAAATCCCGGATCGTAAAACGGCCAAAACGCCGGTAACCCGGCGAAGTATCAATCAGGGTTTCCGGTTTGTACTTGCCGGATTCCAGCGCCGCAGCAACGGTGATGGGCTTCATGGTGGAGCCCGGCTCAAACAGATCGGTAATGGCCTTGTTGCGCAGATTGGCCGGGTCCAGCTGGGAACGGTCGTTCGGGTTGTAGGAGCCCTGATTCGCCATCGCCAGCACTTCGCCGGTGTTCACGTCCAGCATCACCAGGGTACCGCCCCGGGCCTTATGGGCACTGACCACGGCCTTGAGTTCCCGGTAAGCGAGGTACTGCAGGCGCAGGTCGATGCTCAGCTCCATGTCCTTGCCGGGCCGGGCATCCCGGATCAGCATGAGATCCTTGATCACCCGACCGCGATTGTCTTTCAGTACGCGCTTGCGGCCTGGCTCACCGGTCAGCCACTGGTTATACGCCAGCTCGATACCTTCCTGGCCGTCTTCGTCAATATTGGTGAAGCCGACAATGTGAGCAGTTACTTCGCCCGCAGGATAGTAACGACGATACTCCTGCCGTGAGTAGATGCCGCCAATGCCCAGCTCTAACGCTTCGCGGGCCATGGCAGGCTGAACCTTACGGCGCAGATAAATGAACTCACGCCCCGCGTAATCACGCAGGCGCTGGCGCAGTGCGCCTTCAGACATGCCGATAACCCTGGCCAGTGCCGCAAGGCCGGGATCTTCGGGATCGGTTTCCGAGGGGTTGGCCCAAAGGGTCTGCACCGGCGTACTCACCGCCAGCGGCTCACCGTGGCGGTCCGCCACCACACCCCGGTGAGCGTCAATAGACTCCACGCGGATGGTGCGCACATCGCCCTGCTGGCGCAGGAACTCGTTGTCGACTACTTGCAGGTCAACCAGGCGCCAGCTGATGCCAGCCATAACCAGCAGGAAAACGCCCAGCACAGTGCCGAAGCGCCAGGCCTTCAGGCCTGTCAGCACCCGCTGTTTCCAGCTTGTCGCCTGCTTTCCCTGACTGGACAAATCAGCCACCCCAAGAGTTTGTTGTTGCTATTATTTGGCTGCAACGGTGGACATCAGCGGCACCAGGACAATGTCCTGACGCTCTGGCACCACCATGTTGAAACGCTGGGCCGCCAGTTTCTCGACCCGACCATGATTGCTCAGTGCGCTCTGCTCCAGCAGCAACTGACTCCATTCCCGCTGGTAGCCGTCGCGCTGCTCCTGCAAACCGGACAAAGTATTGAACAGTTCCCGGTTCTGGTGGGAGCTGATCACTACGCCAATAGCCGAGGCGGTCAGCACCAGCACCAGGGCGAGGGTAATCACTACCTTCGGCTCCCGGGTTACCTCGAATACCTGGCGGGACAGACGCACCGCCGTCGCCATGCCATCGCGCACACGCTCCCGGGTAATCCGGGTTGTCTTTACTGGTTGTTCGATCGCTACCGCACCCATGGCGTCGCGCTCCCTTTCAAATCCGTTTAATTGGCTACCCGTTCCAGAACCCGCATAACTGCACTGCGGGCCCGGACGTTTTCTTCAATTTCCTGCTCATTGGCCTTGCTGGCCTTACCCACCAGGCGAAATCCCGACTGCTCCTGGTCTGCAGTAACCGGGACACCCCGGGGAATTTTCGGCCCCTTGGCCAGGTCTCTCATAAACCGCTTAACCAACCGGTCTTCCAGCGAATGGAAGCTGATGACCACCAACCGGCCACCCGGTGCCAGCCGGTCTACTGCCGATTTCAGTCCGGCTTCCAGGTCTTCCAGCTCCCGGTTGATGAAAATCCGGATCGCCTGGAAGGTCCGGGTGGCCGGATGCTTGTGCTTTTCTTTCTTGGGCACAGCTTCTGCCACCAGTTCCGCCAGCTGGCGCGTGGTTTCGATCGCCTCTTCCTGACGACGGGCCACAACCAGGCGGGCAATACGACGGGAGAAACGCTCCTCGCCGTAGCGCCAGATCACGTCTGCAATGTCTTTTTCGTCGGCGGTCGCCAGCCACTGGGATGCGCTGGGTTCCTGCTCCGGGTTCATGCGCATATCCAGCGGACCATTGCGCATAAACGAAAATCCGCGGCTGGCGTCGTCCAGCTGGGGCGACGACACACCCAGGTCCATCAAAACACCATTCACCTGCGCCCACTCTTTACTGCCCAGTGCCTCATCGAGCTGCGCGAAGGAACCGTGGAACCACGAGAACCGGGCATCATCCGCTGCCAGCTTCTCGGCTACGCGAATTGCCTCGGGATCTTTATCAATACCCAGCAACTGGCCGGACT
>Ga0208030_1001659_pt1 | contig 12202 bp, 22 predicted proteins | sample MalvirDeepMed_M9_FD_184246 | JGI IMG/M metagenome (GOLD analysis project Ga0208030, IMG submission 184246) | Marine viral communities from the Global Malaspina Expedition - Malaspina viral metaG DeepMed_M9 (SPAdes) (version 2) | ecosystem: Environmental > Aquatic > Marine > Oceanic | place...
ACCACCACCACCCCGCCCGCGTCCGGTGGTGTTATCCGTTGAGACACAACAACATAGCAGCTGGTCCGCCCGCCCTATCTGGTGGGTATTGATAAGACCCGTTATCGATACCCCACCAATTCCAATCCGGGGACACCGCGCACCTGGGTGCATGCCCGCGCAATGGGGGAAACAATATATAATAGCGGCTAGTCTCCCAACAGAATCGGCACCACCACCGGGCGCAGCAGTCCGCTTGCCACCGCGTCCACCTATCCGCATGGGGTGGTGGTAGGTTGCCCCCCATGCCGGCGGGAAGACGGGTGCCCTGGGTAGGGGCATAGCGGACGAGCGGACCGTCCACCCCCACCCCACCCGTTGGACGGTCGGCACCGGTCCGGTGGTGGGTATTTACCCGATTAATCTTATTTCTTGCGCGTCTACATTGTAGTCACTATCTTAACTATAGTATTGCATAGCATCCACCACCACCCCACGCCCGGAGGATATAATGACCCACCCCCCCGGCACACCCGTTGCTGTCCATGCCAATTTAACCCGGCGGTGTCTGACCGTCCGTCCTAAAGGTGGACGGGTGGAACAACACCGGTCCGGATATATCACCCTATCTGACGCGGAATTCAAATGCTCGATACCCGGACACAACCGTATAGTCCGCACCGAATCTAGAGAAGTCATTGCTCGCGTCCACGGCACCGTTGCCAATTGGGTGCCGGTGGACGCGGACATATTCGCGGATAATCCGGACTATATCCCGGTGTCCTACAATCCGATCAAACATCCGGACCGTCCGTATTTCTTTACACCGGACGGTGCATCGGTGGGCAAAGTGTCCACCGCTTATGTTATCACATCCGACACCATAGACACAAAGGCGCGCACCCGCGCCTATATCCGGAGGGTGCAATAATGGCGGGTAGAAACATACCACCACAAGCGGACCTATCCGCACTAGTGTCCGGTGTCCGCATCCGTACCCATGCCAATCTACAAGCGGGTAGAATGACAGTCACCCTACCCGGTGGCGGTGGTGTCCTACAATATGAGGACACCCTAATCGAACTATCGGACGCGGTGTTTACCGTATCCGCACCCGGCCACAAGCGGATTGTGGACCGGCAAAGGCGCAAAGTGGTTGCGGATGTGCGCGGTGCGGTTCAACGGGCGCAACGTGTAGACCGGGATATCTTGGCGAACAATCCGGAGTATATCCCGGTGTCCTACAATCCGGTGTCTTTTCCTGGTCGGAACTATTTCTACCGCCCAAACGGGACACCCGTGCAACGGGTGCCACGGGTATACGTTATTACTAGTAAATCGATAGAGACTAAATCCCGAACCCGCGCCTATATCCGGGCGGACGGGCAATAGGCGCACAAATAGCATCCACCACCACCTACTACACCTGGAGGATATATAATGTATGATCCGCACCGTATTCTGATCAGTTATACCGCACCGGACGGCAGCACCACCTCCGCCACCATCCAAAATTTGACGGTGGAACAATTAGCTTCACTCTGTCATTTATTTTCGAGCGGTGGTTTCCCCGCCGCGTCTGCAGCAGTCGAAAAGGTGTGGAGTGAATACAATCGCACGGAATTAAACGCAGTAAATAAAGTTTTAGCACTTGGAGAAAGTCACTAGCATCCACCACCACCACCACCACCCCACCCGGTGCAATCGGCACCGGGTGGTTTTTTTACTCGATACCCGGAGGGTATGCACTATGACCACCACCACCACCCGCCCGGATACCTTTGCCGCCTATATGGCGGATGTATCCCGGCACGTATCGGCACTGCTAGACGGTGCAATGTCTGTGGATGATATCGCGGACTATCTATATCTGGACGCGTACGGCGACGGGGTACCCGCCCACGATTGTGCACTTGCTGCCGTCCTGGCGGATGATATCGCCGGTCCGTATTATGCCTATACCCAGCGCATAGCACAACGGACAACGGGCACAACGGAACAACGGACCACAACGGACCACGGAAAAGAGAGCTCTCGTCAGACAACGTATTTTTGGATGCCGACGTTGTCGGATGTCCTAAAAGACCACCGTCCTAGCATCCGCAATTTCAAGGGCAATTTGTCTGCACCGGATGAATTCATAACAGACGGACGGATACTACTTTTAACCGAACATATCCGCACCCCTGGTCGAGTTAGGAAGTATCGGGACCGACACCCGGTCAGCCGCGAGCACCGGTCAGTACCGTATAACAGTGTCAATATAGTGATACCCGATTATACCAATTTTGTGCCCGCGTCTTATTTTGGGTGCGCCACCCGCGAGGGTGGTACCTCGTTAGTGTTTAAGGTAGACGAGTCCCGACAATATGTTTGCCTGGACGCGGATCTATATAGCATTATCGCGGATGTATACGGGACGGTGCCGGTGCCGGAGGTGCTAGTAGATCCGACGCACCCCACCACCGGACCGGCGGTATATTTGCCCTATTGGTACAAACGGGGAATTTATGGCCTTATTATGCCGGTCCGCCACCGTATAGAGCACCCGCAATTGAGTAATTAGACACCACCCGCCCGCCCGGTGCGCACCACCGCACCGGGCGGGTGTTTTGCGTTCTAATACCCATAGCATCCACCACCACCACACCACCCGGAGGTATTTCCAATGGCTGCACCATCTACCCGCAAAATTTGGACGGATGGAAACATCCAGGCGATTATGTCCAATATCCGCACCCCATCCGCCAATGTGAAAACGGGGGATATGGTACAAGTGACTATCATAGATGCGCATAAAAAGCCCACCCAGGCAATAAAGGACCGGACCGACGATACCTTTTGTGGAGATTGTCCGCTCCGGTCCGGCCAGGGGTGCTATGTCAATCCGGTCCCCTATAATAGTGTATATAAAGCGGTGGACGGTGCGCCGGTGTCGGAAGTGCCGGTACTCAATAAACCGGTCCGATACGGTGCATACGGCGATCCGGCATTTATACCGCTAGACAAGTTAGATACCTGGTCGGACCGTATCCCTGGCCATACGGGCTATACGCACCAATGGCACCGGATCGACCCGGACTATAGGCGGTATTTTATGGCGTCCATCGACGGGATATCGGCCCGGACCAGGGAACAAGCCAAAGACCTAGGGTACCGGACCTTTAGAATCCTTTCACCCGGCGAAACTACCGCACCGGGTGAAATAATTTGTCCGAACTATACAACCGGTGTCCAATGCCGGGATTGCAAACTTTGCGCGGGCACCGCGTCCGGTGCCAAAGATATCGCGATACCGGTGCATGGACCGGCCAACAAAGTCAAGCAATTTACTAAGTAGCAGCTGCACCCTACCCGCCCGCCCGCCTGGACGGTCCAGGCGGGCGGGTATTGCGTTCTAATAGCATCCACCGGAGGTAATACCAATGACTAGACGCCAATACATCCGCCGATATTTTGACCGATTGCCGGAACACGTCCGCACCCGCATTAATGCGGACCGGACGGAATACCGGCGATTTGTGCGGTATATGACCGGCAAGTACTTGAATTATCGCGCGGACATTATGCGATAACACCCCCCCCCATACCGGCACCCGGCGCACCCCTACGGCGTCGGGTGCCGGTATTTTTGGTTCTGGCGATCCCCTGGCGATCCCCTGGCGATCCCCTGGCGATCCCCTGGCGGCATCCGCACGAGCGAGCTCTCTTGCAACGGGCCAACGGGCCAACGGGCACAACGGAAAATCGGAATATTGAATAGCGGCTAGCGGCGAATATCGAACAACGGGCCAACGGGCACAACGGAAAATCCGAAAAATAGGTTGACCGAACGCGTTTACGTTGTTAGCTTACTTTTTAGCATCCACCATCACTCTCATAGGAGGTATTTTTTTATGTCCATCCACATCCACGTACAGCATCTGGAGGGAGAGGTGTTGCATCCTCTCTGGCGTCACTATGCGGGCGAACTCCAACCGCAGCCAGCCTACATCGAACTCGATTTGCGCGACGGGGAAGTTCGGGCGGATTGGGACGCGGAAGTCGGCACTGGCGTACCCGCCGATGTGTGGCATGGACTCCGCAGACGCTACGGCATAATCAACATCCTCACAACGGACGAAATCAATAGTCTGCTGACCGAACTCGCCCCCATCGCGCAACGCATCGTGGACGAAACTGAAATCCAGAGTGACGGACTACAGGACCGTCCGGTGCTATCTGACAAAGCACAAGCGGCGGAAGAGGAATTGACCGAGGAGTGTGATGGTGCTCAAACCCGATCTAACGGCGTAGTCGATGCGGATGGATGGTTCGGCCCACAAGAGGCCGCTCACGTCTACGATGTGCCCGGTCAGGTGACGGCAGAGAGCACCGACGAACAACTGTCTGCTCTGGTCGAAGAGGCGCAGTTGGATGGTCGCATCGACGGGTGGACGATCACGGGCCTAGACGAGTATTTCGCGGAACGGCGCGACTACCTGCGCGACGAATTGGAGGACTAGTGCAGCCCATCCAGATAACGTATTTGCGGTCTTGCCTGAGCCTGGGCAAGATCGCTTTTGGGCAACTGTTGGGCGTCAACCGGATCACAGTCTATTGGTGGGAGACCGGGCAACGTAATCCTAGCAAGACGGCCGTAATCCTGATGCAATTAATTGCATCCATCAACCACATCGAGATCCCCGATCCCGACGATATCGTGGAGGTAGACGAAGAATGACAACCGCAACGGCCGTATCCGTATATCGGACCATCGCACCTATCGATCCTACCGCGTCCTTTTTGGCCGGTCAACTGTCCCCCGCCACGCAACGGGCCTACCGGGCGGACCTAATGGCGTTTTTTCGGGTGACGGACCTCGCCTGGATCGGAGCGGAGCGACTCCGCTCCGTCACCCCGGACGAGGTCGTCCGATGGCGTAACGAGCTCCACGCGGCGGGGAAAGCCCGCTCCACCATCAACCGCAAGCTGGCGGCGATGCGGGCTTTCTATGCCCACCTCATCGGCCTGGGTCTGGTCGAGCGCAACCCGGCGGACAAGAGCCTCGTCAAGTCGTTTCGGGAGGACCGGCGGGTGGGCGGCAAAGCCTTGGCAACGGACGACCTCACCCGTCTGCTGGTGGCCGTCGATGCAACGGCAGACGCCCTGCAACGGACCCGTGACCGGGCGTTGCTACTGGTGCTGGTCTACGGGGGTCTGCGCCGGTCGGAAGTTACGGGGATGCATTGGGAGCACCTCCGGCGGGAGGGGGTCCACACCGTCCTCGATCTACCCGAAACTAAGTCGGGGGTGGCGCAAGATGTGAAGATGGTCGGTCCGCCCTTAGAAGCCCTCGCCGCTTATCGGGATGCCCTGACGGTGCGGGGGCGCAACGCAACGGGTCCGGTCTTTATCTCCGTCGCGCACGGTTCGGAGGGTCACGGGCTGACGCCGCAGTCGGTGCGTCTGATCGTTCGGCGGTATGCGGATCGGGTGGGGTTGGACGAGGTGTCGGCCCATACCCTGCGGCATACGTGCTGCACCCTCGCCATCGAGGGGGGGGCATCTCCTACCCAGGTGCAGTCCCACCTCCGCCATGCGGATGTGAAGACCACCTTGGGCTACTTCGATGACCGCGAACGGTTGACGGACAACGCGGCGGATTATATTCGTATAGCGGACAACGAGTAGCCTTCGTATATTAACAGTCCCTACCACAAGTACCTCCGGGTATCTGTGGTGGTGGATGCTAGGGTCAGGAGGGTGGTGCCTCCTGACCCACTTTTTGTTAGTACGACCAAATCCAGGGACGCGGCACGTGGAAGGCGTCCTCCGGTTGGAGATCATCCAGATGTAGAAACCGCCCGTCCCCTTGCTGATCGACGCCGATGCCGGTGAATCCCACCTCCAGGGCCAGGGTGAGTAGGTGGAGGGCATCCGCCCCACGTACCGCTACATCAACGGCCCGACCGGTATAGTGCGGCCCCCCTCTGGGGTTGCCCTCCGGATCGTGCTTGACCGCTTCTTTGGGGTGGGTGATGTCGCGGTACCCGGAGGTGATCCGCATCGGCTTGCCGTACCTCTCCCGCAATCCTTGCAGCCGATCCAACGTATCGATCCGCATCTCGTTCTGGCCTGTATGCCTACAGGCCAACTCTACAAATGAGAAGTTGGGCCAGCGGGGCTGGGGCCAGTTATCCTCTGTCCATAGTGCCATGGTCGGTCCTCCCTCACCCTCTAATATACCCCCACAGGCGGCCGACAGTATAGGGCGCAATTTTTTCTTGACAGGGTGCGGCCGATCTCCTTTTTTACTTGCTATAGCCCCCTATTTTTCGTTCTTTAGGGCACCAGAAAAAGCCCGGATGGGTAGGATACACCCATCCGGGCCGAATAGAAGCGCACCCACCCAGTTAAAGGAAAGGAGGCTTCTGTGCGTAACGATAGTGCCGTTTGCGCAAACGCGCAATACTTTTTTCGTATACGATCCCCCCCTCAAGCTCCTAAAAATGACTAATCAAAAGGCAAAACTATGCGCTTTTTGGTCAAGGTAAGTCCGATCCTCATCCTCGTTATCGCCGGGTACCTGCTACTACGCATCCTACCCCCATTGATAAAATTGGAGATTATGCCTTATGCCTTTTCAGCCTCCTGAACGTCCTGTCGGGAACTACGATCCCCATCCTACCGGGGTCCACATCGGCACCATCACCGAAATCAAAGATTACGGCAAGATGGAGTCCCTCTACCGCGATCCCCTCACAAACAACACCCGTGAGGTACACCGTATCGCCATCGTCATCACCTCCGACTCCACGATGATGGAGTCGGGTGACCCCTGGCAGCACTACGAGTTTTGCAATATCAGCTTCGCGCCCCGTGCCAGATTGACCGAACTCCGCAACCTCCTCCGCGATGCGGATATGACGAATGAGGAGCTCAACGAGGTCTTCGATGAGGCCGTCGAGATGGTAGGGCGGCAAGTCCGGTATAAGATCCGCCACGAGAAAAACGAGCATACCGACAAGATCCGGGCCACCATCCGCGATTGGGAGTACGTCGAAGGCGAGGCCCCCGACCTCAAGAATACCAAATTAGTAGAAGCCACCGAGGCCGTGAAAAAAGCCTTCGACGCGGTGGCGGATGACGATGACCTCCCCTTCTAGTGCCGCCAGCGGCATGAGCAAGCGGGAGCACTTCGCCGCACTGGCCCTGCAAGGGGTGCTCGCTCAAGGGGTCTTGGCGAAGAAACACGCGGCCCAACGTGCGGTGGACCTCGCGGACGCACTGATCAAGGCCCTCAATGAGGAAAGCCTTCGACGCGGTGGAGGGCCACCGAGGCCGTGAAACAAGTCCTCCAGATTAGCGCGGAGCTCCCAACGCTGAATGAGACCGTGGCGGAGACCAAGCGGCACTGGTCCCGCTACGCGTCCCTCAAGAAGACGGCCACCGAGGTGGTGGCGTGGAATTGCAAGGCCCAGCGGCTCAAGCCCATCGATGACCGGGTCACCCTAATCTTCGATTGGCCGCACTCCCGGCGCGATCCGGACAACCAATCGTTCGGGGCCAAGATGATCTTGGACGGGCTGGTCAAAGCCGGAGCACTGCCGGATGATTCTCGCAAATGGATTGCGGAGATCCGGCACGTATTCCGGCGGAGTGACAAGACCGATCAAATCGTCATCGTGGAGATCACCGATGATCAAGATCACCCTTGAGGCGGACACCAAAAAAGAGATCGACCGCAAGAGACAGGAGTGCTATGACCGCTGGCCTACACGCGGCTATAGCACCCGCCTGGACCCACCCAAAAAACAGAACGACGGGACGTGGATATGCATAGGCTATCGATTTGCATCGTGCGACTGAGGGATGCGGAGGACGATGGACGCACTGAGTGACCTCCTCACGTCCGTCACGGCCCAGGCCAAGCCCACTAAGCCCCCATTGCCGGAGGGGGGCTTAGAGCGCATCCAGGCGCAGTGGGAGGGACTGACGGACCAACCCTTCGACATTGGTACGATCCAAAAGCTGATCAATACCGCCAAGAGCCAAGGGGGGGGTGCTCAGACGGTGAGTGCCGTCTTCGACGAGGCCTTTGAGGCGGAGACCGCACCCCCCAATCTGGCCGAACACCTCGAAACGGTACTGCGGGGACGCCTCGCCATCACCACAACCCCACCACGGGAGGGGACGCGGCGGGGGCACGTCACCGTCTACAACGCCCCGGTGCCCGATCCTATCGATCCGCGAGAGGTCTTCGCTCGCCTGGTTGCTTTCGCCCACTGCCTGGGCGTAGTGCGGACCATACACCCTGCCGGGGTAGCGGTGCCGATGAACGAGGTGACCGTGCGAGAGGATACCGTCTATATAGGCCAACAACCCGCCACCGAATATTACGAGCGTAGCCCGGAGTGCGTTAAATGATGAACTAGCTATAAGGGGAGGTTGTCGCTCAGGGGTCTGAGTGTACAACAGCTAGGGCGCATCGTGCGCCGACGCACTCCGGGCCAAGGGGAGATCCTGATGATCGAATTGAAACAGTGGCAACGCGCAGAGATTCGGATGTTGGACTACATCTTAGATTGTGTCGCTGAAACCGGCACTACCCCCTCCACCTACGAGATCGCCAAATTCTTCGACTTGCGGTCCGATAACGCCGTACGGCACCACCTCAAAAAACTGCGGGAGCAGGGTCACCTGACCCCCTCCCATCGAATCGAACTCAGCGACAAATACGAGATCACCATTGTCTTGGCTCGCCCGTAGGCGGCGGTGGCTCGTCCAAGGGCGAACCGGCAACTACGAGGTCAAGCGCAATCCGGGGAAACCACCCCGATGGTCATGCTCGTGCCCCGGACACACCTTCCGGGGCCGATGCCGCCATGTGGCGAACGTGCGAGAGCAACTGGTAGCACGGTATCGGGAGGTCTTGGGATGAGTGAGGTGCCGCACGATTGGATTCGGTATTGCGCGGAAGTCCTGTACGATCTCCACCGCGCTGGTATCCTCGACCAACTAGACGAGATGACCGATGACGAGATCGACAAAAGACTTGATCAATTACCCCGAATAGATTATCATACGGACGTATTGCAGACTCCTAGGGTAGCGCCCGAACAACCGACCTCCTACGCCGGTTTGGAGTCTGCATCTCTCACCTAGCGTAGGCAACCCCGTAGGAGGGTTAATATGCAAATTGCTGCGTTGTACCCCCGTGTAAGCACTGACCGGCAAGCCGAGAAGGATGAAAGTATACCCGCGCAGATAGCGGCAATGCGAAAGTATGCCGACGCGAAGAAGATGACCGTCATCGAAGACTTCATTTTTGAAGAGAAGGGCGTCACTGCGACGACGGACAAACGGCCCGCTTTTCAGCGGATGATTGCCTTGTCGGCCAAGAAACCGGCCCCGTTCCAATTTGTGATATGTTGGAAATTCAACCGCTTTGCCCGCGACGAGGATGACTCAGTCATCTACAAGGCTCTCCTCAAAAAAAACGGGGTGAGAGTCGTTTCGGTCAACGAAGACGTGCCCGACGACTCATACGGATGGCTGATGGAACGCATGATCGAAATGCAAGACGCCAACTTTTCGCGGTCCTTGTCGGAACATACAATTTTGGCACTCCATGCAATAGCATTGCGCGGATATTGGGCCAACAATCTGGTCCCCTATGGATACTCAATACAACCCATCCAAGAGGGCGCGAAAACCTATAAGAAGTTGGTTGTCGATGAAGACCAGGCGACTATCGTGCGGCAAATATTCAGGCTCTCCACACAAAACTATTCGGCCCGAAAAATAAAACCCGAACTCCCGGTCACACTAACGGTGGCGCATATCAATGCGATACTGAGAAATAGGCATTACACCGGCACCAGAGTCATCCAACCCAAAAAGTCCAAATTTTACGACTCTGACGATCCATCGTTGGTGGTGCCGAATGCCCACGAGGCGATTATTGACGAGACCCTGTTTGCGCGGACGCAGCACTGTTTGCACTCCCGCATCAAGACCCAAAATACGGGCAAAACCGGAACGCACTTGTTTACAGGGCTTATCTTTTGCCGGTGTGGGAATCGCATGATCCACAAGCCCATGGCGGCGAGACCGGGTAAGCAATCGAAACCCACCAACTATTATATGTGCGCCAAACAAAAAAGCTGTACTCAAAAGGGAGTGAACGAACAACGCATATTAACCCTCCTACTGGACTCCCTAGACGCGAGTATTTTTAACGAGCACGTCTTAGAGCAAGTCGTCACTGAGGCGGAGAGTATTCGCACGAGCCGCAATGTGGCGAAGGCTCGTGACTACATCCTGGCTGAATTGGACGAGGTTCGATTGCGGCGAGAACGCTTGGTAGATCAAATAGAGCTAGGGGTATTGACCGATGAAATGATACAGGAGAGGATGTCGGAGCTATCCGCGAAGATTGCAGAGCTCGAAGCAAAACTGACTTTTGCTACTGAGGACGACCATCCGATCAATTTAAAAAGCGCACGGGCCTTTGTCCGAACGGTCAAGCGCGACCTTGCCAGCAACGACAAAATGCGGCGACAAAATGCGATGCGATCTATTGTCTCTAAAATCGAGTGGAATCACCCGACGTTGACCGTCCATACCTCCGTCATGGGCATTGAAGAAGAGTTGGCACTGCCCTACATCGAACGACCTATAGTGCCGACAACGCTGGAGGGGGTCAACAAAGACCGCTTGATTGGTTGGGTGCGTAGCATCCGCACCTATCTGGACGACGGATCGTTCCCCTCTCGTGAGGTTAGCAAATGGTCGATAGATAAATTACGGAACTACATTGCGGCCTATAGACAACAAATGCATATCGATACCGCGAGGAGCGAAGAGTAGTCGATACGCATATTATGACTGTTTATTGTTAACTCGTTGGGGGGCAATCACTCAACCCTGGCGTCCACGATAGCCTGAGATACCAGGTAGCAGCACACTACCGCCGCCATCGGCCAAGTGAAGTCTACGGCCCCGGTAACGGCCACCGCACCCACTGCGGCGGTTACCGCCAACTTGCGGGATACTATTTTCGTTGTGAGCTCTCTTAGCATTATGGCACTCCGTTGTCTATCCGTACTCTTTCGCCACTTTGACAAAAGCGGTTGCCACACCCAGTACGACAAAGCCCACACAAAACCCTACGATGTCGGCAACCATCGCAATGCCGTAGATGTATTTGATCGTCCCCCCGGCTGCCGTCATCCCGGCGTCAATATGACCCATCACATCGTCCGACCACGCTCCGACTAATCCACCGGCTATACCGACCTTGCCACTGTCTTTAACGCCTCTGCTGTCGATGGTGCCGCGTGGGCTGGAGGGTGCTGGCTTGCGGCGTACTCGTTCCTTGGCAATATCCTCATTTTTGGCAACTTGTAGCTTGCGGTAGTCGTCTTGGAGTTTGCTGTATAATTTTAGTAGCCGGTCGTAGTCGTCGGCTTTTTCTTCCGGTGACATTATATTTTTTAGTCGTCATGGTTAATAGCCCCTAGCTCTTGCTTTTACCTTAGCCTTGGGCTTCTTGGCTTTCTTCAGTGGCTTGCCCGTGCGTTTTGCTTCTTTCCGCGCTGCGGCTACACCCTTCTTAGTGTAAAAGAAACTTTTAGCGTCCTCTCCGTACCGTTCAACGTCTAAAATAAACTTAAATTTGCTGTAATACTTGCTTCCGACTTTAGGCATGATCTCAGTTTCTCCGTGGTCTGATTACCGTCACCGTCACCCCCAATGCCGCGAAGATCCGCGTGAGGAGCCTACGCATCATCGTCAGGCACCTTGCCGTTGGTGGCTGTAAGGGCCGTAAGAATATCTCGCTGGCCGACGCATCGCTGATAGATCGGATCGTTGGCTGCGAGGGCGTTGAGCCTCTCTTGCATCTGCGCCTCGACTATCGCCAATTGCTGCTCTGGCGTAGTCGTGGTCGGTTGCTCGGTGGTGGTTTCTTCTTGTTCGATCGCTTCGGTTTCCATTATACAGTCTCCTCAAACGTCTACGGCATTGGTGAGAGCGGGTTGCGCTTTCATGAGAGCATAACCTTGCGCTTCCAACGAAGCTCCATCGGTATTCCACGCCCCCTTGAAGCGGTCTACACTGGGTATGCTGAGTTGCGGCGACCCGTGGGCATTAGCGGCAGCAGCATTAAGATAGACCTCACACTCGACAAAGAGATACGCCGTCTTTGCGTCCTCTTCATCGACCTTCTTCCGCACCT
>Ga0208030_1001663_pt1 | contig 12174 bp, 15 predicted proteins | sample MalvirDeepMed_M9_FD_184246 | JGI IMG/M metagenome (GOLD analysis project Ga0208030, IMG submission 184246) | Marine viral communities from the Global Malaspina Expedition - Malaspina viral metaG DeepMed_M9 (SPAdes) (version 2) | ecosystem: Environmental > Aquatic > Marine > Oceanic | place...
TACTCCCATTTGTTTTCCCCATGCTATGTTTGATGCTAGGGGATTGTCTCCTACATAATAATCAGGAGTATCTGCAGTGCCTGTAAGTGATTCTTGAAATGCTGATGGAGTGTCTTCTACTACTTCAGCAACTTCAGTTACTCCTGTACCAGGATGCACGTCTCGTGGATAAGGGTAAATTGGTCGTCCATCTCTTGAAGGTGTAATATTGCTGGGGAATAATCTGTCCCAGTCTGATTGAGTTAAATTTCCTTTATTTAATAAATCTTGTCCTTCTGTCACTCTTCCTAATAAATCTTTTCCTCTTCCAAATTTACTCGCATCCCCTTTAGTTTTTTGTTGTGATAAATAAGGACCGCTAGTTGCTATCTGCATTAATTCTGCTTCTGTTAAATCTTCAGCCCATTCAGGAACTTTGCCTGTCACTCCGCTTATAAGTTTTCCCCATAGTCCAGCCATACCTGGAGGCATAAGATTTAATTGTCTCATGGCCTCAACTTTATTTCTCTTAAGTCCGGATAGATAAATTTTTTCACGAAAAGTTAATTTTCTATCATCAATTCTTTTTGTTACATCAACTACGTCTTTAGTATCTTTTTCACCAGTACCTTTTAGTATTTCTAACTTTTGTTTAGGAGGATGAGTAGTTCCGTATTTTTCGGATGGGTGTCGTGTGTCTGGTGCTGTGTAATGCGAAGCCGTTTTATGAGGACCGTGCGGGTCACGGCCTGGAGGTGCATTCCCTCCTGTGTTTGAACTTTTTTGACCTTGCCCATGTTTTCCTGGTGGTTGATATCTAGGTCTTTCACCACTTGTTGTATTCCTTACTAATAAATCTGCTCCTGTGTGAGGAACTAATCTAGGGTTCATTATCCCACCATCATTTTTTTCAATTCTACTTCCATAGGTATCGGTCCAGTCTCTTGCGATTTCTGGTTCGTTAGCCCATAGGTATCTTCTTTGCTTTTCTGATTGGAAAGGCATTACGGTCTTCCTCGTAAACTCTCGATTCCTACTTCTTCAATTTCTTCTGTCCGTGGTCCAAGGCTCCCGATTCCTGCTTGTGGTCCGGGTCCTTGTGCTTGGTCCGCTTGCATTTGTTGTAGGATTTGTTTCCAAATTCCACTTTGGAAAAACTGTTCAAAGCTTTGAAACTGACCTTGTTGTTCAGGACTTAGAGCTTCCCATATTTGTTGAGCAATCATCTGTTCTTGTTGGTGCTGTGGAGAAGCTTGAGGACCTTCGTTCCCTGTATATTTAATAGAAGGAGCGTCTGTTTCTAATTGTTCTGAAATATTAATATCTGTTATAGCCATAATTATCTGTGTGTTTAATGTTAAAGAGCAGGTATTTCTCCTGAGTTTATTATACTACTTTGTTTTTGAAAACAAATCAAGTGCTGGCATAATTACTCTTACATCTCTTCGCACATCCTCCTCTGGGATATTGGCAGCTTTTAAAGCCTCCTCATCCTTATATTTTTCCCCTGTTTTCTTGTTAGAAATCGTCGTGATTATTTCTTTGGGTTCTAGTACTTGCATTATGTTGTTACCTCTTTTTTGATGTTTAGATAGCTGACTCCAAAATCAAATGAGTCTGCGCTACCCGCTTTAATGGTAAGGGTCGTACCCCCTACTACTATTAGCGGTTGGGTTAATAATTCTTTAGTGATATTGGCCGTTAAAGCTGCTGATTTAATTGCAGTAAAAGCATTATTAGTAACGGTTACACTGGGTGTCCCTGCAGAAGTAACGAGTATAGATTTAATAACATAGGTTTCACTGACTAAAGGATTACCTGCACCAAAAGGATTAAGTTCCGCATTAGTAGTATCATTATCTATTCCTACAAAGTCATATCGATTTACTACTGCCATTAATCTAAAAAGAAGCTTCTAGCTTCTATCTCCTGTTTTAATTCTTCTTGAAAGGTAGAGTTTAATTTCTCTAACACCGCATCTAAATCTCTTACTAAAGAGTGAGCTACATCTGCTTGATACTCATCGCTTGCTCGGGTTAAGGATTGAACTATCTTGGCCATTATCTTCTTCCTCCTGCATGTACATCTAACCTAAAAGTTCCTAATTTCCAATTAGAATCTACTGCTGTATTAGATATTTTTACTGCAACCGATCTTCCCCGTGCCCTGCACGATTGATAGTTAGTACTGGAAGTAATAGTAAAAGGTCCTAACGTAGAACTCGCTGCGGTTTGATTAGGAAAATCTCTTAAGTCTAATTCAACTATTGTATTTCCAGCTTGAGTTATAAAATCAGGTAAAAATCTACTGACTCTCATTATAAATTCTCCATCTCCTCTAAAAGTAATTCCTTGTTTTTGATCCTGAGTAATATCAAAATCACCTGAAAGAATATTAGCTGCAATAGCGCTGGTCGTTCCACCTTTAACTTGATTCACTCCTGTTTCGTGTTCATAATAAATTGAAGTTCCATCCGTGTTTCCTACTGTATCACAGGTATCCGTACCTGCATCATAAGAAGTTCCATGAGGTAAACCAAAAATAGCTGAATCAATCCAAGTACTTCTTGGAAAAATTGAACTCGCATTTGTAAACCAAATAGGTCTAGAGGCTGTTGAATCTAAATAACTATAAACAACACATCTATTAACGACATTCGAATCAGCCGTTGGATAAAACCACATCACTTCACCAAACAAGTTATTAATACCGCAATAAATAAATTGATTTGATGTGGTATTAAGATCATCGTAAACATAATCTTCTACTAAACAGTCCATTGATTCCAGTTTACCAGTGAATCTAAAGAAACCATTATCAGACATCCAGTAAGCAGCACCGTCAACTTCTACAGCTGCATTCTTTCCTATCAATCCACAGTTGGTACCCACTTGCTCATAGGCGAAAGTAAAAGGTTGACCTACAAAACGCATGGTGAATAATGAGGTATCCGTCCATACATAAAGTGCATTTCTACCTAGTTTACTTCCCATGATCCGTGAGCCGGCAGCCAGTCTTTGTGTGCCAGCGCTATTGATTGCAGTAGGTGCCCAGTCCGTTATATCCTCTTGAGAAGAGAATCTTATAAACATATCATCTTGGGATGTAGTATCTCCAATAGTTGTTTCAGTTCCAAATAAAACTAAGTGACGATCAGGAGTCGAGACTAACATATCACGTGATGCGGTTGGTGCACCACTAACAATAGTTGCTCTTGTGTCTACGGCATTAGCTAAATCTGAATCCCATTCAAATACTGGTCCATTGAAAATTAAAGCTAAAAGAGTGCTTCCTAAATTATCCAAGGACCATAAACCAGGTTCAGCAACTTTATCAGTTGTAGCCGCAGCTTGACCCCATGCAGCATAGTCACTAAAATTAGTAACCGTCGCCCCATCTGAATGAGCCGCTCTTGTTGTTCCTCGAACTGCTCTTGTAATTCCTGTTAGATTACTTCCTGAAACTCCCGTGTAAGAAATTTCTTCTGTGCCTACTTGAATATAGTTTGTACCTGTTGTTGGAAATCCTGTAACTGAATCTAGAGTAATGCTTGTTCCTGATCCCCCGGTTCCATAAACATTGTCTCCTAAAGCTCCATCTAAAGTTGTTGTTTGAGGATTGGTTGCCGTACCTCCCCATTGAGATATACCATATCCATACACACCCACCTGTTCAGCTGGGCCTACTGGATAGTACCATTTAACAGAACAGTCTCCATCAGTAGCGGTTGCACTAGCGTTGGAGCCCATAGTAATAGTAACTGAGGTAGCATCTACTACTTCAGTTATCATAAAAGTTTTATTATCAAAATCAGAAGCAGAATAACCCGAACCTGTTGGCGGTGTGACATCTTCAAGAAATAAAATATCTCCTGCTGTCATTCCAGCAGTTGTAGATAAAGTAATAGTAAGAATAGCAGAGCTTGAAGTAGAAGCTAGCTTGTCGGTTAATGCTCCGAAATTCGTTTTAATTGGATGTATATCATAATACACCCCGCCAGAGTATGCATATAAAATTCTATTGGTTCCAATGAGGGCATATTTAATGCCATCTTTATTAACCATTTGATGAAGAGCTCGAGCAGACCCACATAAAGCTTTATCTCCTAATTGAGACCATCCTCCTATTTTTTCAGGAGTTCCATATCTAAATCTAACATTCTCACCGTCTGTCCATTGTGCTTCAGCACCGGTCGGGGTAATTTGTTTATTGAATCCTGGTAAAAATCCTATTTTTTGTAACATATATAATCCTTATGAAGAAGGCAGTAGGTATGGTGGATTACTGCCTTCATCATAAGATTTATATCATCGTTTAAACCAAGAAGGAAGACCTAAATGTGGGCGCTTGTCAAATATATTCTCTTTAGCTCCCGGTGTCTTACAATTATTATAATGTAAAAATGCTTGAATACATTCTTTACCTTTAAATTTATTTCTCCAATGCTCTAGTTCACAGCCCCTGTAGACCAGCATATCTCCTGGTTTTAAGTCTACTTTTATTCCTTTTAATCCTTCTTTACCAGAAGGCTCCAGATAGATTGCCCAGGGGTCTCCTCCAAGATTCATCGTCGTAGATATTTCACAACTAAATCTATCTTTATGTCTTTTAAGAACATCTCCTTTTTTATAAATTCTGGCAAACGTATAAGCAGGAGTCAATTTTAATCCTGTAATTTTTTCCATAACAGGTTGACACTTCAACATTAAAGTTTCCATAGCTATATTAGAATACTGACTATAAGTATTTGGCATCATGTCATCTTGTCCTTCATACTGACCTATAATATTTTCAAAAGGTGAAATGTATCTTGCAGCTTTACAAGTATCATAAACTTGTTTTTGCATACTAAAATAACTTGCAACAAAATCTGTTAGGTCTTTTGATATTGCTTGGCGTATAATACAATATTTATCTTTCTTAAACATCTTTGGCCATTCCTTTAGGGATAGCAGTTATGTTCCAATGGATAAATCTAAAAGGTTCTTCACCATGATCCACTGCAAACGCATGCTCTAAGTATCCTGGAAAAATAATTAAAGTTCCTGGTTGAGGTTTAAAATGAATAAGATCATTACCATTAAAAATACCTTTTAAATCTGGTTTCATTTTTAATTTGGTAGCTCTAGCCCCGGTTCTTGGATCATGAAAAACTGGCATAGATGTTTTTTCATTTGCCTTTAGGAAATAAAATCCTGATACATGCTGATTCCAATGGATGTGCGCGGAATGATGACCTCCACCTTTTTTAGAAAATTCTTGTACCCACATTTCAGAAAACATAGTGGTATATTGTTTCATATCATAACCATGATGATCTAAAAATTCCCAGGACTTTTGTCCTACATAATTTCTTAAATCTATAAAATCATTATCGTGTAGTAAGGGTGTTGAATGATAACTTGTTCCAAAATCTCCATATTGTTTGATATATTTTTTCTGAGTTTTTCTAGCTTCCTTAATATATTTATTACTAGCTTTATTTAAGGATTTAACAAACTCTGGTTTTTGTTCAGTCCACATAGGAGTTGGAAAATAATTATGTATTTGCATTATTTAAATGGATATCCCAAATGCCATAAGACAAGTGAATATCTTATTCCTTTCGTTATGGGTTTAACTCTATGCCAAAGAAAACTAGGAAAAACAATAATGCTTCCTTTAGGTAATATCTCAGTGGCTTTTCTTAAATGTTTAACTTCATCTCTCATATGTGGATCATAATTTCTAAAATCAAATTCTAGTTCACCACCTGAGTATTCTGAACCGTCGGTGAGTTGACAGGTCATAGATAGCTTTCTAATCTTACCATTATCAGGATCTTGTTTATTTTTTCGTTCATAGGGTTTATTCCAACCATCACAATGCCAATCATAATATTGACCTTCTTTATATTTTGTAAATTGACAAGACTCGCTTCTATCCCAGTCAAAATTCCAACCAGCATTTTTATTTGCTTCATGAACGTATGGATGAATTTCTTTATAAATCCAAGTGTCGTTCAGCCAAACTAAATCTGACCTTCTTTTTCTTTGAATGTTTTTAATATCCTCTTTTGATAATTCTTTTTTGCCAAAACCCCCGGTTCTAGCAATACCGTCTTTTTGCTCTAATGCATATTTAATAACATCATCACAAAATTTAGGAGTTAATGCCGATTTAAAATACCAGTAATAGTTAGATAGATTCATAATTAATTGCAATGGTTATTCTTTCTGAAGTATTATTTTTTGGGACACAGTGGGGCACTTCAGATCGAAATATTAATAATACGCCTTCTTTAAAAGGAATAGTCCAGTCTCTACTATTATCCTCAGTAGGTGTAATAATATAAAAATAATTAGTACTAAAATTAAAATCAGTAAAAATAGTAGGCGCTGATTTTTCTTTTCCTTTTAAAAAATAAATTGCACTTAGATTAGAAGTAGGATGAGTATGGTAGTCTTGATAATCCCCTCTGCCATATATTTGGAACCAGGCCTCTTTATTACCGGTATTAAATTTTATTTTTAAATTATCCGCATATTCTATTACTTGTGTGTCTATCCAATCTAATAAAGGTTTAAATTCTTTTTCATGATATAGATTTATTTTACCACAAGTATTATAAACACCGCTTAGCCAATTTTCTCCTCCAGAAGATATCTTATTTTTTATATTATAACATTTTTTAACAATGTTATTATGCTCTGATAGGTCCGGGTTTTTAAAATATCCAATTACTTTAGGAAATAGTTTAACAGTTTGCATTTTTAGACAAATTCATAAGTAATAGTTTGAATAAAGTTTAAAGAATCTTTCTGATTGTTAGTGATGTAATACATATTAGTAGAAGGAAACATAATAAATTGATTATTAGTTAAAGGTATGTCCCAAGATCTTCCTGCTCTTCTATTGTCGTCATAGTGAATTCTAACGCTGCAATCTTTAACATTGACTCCATATAACAATATGTAATCAGGAGAATTTCGAAGATCCAGTGGATCTATATTTAATAAAGGAAGACTTACTTGTTGAGGGTTATATATATTACCCCATGTATCTGTATTAATTAAGCTGATACTATATTTTAAATTTATATGATCTTTTATATAAGTATTTAACTTATCCCAAGTTCTTGAAAATTGAAATTTTTCATTAGTTAAGTTAGAATGTAAAATGTGATGAGAAAGCTCATTTTGATCTATCTCCCAATGCTTTGGCATTGAAACATCACCATAATATATGGACTGTTCTGTTAATACTTTCTTTTGCATACCAATTCCTTTTATAAAGGAAGATATATTAATGTCAATGTGATTAAAAAGATTTGATCTAGATCAATTATGCTGCGGGAGTTTCTTTATCCCAGGATTGGCCAACTTCATTCCACACATAACGAGTACCGGCTGCTTCTTCTTCATCGGTTAAATCATCTGGAGCGTCACCAATTGGTGAATGCCAAGTAGCTGTTGTCGTATTTAACACCCAACTTGGATAAGGTTTTTTAGAATAGAATATATTATTATCTTCATCCCAAATCATACCTATACCTGCATAGTTTCCTCTAAATGGAGTTCCACCCTTTTTATGTGTACCATTTTTTGTATTGTAAGATGTTTGAATCCACATTTGAGCGGGCCAGTTACTATGCTTTTTTAAATATGCTTGTCCTACTGATTCATCTTCAACGCCATCTGCGTTCAGTATGTCGCTATTATTAACTACATGAACTGTGAGAACTTCGGATGTATCTGATATTTTTGCAAAATGTGCCATATTATTTTCCTATTGAAATTTGTATCTTATTACTACTTTCCCTGAACCGCCTGTACCACCACTGTTAGGTCCGCATGATGGACTTGGACCACCAGTACCTCGGCCACCACCACCGCCACCGCCACCAGTATTAGTACCTCCATTTCCTCCTGCACTTCCACCTGGAGAATTACCTGCGCCACCACCACCTGGACCTGCACTTCCGCCACCACCACCTTCGGCACCACCACCGCCACCTCCACTAAAGGCAACTGGACTTCCTGAAATATTTGTAGTTGTTCCATTTCCTCCGGGACCTGCTGGATGAGCATCTCCTCCTGCGGTTGTAGCTCCACCACCTCCGCCAGCGGAGTGCCCAGGTTGGTTGGGTCCAGAACCATCTCCACCATCTTTTCCTTGTGCAGGACTTACTGGAGGTGTATTTCCTGTTCCACCCACAGAAACAGGACTTGTCTCTCCTTTACCTGCGCCACCAGAACCGCCAGGTCCACCATTTTTGCCAGGAGGACCGCCGCATGGATGACCAGGCTGACCTCCGAAACCACCACCTGCTGATGTTATTGTTGAAAAAACTGAATTGCCTCCGTTAGTAGTAGTGGATGGAAAAGCTGCACCCCCACCACCTACAGAAATGGGATAGGCTCCTTTTGAAAGAGGTAAACTTGCTGAAGAAGGACTATTAGGGGCCGCTAAAGGACTAGCTGTATAAGGGCCAGATGTTGTAGCACAATGAGATTCTCTATAACCTCCAGCTCCAGCACCTCCACCTTCGTCATTTCCTCCGGCACCGCCACCGCCAGCTACTACCATATAATCTACTAAATTTGAACCACAGGCATTACCTTCATTAGACACACAAAATGTGCCATCTCCTGTAAATGTATGTACTTTATAATTAGTATCAACAGTTGTAATGGTTCCACCTGTTGCTATAATCCAAGGTGTAATTTCACGCGTGCCACCAGAACCAAATCCTAAAACTTGATATCCAAATCCTCTAGTTTTTGGTCTAGATGATTTATTTTTTGATCCTTTAATTGAATTTGGAAGTTGATCAATTTTATATTCCTTCATTAGCTACTCCTTATCCGTCGTTGGCAGCGTCTGTAGTATAAAATAATTTAATTCCTAATAATCTGGCATCACCAGTAAAAGTATCACTACCATCGGCTGCATCTCTATAAACTTGAAAAAATGTATAATCATCGTCAGCTGGAGATCCAGCGATTGTCATTGCAGAACTCACTGAAGTCATTTGCACATCTTCTACAGTTCCAATTCCAGCATCTGTAACTTCTTGAGCTGTTCCAAAAGCTACATCGGCTGTGTCTCCTTCAGTACAACTGACACCTTGAAGTCCAAAAATACAGTTTCCTGTATTCGTAGTACTTGGAGTCCAAAAAGCTTGAAAAGTTACTGTACCTAAATTCCATGATTTGGGCATTGCAATAGAAAACTGTGCATATTCAGCTGTACTCGCATCAAAATCTAAAACCTTTAATTCAGGTCTAGTTGCTGTAGTTTCAACTGCGTTTGCGTCAGCTCCATTTGTAGTTGTTCCAAACATCGCTTGTGCTGGAATAAAAATAGTTTCTGTACCTGCAACTTTAACTGCAGCTGTTCCTGATTTAAGCACCCCAGATCCTTTGGGATTTAAATTTATATCAACGTTTGTTTCACCCGTTGCAGATAAGGTAGGTCCAGCTCCACTAGCTGCATTAGCGAGTGTAAATTCATTTACCGCAGATCCTGTAGCTGTTAAAAGAGCTAATTCGTTTCCATTAGTATCTAAAATAGAAGTACCAATTTTAGGACTTGTTAAAGTTTTGTTGGTTAAAGTTGTAGTTGAAGTTGCTGTGACAAAAGCCGATGTAGCATCGACAATGTCTGGATTCGTGCCATGATTAGCTGTTGCATAAACAATTTTAGTTCCTCTGTCACCAGCGGCCCATGTAACACTACTACCTGACCCACTGACATATTTAAATTCAACTGAGTAATCTTCAGTAGTAGAATTTTTAATTATATAAACATTTTGAACATCTAAGGGAATAGTTACAGTTACGTTTCCACCAAGAGCTGCTGTGAAATTCATAACTTTGTGTGCAACTTGGTTAGCATCAGTTGCTGCTCCATCTGATACAGCTAAAGTTGTAGCTCCTGTTGTATTTAAAGCTATTGAAACATATCCACCGGAAATCTGTTCCATGATATTCCAGTTTGTATTAGTAAGTGTGCCCCATGTACCAGCTTTTTCACCGGTTGCCATTAATTGGACGCCTAAACCTGTATAAGTGGATGCCATAATTTTGTTCTCCTAATTGATACTTGTGTTGTTTTTATATTTTATTTTATTCATATTGTCAATCTCCCTTAGTAATTTTAGTCCAATTACCCGTTTGAGTAGCTGTTACTTGAGTATAGTTACCTGTTTGTTCAGCTGTAACACGTCCCCATCCTATCGGTGCTACGCCACTAGGAGAAAGTGTAACAGTTGCTGACAGTCCAGTCAATCCCATTGTTTGTTCTGTTGGTGTAATAGCTCCTGCTGCTGCAGTTGCTGACACTCCAGTCAATCCCATTGTTTGTTCTGTTGGAGAAATAGCTCCGACAGCAGAAGTTGCTGAAACTCCTGTTGGAGCAATTGTTGGATTAGATGTAACGTTTGGAGCACCTACAGCAATAGTTGCTGAAAGTCCTGTTAATGATTCTGTATAATCTCCTCTAGCGACTGGAGTACCTAAAGCAATCGTACCTGAAAGTCCTGTTAAAGGAACTCCTTCTCCAACAATAATTGAACCTACTGCTGAAGCCATAGCTTGACCTGTTAAGGATTCAGTATAGTCTGATCTAGCGACCGGTGATCCTACGGTTCCTGTTGCAGAAACCCCTGTTAAACCCATTACATCTGCAGGATTTAAATAGAATACTCCACCATATCCATCTTCGCCCCAAGTTTGATATCCCCAAGTTACATATGGAAGAGAAGCTGCTGCAGAAACTCCGGTTAAAGAAACAGTGATTTCGTTTTCGCCCCAGTTATTATCGCCCCACGCATCACGGCCCCAACCATCAGTTGCGGCTGAATAAGCTAATGTACCTAAAGCTGTTGTTAAAGATTGTCCTGTTAAAGATTGTGTAATGGTATTAGATTGCCAAGAGTTTTGTCCCCAGGCTACTGAAGGATCATCACCGCCCCAAATTGATGCCATAAGGAGTTCCTCCTTATGCTAGCTGTATAATTGCGGTTGATGCGGCTGCTGCTGGAAATTCAATTGTGAAAGTTCCACTAGTAACAGTTTTGTCTCCACCGAATGCAATGGTACAACATGCTGGATCACCAGATGCTGAATCATTAAAAATTAAACATCCGTTAGCTGTGAATGTAGCAGATGTCCATGAGACATTAGCAAAATCACAAACTGCAGTATCTGAATCTAAAACTGGTGTTACACTTGTAAGAGCTTTTCCTTTTGCAGAATAAGCACTTCCAGATGTATTAGAAATTTCGTTAGTTGAGCTATATGCAGTTGTAGATTTATTGATAGTTGCTGAACTTGTATATAAAGCTAAGTTGAAAGTGTTTCCTGATGATGCAGTAAAATTATGTACTGCTGTTAAAATTTCTACTTTGAAACTATTACAAATTGCTGATGTTATTGCCATAAGTTTTCTCCTAATTATTGAGGCGGTGACTCGATTGGTATTCTTATTGTACCATCCGTGTAATCGTCTCGTCTTCTTCTTCCAATCTGCATTGATGCAAACTTTTGTAGTTCTTGTTTATACTTTTGTTCGTATAATGTCAACATATCTGCTGGACCTTTTAAAAATCCATATGCCTCTACTAAACAGGCATATAGTAACCCTTGTGGGAAGTACCTACTTACATAAGTCCCCGAAGTATTAGTCCCTAATCCTGTTGGCATTGCATTTCCGTATATTTTAATAACATAATTGGCATCTGGAGTAGGAGCCATTACAATAGATCCAGAAGTCGTATCTGTTAATCCTGTTGCTCCTCCGAACATAGCATAATATTTAGGAAGTCCTGTTACATCAGCTCCAGATGTTGTAGATCCTTCAGGCCCTGTTAATCTTCCTACATATTCACTTATAAAAGTCTGATCTCGTCTCTGTAACCACGTACCTTGTTCATTAGAATTAGCCGTAGAATTAAAAACTTGTACACCCCTTACAAATTGAAAACCTGCTGGAACTCTAACCGTATTAACATCTGTAGCAATCGTTCCTTCCCACTCATCTCTATCTGAGTCCATAGGAATATCAAGATTGATTCTATATTCAGAGTTTTCTATAAATCTACCTAGAAGAGCACCAGTAAAAACAGTACTGTCTACTTCAGTATAACTTCTAAGGTCAGCTTCTAATGCTGAAAGTGTATATCCTGCCATTATGCTTCTATGGTTACCGGTC